>Ga0307510_10007320_pt1 | contig 13145 bp, 8 predicted proteins | sample 12_EM_MG_FD_207224 | JGI IMG/M metagenome (GOLD analysis project Ga0307510, IMG submission 207224) | Populus trichocarpa ectomycorrhiza microbial communities from riparian zone in the Pacific Northwest, United States - 12_EM | ecosystem: Host-associated > Plants > Roots > Unclassified | place... | reverse complement strand
CTCATATAATCTTCATATCTTTCCGGCCACAACTGCGAGAGGTGACCAACAAGCTCCCCAGCACGTCATCTAGTGCCCCCCGGAGCGTAGAAAGGGGTTCCTGATTGCACCATACCTGGGGCCAGATCAGTCCTAACCTTTGGATTTGAGTAGACCCCCATCTCGTACTGACCCGGAGGTACCGCGGCGGCGCGGTTCGACCCGGGAGCCCCAGACCCCCAGAAGTAACACAGGAGGGCACCTAAGGCCAATGCACCAGCAGCTGCGCCAATAGCCACACCGCCGATCGCTCCCTTCGATAAACATTTGCTGACGCTACTTTCAGTAGAGGCGGGCGGGGTACAAGTGGAGGGCGTGACACTTGTGGCCATCCCCGTCAGATTATACTCGCAAGACTTTGTATACCAAGCTTCGAGCAAGCCCAGGTCTGTGGACTTGCATCTAGTCGTCGTAGAGTCGCAGTTATGCTTTAGCTGAGAACATATACAGTTCGAAGTCATTTTCTCGCAAACATTCTCAATATCAAAGCAATCGCGTGCGCATTCGGGAATTTCGGTGAGGTCGACGAGTGGCTTTCCCGGACACTGAGTATCATACTAGTCTTCCGTACGGTTCCAACAATCCCAATCCACGCTACCATGCATGAGCAAAGGGGAGGGGGGGGGAAAGTCAGCGGGGGAATCGCGGAGATTGCAGAAGGGCAGTTGCAAAAACTTACCTCCAAGCACACACCAGAGGATTCGGTTTTCCGCAGAAGCAGTCTGTCATTATCCTTGTTCCGCAGCCCAGCATCGGACGAAATAGCCTATTCAACTTCATCAGATGACCGGGCACAAGCTTGAAGGCCCAATAGGAGCGGATGAACCAAGAGTAGAATGAAGTGAAGGAGCATACGGGACACAAAGTTCTGAGGAGCACTCAGGCATTTTGCTAAAGTCCACCTCTGCATCTCTCAGTTGAAGAACACCTCCCGCTCCGGATGTGAATGACGATATCAAGACAACCAAGCATAGAATGCCCCCGGCTAATTTGAATTGAAGATCTATCATGTCGAAAGCTCACGGTGCAAGGGGGTTCAAAATCAACCTTTGGCACGACCAAATCCAATAATCAACCAGCCCCGGCAGCAGCGAAGTTTCAGAGAAAGGCTCTCTCTATGAGCTACTTAAAATTTATTCCTCTTTGATCCTAAGGATTCCTTTTTGTCTTCATAAGGTGAGTATTAGTTGAGAAATGTAAGGGGTGTCGAGAAAAGGAAACACACATAGAAATTAACCCAAAGCGCCACTTTTTTCTATTACCGGCCGAGAAGAAAGTGAACAACGTCTACTTTTGGTCCCCGGCACTATAGTAGTGGAATATGGTATGCTTGAATCTGGCGTATGCTGAATGGAAGGACGGGTTGTCGAGAGAGCTCAGGTCGAGAGAAAGGAGCAACAATGATGCTCTTTATTCTCCCCCTCCCAATTCAATCGACCAGCTAGTGTGATATGATCTTGCTGGGCGGAGGAAATGCACGGGGCAGTAAAGGTAAGTTGGGCAAATTCGTTTTTATTGGCGCATAGAGTACCCAGCTGGTCGTTGGAATTACTTGGCAATTCATAAAGTATTCGGATGGTTTGGCGACAAGATGTCACTGTATACACCTAAAAACCCGAATCTTGGCGCCAATACATCCGAATACTTTATGAATCGCCAAGTAGAAGGATTCAGCCCCGGAATTGAAAGACTGTTATGTAGGTTTTTCGAGTCGAAAAACTTTGGTGTGAGTAACGCCCTTTTGCATACAAAACAGACAGATCAACCATGGCGGAAACTTGGCACTCGAAAGACATTTCTAACCCCGAGGCTGAACGCCTCAATTATATAGGCCCCCAAAAAAATAGCGAAGACCGGCTTTTCCCACGGTTACACTCGCCAAACTTTGACCAGTTTAGCTTAAATTCGCTTCACTTATGTTCATTCCCTTAGTCTAGGTGCGTCCGGGGGTGAGGGGGTGCTTGGATGTGTGAGGTGAAAGGACTTAGACAAGGCTCTTACTACAGTGTTCGGCAAGCACTTGTATACCCAATGGCGACAAGGTAATGACCGAGAAAGTGGGCAATTACCGCAGAAGCAGAAATAGTGTATTCGCTCGCCGGATCCACTACCTGATTGAGTGTCAAACAGCAATAGGCTGAACAGAGCACGTTAACAAATCACGAATACTAGTACCGAGATCCAGTGAGCCCAATTTAAATAATCTATGCTCCGTCCAGAGAATACTGTCCCTTCATAAGGTCTTTATTTGGGATTAATAAGGTTAAGGGCCTAACCGCTGATAGTGGCAGATCAAGTACTTACAAATACGAAGGATACCCAGAATCTCCTCCTTTAAATCAGGAAGAGAAAAGGCACTCTTTCAGGCCTCGGTTAAGAAAAAAAAAATACAACAAACCTTCGAGTACCGTAACCAGAATAGGCAACTCCAATGTCCTAGCGAGGTCCCAATTATTTCGGTTTCCACGGTACCAAGGTATCATGCCGGTAGACTATCTCCTTGGCTATGATGGCAAGACATTGAAATTTGTTGCCGCCTCTGTCAGTATTTGAGAAATAGATGACTAAGTGGCTTTCGAGCGACATCCTTAGCGTAAATGGGGTCGTGTGGCTAACATTAACCATGTTCTGAAGTCTAGACATCCGGGAAATTTTGATCATTAACAAAAACCTACTTATTAACTGCGGTCTCGAAAAATTGACAGGGGTGGCAACAAATTTTGAATATCTTGCTGGTCTAGGAGAGCACCTAGAAGGTGGTACGGCAAATATAGTAGCCTAAGGGTAGGAGTGAAACCGAGGTAGATGAAAAACACAAAACACTATGATACAGGCCCGTGCTTCAAAGGCTCACACCAAAGACAGTGCTAAAGGCCTCCGGGAACAGATGTGCACACGAAAATCAAAAAGGAAAGAACTCCACCACCCAAACATCCAAATTCTTATCTCGTCTCATATAATCTTTATATTGTTCCTGTCGCAACGGTGGGGGAACCAACAAGCTCGCTAGCAGGCCGCCTAGAGTCCCCTGGGACCTCGACAAGGGGTGCTGATTGTACCGTACTTGGGATCAGATCAGGTCTAACCCTTTGATTCGAGGGGTCCCGAATCTCGTGCAGACCCGGAGGTGTTGCGGCGGCGCTGTTCGGCTTGGGAGTCCCCGATCCGCAGCAGTAACGCATGAACGCACATAGAGCCAAAACCCCAGTCGCCGCACTAATAGCCACGCCAGCGATCGCTCCGTTCGATAAGCGTTTGTGGACGCCACCACCAGTACTCGTAGAGTCGGGCGGGGTATAAGTGGAAGGCTCAGTTGTGGAAGGACTTATGACACTCGTGGTATTCGCCGTCAGATTATATTCGCATGACTTTGTATACCAAGCTTCGTACAAGCCCAGCTCTGTGGACCCGCATCTAGTTGTCGTAGAGTCGCAGTTAGGTCTTGGCTGAGAACACAGACAGTTCGAAGTCATTTCCACGCAAACATTCTTCTCATTAAAGCAGCTGCGTGCGCATTCGGGAATGTCGGTGAGGTCGACGAGTGGCTTCCCCGGGCACTGCCTATTATACCAGTCTTCCGTACGGTTCCAACAATCCCAATCCACGCTATCATACATGAGCAAAGGGGAGGGGAACAAAAGACAGCGGGGGAATCGCGGAAATTGCAAAAGGGCAATTGCAAAAACTCACTTCCAAGCACACACCAGAGGATTCGGTTTTCCGCAGAAGCAGTCTGTCATTATCCTTGTTCCGCAGCCCAGCATCTGACGAAATAGCCTATTTAACTTCATCAGATCATCGGGCGCAAGCTTGAAGGCCCAATAGGGGCAGGTGAACCAAGAGCAGAATGAAGGGAAGGGAAGGAGCATACGGGACACAAAGTTTTGAAGAGCACTCAGGCATTTTGCTGAAGTCCACCTCTACCCCTGCATCTGCCTCTCTCAGTTGAGGAACTCCTCCCGCCCCGGATGTTAATGACGATATCAAGACAACTGAGCATAGAATACCCCCGGCTAATTTGAATTGAAGATCTATCATGTCGAAGGTTTACGGTGCCGGGTGTCTGAAATCGACCCTTGCCACGACCAAATCCAATAATCAACAGGTCCCAGCAGCAACGAAGTTTGAGAGAAAGGCTCTATGAGCTACCTAAAATTGATTCCTCCTTGATTCTATGGATTCCATTTTTTTGATAAGGTGAGTGTGAGTTGAGAAAGGTAAGGGGGCGAGGGGTTGAGAAACGTGAACACACATATAAATTAATGCAAAGCGCTACCTTTTGTGCCACTGGCCGAGAAGAAAGTGAACAAAGGTCAGTTCTCGGTCTCCGGCACTATGGCAGTGGAATATGGTATGTTTGGATCTAGTGTAGGCGGAATGGGAGGACGGGTTGTCGAGAGAGCTCAGAGAAAAGAGCAACAATGATGCTCTTTATTCTCCCCTCCTAATTCAATTGGCCAGTTGGTACGACACGATCGTGCTATGCAGAAGAAATGCACGGGGCAGTGAGGGTAAGTTAGGCGAACTCGTTCCCATTGGCGCATACCGTAGGCTAGAGAGCAAGTTGTTGTAGAACTACCCGGCGGTTCATCAAGTATTAGGATGAATTGAAGCCAAGATGGCGCAGCACACATCTAAACACCAGAATCTTGGCGTCAATTGATATGAATCTCCGGGTATGGTGGGGGCATCCGGCCCTGGGATTGAAAAGCTCATATGCAGGTTTTTCGAGCCGAAAAACTTTGGCGTGTGCAATGCCTTTTTGCATACAAAACAGACGGATCCACTAGAAACTTGGCACTCGAAAAACATTTTTCAATCCCGAGGCCGAACGCCTCAATTGTCTGGCCCCCCCAAAACAAAATAGCCAAGACCGGCTCCTCCCGTGGTTACACGCCAGATTTTGACCAGTTAAGCTTGAATTCGCCTTGTTTATGCTCATTCCCTAAGTCCGGGTGCGTGCGGGGGTGCTTGGATGCGTGAACTAATGAAAGGACTTAAGTTTTTATAGCTGGTACAGTGCAAGTACAACCACCCGTGTGCCCAATAGCGACGAGGTAACGACCGGGAAAGAGGGTAATTATCATATCATACCGCAAAAGCAAAAATACCGTATTTACTTGGCTAGATTAACTATCCGATTAGGTAACCGAAATAGCTGGCCCGAATAGCAATAGGCTTACCAGAGCAGGTTAACAAAATCATGAATATTGCAGCTGGTTAACGAGATCCAGTGGGATCCATTTAAACAGGCTATCCCGTCAGGAAAACTCTCTCCCTTCTTACAGTGTTTATCTCAGATTACTAAAGTAAAGGCTAACCACCGATAGCGATCGAGCAAGTACGGTACTGCACTTGCAAATATGGTACAAGTACAGTAATTGAGGATGGCCCAAGGAGGTCGAGAACCCCCCCCTTTGGATCATGGGGAGAAAAGGCAGCAGGAAGATCCTCTTTCAACCCTCAGTGGAGACAAGGGAGAAGAAAAATACAACAGACCTCGTTCGAGTACCTTAACTGGAAGAGGAAACTCCAATATCTTAGCGAGGTTCCCAATTCTTTCGGTTTTTACGGTATTGACGTATCATATTACTCGTATACCAGTACTCGAGTAGAACTATCTCCTGGGGCCAGCAAGACATTGAAAATTTGTTGCTATGATACACTAGTCAGTATTCGAGAAATAGATGACTAAGTGGCTTTTGAATGACCACCTTGGCGTAAGTGGGTCATAGCTAATATTAGCTATGAAGTCTACTCGCCCGTCTTTGCCAAGAATACCACCATGAGCCGAATATTTGGTGAGAGCTTAAGCAAAACATGGGCTGGCGGAGGTATCCTCGGCAAAGACGAGCGAGTACAAGTCTCCACGACACTCGAGTAGTCGTGACGAAACTGTGCAAGTGACGAAGAGGGGTGATGAGTGAGCAAAAAAGGATTCCGTCAAGGTTAGGATCACAAAAAACTACTGGCAATTGTTCGCCGCCAGCCCAGTCTTGTTCTGAATACGGTGGAGACTATACAGTACTCATCTGCTCAACTTTGTTATTAACAAAAAACTGCTGATTGACCGCTGCCTCAGAAACTGACAGGGGCAGCAACAAATTTTCAATGTCTTGCCAGCCCAAGAGAGTGCTCAGAAGGCGGCACAACAAATACGGCACAGTAGCCCAAGGATACTGTAGGAGCGAAACTGAGGTACTCGAGTTGATGAAAGCACAAAATAATACAGGCCCGTGCTTCAAAAGCTCACATCAAGCCAGTTCTCAAATGGCCTGCAAGAGCACATGTGCACACGAAAATCAAAAAGGAAAGAACTGCGCCACTTAGAAATGCAAATTCTTATCTCGTCCCATACAATAGAGAGTTTGCGCAAGGAGACATAGGTGGCAGGAAAACAGGTCATTTTCCGTTAGCCTAAAGGTCTTGGAAACCCAGGTGAGTGGCGAGACCCGGAAAAAGTGTAAAATAGGGCTTTTCAGACCTGAAGAAATCCAATCGCAGCAGAACAGGTCAGCAGCATCACAGCTCTCTTTTTACAGTTTATTAAAAGATTGTAGCGATGATAATATTGGCATTCAGTGGCAGATTATCACCTGTTCTATGGCAGCTAGTCTTGTTAGTATGATATCTAACCCGTGTAGCCGGGAATCCTAATTTGAGCAGGGAAAGAGTTTGAGGGCGATGCGATATAAAGGTACTACCCTACCCAATCCACTATCATCTAGCTACCAAGCTACCCACACCTATTGCACAAACTCATTCTTGCACCTACGGTAGGTCCATTTCCTATTAACCGCCACCTAGGTCCCCATGCTAATCTCTGAATCTCCCTGCCGCAACGGCAAGACGGGGCCAGCAAGCTCGCTGACAGGTCACCTAGGATCCCCGGGGGCCTCGACAAGGGGAGCTGGTTGCACCACACCTGAATCAGACCAGGCCTAGTTTTTGGATACGAGGGGTCCTCCGTCTCGTGCGGACCGGAGGTGCTGCAGCGGCGCAGTCCTGGCTGAACCCTTCCCGTTTCCAACAGGAAAACAGAAAGACACCCAGAGCCAAAGTCCCAGTAACCGCTCCGATAGCCACGCCGACAACGGCTCCCTTCGATAGACCCCCGCCGCAGCCACCGACAGTAGAGGCTAGCGAGGTAGAACCCACAGAGGTGGAATTTGTGGAGGACACTGTCGTAGAAGAATTCGAGACACTCGTGGTCATCGGCATCGGATTATGCTTGCAAGACATTGTAGACCAGGCATCGTACAAGCCCACCTCGGTGGACTCGTATGTGGTCGTTGGAGAGCTGCAGTCAGGCTCTGACTGGGGACATACATAATTGGAAGTCAGTTCCGTACAAACATCCGCCTTATCAAACCAACTGCATGTATAGCCGCGAGTGTCGGTGAGATCGACGAATGGCTTCCCCGAGCACTGCATATCATACCAGTCCTCCGTACGGCTCCGACAATCCCAATTCACGCTATCATGCATTAGCAAAGGGGAAGGATGGAAAAAAAGGAAGCAGGGAAATTGTGGAGATGCCATAAGGGCAGCTGCAAAAACTTACTTATGTACAAGCACATATCAGAGGATTCGGTTTTCTGCAGAAGCACTCTAGCGTTATCTTTTGTCCGCAGTCCAGCAAAGAATCCAATACCCTCATCGAGCCTATTAGCTAATCAAGTTCAAGATTGAAATCCTGGCGGGAGCTGGTGAACAAGGAATGAAGAGAATGGAAAGAAGCATACGGAGCACAAATTCTCGAGGAGCACTCGGGCATTTTTCTGAAGCCCACCCTCACCTCTGCCTCTCCTAGTTGAGGAACACCCCCACCCCGGAAGTCAATGACGATATCAAACCAACCAAGCATAGAATGCCCCCGGCTAATTTGAACTGAAGATCTATCATGTCGAAGGCTTAACGGCTGAATACAGCTCTTCTGAATGTAAGGTAGACGGGGGCGGAGGCTATTGAGGAAGCTCAGATGGAGAAAAAGGTTACAATGCAGCACTTCAATCCCCTCCTCCTCCTAACTCAACTAACTCTTTAGTACGATGGATACGATTACCCTACGAGTGTAGGGAGGAAATGAATTGGTACATAAGGAGAGGTGCTTAGCTGGTGAGTGAGTGGGTGAGAGGACCTCCTAGCTTTTTACTGCAGGCATAGACAGTCCCACAAGGTAAGGACCGTGAAAGAGGGTAATTATTTATGCATAAAGACTTTTGTGTGAGAAGACGTCTATAATACCGTTGGCGACCATCCGTGGGGGTTCAGTGTGAGCCTGGACAACTTGCTTCCAAAGACCCCTCCATTTACACCCCCGTGCTCTACCACTAATTTTTGTCAGCGCAGAGCAAGAAGATGATTGAATGGGATTTCAAGAGATAAAACTAAAACCTATTGAACAAAACATGATGGCCATCAAGATTGGATTGAAATAAATTTCAGGAAATATATAACCCCGTAACAAAATTCACGAACTTTTAGAGATGGAAAAAAGAACCCCCCAACAGTGCAAGGTAGCTAAACCACCAGCGAGATTAGCCTCAATTTTAATTTTATTCTTTATCCGCGACGACATAAAGAGGCATGGTGGGACTGATGCCGGAAAGGGATGTGGTCGAAAGGCAACTTTTCGAGTTCCCACACGTTAAAGTTAGCCGTTTAAGACTGGTCGATCACGGATAAAAATTTCCTCATTCCCAATACCGGGAAGGTGTCGCACGTGCGTAGACCTCCGGCGCGCAAACAAATGGACGGGGTCGGGGGGGGGTCGGGGGGGGGTCGGTAGAGAGCATAGGGATGTAGTACAGTATCATCTCGACTTGTACTGTACTCCCATCTGGCTTAAGATATCTTTTTCGCAGCTAGTTGTCTAATAATAGGCCTGGTTTTCGGATACGATACTGTACCTGCCGAGAGACACAAGGTTACTATCTCTCCCCAAGATACGGTATTGTTTAAAGCAGTATCGTGCTTCGCGTGTATGATATTGTAAATTTAGCACAAGTGAGGCGACTCACAGAAATCCGGTGAGTGTAACCATACAAACCAGCAAATATCGGATTCTCCTTGGTGATTGAAAATTGCCAGGCGAACCCTCAGTTCCCCTCGCCAAAGCCCCTCCATGACATTGCTCCCCGAGCCATGATACTTAAGTAGCCTCCGAACCCCCTCACTAGTCCTCAACCCCCCCGGGGTGTGGCCGATTTCCATCTCGGATGCCCCGAACAGTTCTGTAACACACAACCTTAAGCAACCTCCTGTCTCGGAGAAAGACCGCATGTACGAGTACGACTCGAGATATGTACCATGGTAGCAAAGATTGAAGCTTCGGATCACTGGGCGAGGGCTTACGGTGGTACAGCACCGGTCTACTAGTAGTATTGTACCGTGCTCGTAGCACGCAAGAAGTGCTCAAAAATAGGGGTTAGTGAATTTGTCTAGGCGCTCGGATGAGATGGATTTTCTGTCATACCAGTATTTACCAATCCCCGTTTTCGGATCGGATACGGTACCGGTTCCTTGCCTCTTGCCTGCTATAGGTATGATACAGTGGCCAACCACAAAATACTAAATTCTCACGATTTGATGCCATAACTGAAAACTGTGTAGAATGTAAAAATTTTGTACAATTTTCCTCTCTTTCCTCCCTTGTCTAGCCCTCAGAGTTATCTACGGATATAAGAAAATATATGGCGGGCACACTAACGTATGGCGTAGAAAAGCTGATAATGAGAGAAACTTCGGCTAGCCCGAATCTAGAACAAACAAAGGATAATGATGTCTAGATCATCAAGTTATAATTAAAAGGTAATGGCAATTTAGGACCACACATTGGGCCTTCTCCTACATATGATAAATGAAAAATTTCCGGCTGCTTAGGGAAATTTACCATTCACATACCTTGGGGTTGTGTGATATGTGGTATCATAACCTGTACGAACTTAATATAATAGAACCGGGTGGTAGGCTTGGTGGCCTTTGTCCTGGGGGTCGGGAAAGGAAGATTTTAAGGGAACGGAGGGGCACGAAGAGGAATAATGAGATCGTCGTCCAGCCAAGCATATTTCCTATCTAGGAGCCCAGGATTCAACAGAGAAAGTGAAAATACTAGTATTGTGCACGATCTTCATTAATTGTGTATCAATGATTTTCTCGGTAATCCCGGAGGACGCTTGCGTGAGGGAAATCGCCCTGAAACCCGAACAATCTGTATACGACGTACTGTTTGGTTCTGGGAGGGTCAAGATCTATTGAGAAAGGATCAAAGATAATACCGTATGGCGCTCGTAGCTGTTCTCGCTCAGATTTAGTCGGCGGATAGGCTAACTCGTCGCTCAAACGAGATCTTCTCTGGGGAGCTTTCTGCTGGTTTCACATATAGATGGCCGCGCTAGCTAGAGTCCGATCCAAACAAGGTGCGAGGTGCGGGGTGTGGGCAAGCGGGTAATCTCCCATGACTACGCGATGACGGGAGAGAAGCTAGTCTGAGCTCACGCGCGATAACCCGAGGTCCAATCTCTGTGTTGTATCATACGGGCGCCAAAATGGAGAAGGGAAAGAGGCTGTCATCATAGGACGCTTTAATCAGAATAGATGCCCCAAGTTGGATGGGCAGGAACGAAGCTTGCCATCAGCGCTGATTGTAGCCAAATTCCCCACCTGCGTCGGGACCGGAGACATCTGCCAATTCAATCATTGCAAGAGTAGGATAAACTTTTACTAGTATGGGTAGGGCTATTGCTGTTTAGGGGAGATAGCGGTGGAGGACACTTGGGGAAAGATATTGATGTCGAAGAGATGGGCTGAATGGCAGCTGGAATTACGCTTTTGAGGGGGACGAGAGAGGGACCAGCCTTTTCAGGTTAAGTTTGGCCCATAAGTACCGTAGGAGCACTCCCCTGAACCCCGGGAAGGGGGAATAGGCTGAATTGTTACCGTATTTATCCTGACCAGATTGAGTAGATGCTTGCGTGAGACATGGTCAGCGCTTAAATGTACCAGTAGCCTTTGTCTTTTTTTTTACAGTACAGGGAATTTCTGGAAGGGTTAAAGATTCCAGTCGAATGCTTCCTACTCGAGTAGGGGTAGTCCACATCCCGAACCGCGATAGGACAGCCCACAAAAAGAGAATCGATAAAACTTAGGTAGGAATTTACATTACGAGTAACTCGCAGAGTTCTCCCTTTTTACTTTTACTTTTTTAGTTCAGCAAGGTCAGAGTATTTTTTTAATTTTTTTCGGAAGCCACATGCCCAAGGTCTTAGCTAACAGGAAGGAGCATTTCTCCCCAACCCAATCACGAATGGGGATAGTTCGTGGGTTGCTTGGTGATGAGCAGCCAAGCGAGCCGAGCCAGGGGAATAGGAGAGAAGGAACCCTAACCCTGTAGAAGCGGGATCATTACCTCCCCCTTGAGTTAAGCTGCGATGCCCGTATCTTACTGTAGGGGAGACGTACGGTGCCAGTATATTGAGTCTCTACAGTCAGGTCCCGTTTCTCTCAAGGTCACGCACATAGAGTAGGAGGACAGGAGCTCATTCTACTGAACCTCAGCATGTTAAATACCCGGCTGCTCCCCCTTTGTTCGAAGAGGCGGGACAACGGAATCGGGGGAAAAAGAACAACGAAGAAGAGGTGGGAAACGGGCACATCATTTCGTTTAGCTACCGAAACGACACTCCACGTCGTCTGTCTTCGCTCCTATCCCCTTCTCGCACCGGCAGTCAGTCCCGGGTAGACGGCCGCCTTTAGTATGGGGGTTTGCCCCGTACAAGCCAGGCGCAGACAATAGATTTCGTTGCTAGCCATACGGGTCCGCTCGCTCGCTACGATTATCGGGGGTTTAGGTGGCGCAGGGGCTGCTAGTATGGGATGGGTTACGGGCGCAACGAGACATTACCGACCATCATCACAAGCCTTGAAAAAGAGATACGGCAGGCCATCTCGTGCCAAACCTCACAAAAGCCGAGTGAACAACTCATCTTCACCACCGCAACCAAGGCTCTCCCAGGGTTAGGTAGTGGGAAGCAGCCTCTCAGAGGGCGGCTTAAAAAGTAAGTCGAAGGAATTGTGTTGTTCTTAGCTAGGGGATGATTGCGTTGGATTTCTTGCATGTTTCCATTTGCATTCTGGAGAAGTTATGTTGGAGCTATCTATGGTCTCGAGTTTTATCTGTGCTGATGCTTCCTCCTTATCAACTGGTCTACCCTACCGTATGCATCATGGAGTGCATATCTCCTGCGCTAACGAATATGCGAGGCTCTTACAAGCAGTGTATGATCCATCACGCTTTGGTTCGGGTTTCGTGAGGGTAACTGCTTAAATTTACTGGTCGGTTGCATGCTGTAATACGGGAATGCATATTTTTGTTTCAATAGCCTTTCATGGTTGGTTGTTAGTGCAGTTGTGGGATACGCTTGTCTATCAATACCAATAAGACACAGCTGGCGCCTACCCCCTACCTTCCTTGTGCCAGTAGAAGGTTTCACTTTCATCCGAGCCACCAAATCTGAACCAGGGACCCCTTCAAGCTTATAATCTTGGCCCGTCCCACTTTCTCCCACTTTCTCCTCTTCTCTCTTACTTTACAGATTCACGATTTTCTTTTAGGATTACTTTTACGTTCTTTCTATTTTCCTTTCTTCGTTCATTTTAATTGAAAATTTCACGCTCCTTACAACTGGCTTGTCTCTGTTCTTCTTCACCCTTTTACTGCTGAATTACTCAGTCCCTAATCCTCCTCACGCAAATTCCGTACGGGTACGGTTCGATATTTTACGATGCGAAAATCACTCATCTCCGCATTTCTCTTCCTTACTATCGCTCAGGCCAAGGTTAGCTTCAATACTACCGTTAAAGGTTTCGATTACGACGGTATTGTTCCAGCCGCCGGTTTGAGTGATTCCTGTGCACATGCATATGCTGCACAAGTCTCCTGCACAAATCACCTCTTCAAGTTGAGAGACTCGGAGAAGGGCAGAAAACTATTCCGCACCAATGAGCTCGCCGAATTTTGCACCGAGGATTGTGTGGATAGTTTGAATGAGTGGGACACAAATCTCCAGGGCAGCTGTAACGACAGGGACAAGAATTTTGTGGAT
>Ga0307510_10007317_pt1 | contig 13147 bp, 13 predicted proteins | sample 12_EM_MG_FD_207224 | JGI IMG/M metagenome (GOLD analysis project Ga0307510, IMG submission 207224) | Populus trichocarpa ectomycorrhiza microbial communities from riparian zone in the Pacific Northwest, United States - 12_EM | ecosystem: Host-associated > Plants > Roots > Unclassified | place... | reverse complement strand
TTGTGGCTGCTGAGCCTTATGCTTAGCACCACATCCGCCCTGTTTGCGACAATGACGCAACAGTGGGTAAGGAGATACCTCCAGCTTCCCCAAATTTCGAGCGTGCCGAGCAAGCGCGCACGTGTCCGTTGGTATTTGTTCCTTGGCATCCTCAAATACGCCGGGGTCATGCACCATGCTGTCGAAACCGCACCAACACTCCTCCACCTCTCTGTGTTCCTATTTAACATCGGCCTGGTGGTATTCTTCTTCACGATCCATGAGACTGTGGCCATCATCCTCTTGGTTTCCGTGGCGCTCTTCGGAGGGGCGTACTTCATGGCCACCATCCTTCCTTGCCTCGACCACATCTACCCATATTGCACTCCGATGTCCAACATATCTTGGTATTTGTGGCATTTCCTTGCCGCCTCTGTGGCATTATTCCTCCAAGTAATCGTGAAACTACTTCATATCTTACTGGTTCCGTATAACTTGGGAAACGTCAGCTCACGGAGACAAAAAACGCTCACCAACTGGCTGGCTGGTATCGGAAACGCCCTCGAAAGCCAGAGCGACCGTCTCAGGGACGGTTATCGGGAAAGCATAGTCAAGGATGCCTTAATGGCACCCCAGAATATACAGAATATAGACGCCAAGGCGCTCACTTGGCTGTTCCAATTGCCAGCATTAACCGAAGAACGCAAGTTCGAACGGTATGTGGCCAGCATACCTGGAGAGATAATCGCCCAGCTCTCCATCGAACCCGTCAAGCCCGGAAATATTTCCTTCCTCGAACACCTTTCCTCCCTCCTACGAAGTTGTGCTCCGGGTGCGATTGGACTCGACGAGAATACGTGCAGGAGCCGCCTCTTGGTATGCTTGCATGCCGTCAACCACATTGCGAAAGCCTCCGCTGTCCCTTCTACTCTCCTTCTATCACATGAATCCGTGCTGAAAGACGTACGGATAAAATTCGCAAATATACGACTTATGTGCGAACTTTGGGCCTACGGGGACCCTACCATCCGCATGACCGCTCGCTCCATTTGTGCGTTGCTCGCCAAGCCACTCCTACACAAGGACAGGTGGCAACTTGAGCAGCCGGAGCTGGCTTGGTTACAGGACGTGTTGGGGGAGTTGTCAAGGACCATATATGACCAACTTGGCGACTACACCGTGGTGGACGACATAAACATCGATTCCTTTGTATATGGAGTCTTTTCGCACCAAACAGGTTTCTCGGACCTCCCGAGTACGCAAGCTACCTCATTTATCGAAACACTCGCAATTCTCATGAGTGCGGGAACGGGAACACGGATAACCGACATTCGCAGGGAGACCTTTGACGTCAAGCTTGAATACCTCATCCAGCGGGTAGATGGGAATGGCCATCAATATCGTGACAACATAGTTCACAAATTACGGAGGATATTCCAAGATATCTTCCCCAGTGCCGGGCCACAATCACAACCACCATAGACGTGAGACAACAGGATAGAGGAGCGTTGCAAGGTACTACGAGAAGGTATGGCCCTAATATACGTACCTTACATGACCATGTCGCTGAGCGTTCTCAGATCGTACGTTCCACTCCCGCGCCCGCCGCCGAACACCGCATTTACATCACCATGACATTGCTACAATACTATATATTTGAAGGAAATATGACTGGGATGTCGTATGGCTCTGAGATGGACTGCTAGTACTTCATGTGAACTCCTGGGACGTTACCAGCCTCCTTATCGGAATACTTTTGTGACTCCAATCGTAGAGACGTGTTGACAATATCATGCTGTATCTGCGCCCACCATCGAGATCGTGCTTTAACAAGAGACAATGGGGTCATCTGTAAGCTGCTCGACCGTGAGTTCTCCCTTTTGCAGTGCAACGGCACTCATTTACCTCGGCGTGATTGTTCATGACAACGCCGTATTATTATGGTCCAGCGATGGAGGTTGCTAGACGTCATGGTACCGCTATACGCATGACATCAAGGGTACTTGGGTGGGATGCCCACGCCTCCGAGACCAAGGACGCTATGTGTCTTCGCGACACTCGGGATATCAAGACATCGTCTTCACCAGGAGAGCCAAAACCAGAAGGAAAAGCTAATCCATGAGTGTCCCAAGAGCGAACCATCAATTCCAAAGAAGTGATTGATTCTTCGATAACAAAAAAAAGCCCGCAATAGAAGGGAGGGACCAAAAATAAAATGCGCGCCCCGAACTTTATTCATAGACCTTCTACACTGGCACGAAGACGGTGTTGAGGGATGGTGAATGAGTGACCGGAAACTGAATACGATACTGTAAATGCCTTTCAGCGTTGAGATCCAATCGGTCGTGGATCCATGCCAAGGAGGCCGAATCTAAGCAGGTACAGAGGAAGTCCTTCCTTACTTCCTGAAGTGACGGCAAATCAATGAGTTCGCTCTCCCTCGCGAGCCAAGTCAGTCATCGAAAGGCGTAAGACGTAAGAAGATTCAGAGGACGAACAAATTGGAGAAAGCCTGGCCGTACCAAAACCATCCACCCGAGTGGTTGTACGATCCATGTTCAGATATTTAGAAGGCGAGAACATATTCGACTTCGCATTAAGGTCTTATTACGGAACGGGGAACTCCACCCGCAAGACCCCGAAGGTCACGAGACTGGCATTATGCGCAGGGCCGTAGGTTGCGACAGTGTGCTAGGCCGTTTGTTTTGCAAGGAAAGAGAGGGTGACGCTGAGGTAATTGACCATGCACGACACCTTTCAGCTGGTTGCAGACCGGACACATCCAGTACAGGTGTCACCTTGATCTGAGCATGAGGGAGGCATGTATTGAGCGGTGTTGCAGTGACGAGTAATTATGAGTATCTATGCCGAATGTGATGTAATTTTGGGTGGTGCGATTATATATGCTAGAATGATGTCGATCAAGCGTCGATGAAGTTCTTAACCTTGCTTAACCAGTCGACATATTCCTAATAGACGGGCACAAGTCAGTTACCTGCTGCAATCAACACAACGACAAACGGAGCGTACTTTTTGTTCCTTGTACTGTGCGTACTCGGGAATGAAGAACGCGAGGCTCTCGTTGATACCACGCTCTTGGAGGAACCTCTCAAACTCTTCCTGGAGGTTAAGATCGAGTGTGTCGAACTGGGAGGAGACAAAATTTTCAGTGTGGGCGCTCGAAGAAGAAAAAAAAGGGGGGGGGTCGCACCTGAGGGCCGATGTAGACCCCGCGGCGCTTCCAATCGGACTCGGCGGTAAGGTCCGTCGCCAGTTTAGAATCCCTGTAGAACGACACGTTCTCGAGCACGAACACGCCCTCTTGACATATGGCATCGATGCTCAATGCACCTGGGATAGAAGGCTACGTACTGCTTGTCAGAGGACGAAGAGTAGAAGAGAGTGGACCTTGTGCGTACCTTGGTAATGGTGAACGAGCAGCGAAGCGGGTACGACGCCTCGTCCTCCGCAGAGACCGTCTCTTCGCCCTCACTAGGTTCCATGTTCTCCTCAGCACTCTGAAGATCCGCAATGGAGAAAATCAAGCGGATCCTATAAAAAAAACACCAGGATCAGAAAAAACCAGGACCCCAACCAACAGGACTGGAAAGAAAATGGATGTAAAGGAGCACAAGACGTACTCCTCATTTCCAAACTTGCGATGGAGCGTGACCTCGTCACCGCCTGGAACGTCTTCGATCTAACCCACGACACGTCTCAACAACCACACTTGTATGCGAAGAAAAGGGGGAAAGGCATACTGTCCAAATACCAGCGTTCTTCAACTCTTTGACAGACCCTGGTTCGCCCTCGTCCGCAGCTTCCTTCTCGTACGTCAACTCCTCTGCAATCTTCGCAGACACGACACCGTCAGCTGTGAGCGCCCACGCGCAGTCTTGTCAGCAAAAGAAAAAAAAAAAGGCAGCGTGCCTATGGGCAAGATCGACACGCACTGGTACCTTCGCCGAAGCGGCGCGCAGATACGGAGAAGGAAGCACGGGTGGCTGGGATGATAGCAGGAGAAGAGGAAGAAAATGTATGGACGCGCGCACGAGCTGAAATGAGAGATGAGCGTATGGAGAGAGCGCGAGAAGATGGAGCGGTGAGCTGGCGAACGACACGGAGGACAGACATGGCGGTGGGCGTCGAGAGGACTTAAAGCGCCACTGACAGACTCAGCTCAAAACAGCTCCGGTATTTGCCGAGTTAAGCACGTGCAAGGCACGCAAAACGCCGAAAAGCACACGGCACGACAAGCGACAAACATCACATAAATACTGTACTGTACAGTATAGATTTACTGTACACAAACCCAACACAAACCAGTAACTGTATGTATAAAAGCAGACTGGCATCATAATTGCAACGTTGACGTGATAGCTAGCAAATCCACGAATCACACGGACGAAGAAGAATATTCACACACATAAATAGTCCGTGACACGACACAGAGAATGCGGGGGGAGATATCTATACTCCATACCTATGTAGACCAGCCCCGACAATCACCGTCCGCGGGACCGTTAAGCCACCCAGCACGAGACACGGAAGTCGCCTACAAGATGGTCTAAGCGATGCGGAAGGAGAGCATGAGGCCGATGAGTGGTTTGGTGGGAGGTGGATCTCTTCGCATGTCGGGGTGGGAGCAAACAAAGGCAAAGACATAAGGCATTGACAACAACGATATTTCCACAAGGATAAAACAAAAACAAACAAAAAACTGATAGTTCAGGCTGCTGCAATGACAGGAGGCAGCGGCTCGCCACCGACAGTAGCGGTTGTGTTATGCGCCACGGGACTGCCGTGGTCATCAGGAGAGTCATCTGACGGTGGTGCGGGCGGCGCCACGGCCACCACTGGGGGCGCCCCGCTGGCCGCGTTTGCCGCACGTTTGGACTTTTTACCCGTCTTACCGTCCTCGCCCCCTGCACGCTTTTTCTTCTTCGAGCGCTCACCGACGGGGCGCTCATCATCTGAAGTCGCCGTCTGGTTACCGGCCGTCGACTCGGTGGGCGGCGCGGGCGGAGCTTGGCCGGTCGGAATGGGTCCATATGCCCCGGGAGGAGGATAGATTGGCACCGCAGGGTATCCCGGGTGGATTGGATAATATGCAGGGTGGTGGGGTGGTTGACCATGTGAAGTGTTGTCCCCGTTTGCGGGGGCGTCTGGAGGTGGTGGAACGTAGCCAGCTGGAGGGGGATAGTATGGATACGGCCAGTAGCCCTCCGGTGGGAGGTACTGTGGGGGAATGGGTGGCGCGACGCCAGGGGGGGCACCGTTTGTCTGATCGGATGGGGCTACCCACGAGCCCTCGCCGTTAGGGGGAAACCCTAGGGAAATATGAGCTATGGGAATGGGCCTTTTGGCAGGTGGTGAGCTGACCTGGATACGGATTCGCCTCTGCGGCCGGAAGTTTGCTTTTACGTTTGTAAGGACCACGCTTGATCCCAACCTTTCGGGCCTTTCGCACGCCGTCGACACACGAGTCTGCGAGACCATACTTTTGACATCGTTGGCACGGACGTGCCTCGTCGCACCGCTTACAGGCGGACGCGCAATTCGTGCACTAGGCACGACGGTCAGTGTGACGGAGAAAAAAGTGGGAAATAGATGGGACATACCGCCATCTTGACTTGCTTGCGCTTCGCACGTGTGATCACGCTAGGCGTAGGAGCCGAGAATGGCCCATAACCTTGGAATGTTTATTAAGCAACGGTGGAACAAACACACCGGAGAGGGGTGAACCTGTCAAAGGGGGGAGATGCGACATACCTTGGGCAGGGGAAGGAGGAGGAGGATACCCGTACATAATTCCGGGAGGAGGGAACATAACGTATGGGCCCGGCGGAGGGCCGTTCGGATCACCATTGGGGTCCGCGGGCGGGGGATAGTACCATGTGTAAGCACCTGGAGGGGGTGGATATGGAGCGCCTGGAAATGGTTGAGGAGGATACTGGGCGAGAGCAGGCGGGTGGGTCGTTTGTTCAGCCGGAGGGGCAGTGGTAGACTTTGCTTGCTCGCCACTCATGAGGTTTTTGTTGAGCGGCGTGCAGGAATAGAAGATGAGATGATGTGTGGCGCAGAGGCGCGTATAGGTCGTGAATGGGGCGAGCTAGACATGGAGCACGACCAAGAGAGGTTAGACATGGGTCGGAAGGCAAGGTAGAAAAGAGAGATAAGGAAGAGAAAGGAAGAGAATGGGACGGCGTACCTCGGCTCTGTTCGTTTCGGGATTTCAAGATCTCGTCGCCGCTCAGACTCAGCTGGAGGGGGGGTGCTCCGCCTCAATTCCACGCGAGCTCAGTGCTGGGCCACAACCCGCACACAACCGCACCTCTCCTCGTTGCGAGCGACCGTGTGAGTTTGTACGCTTTCTGGGGAGGATTATTATGCCAGAAAGGATGCGAGGGGAGGAAGTGACGGGCGAGGGATGATGTGGTTGAAGTGGGACGGGGGTTTGATGCGCGTGCACGTGCGAAATTAAGGTGAAGAAAAGCTAAGTATGGCTGCCTGCCTTTGGCTTGGCCCATTTCTCAACTCATCCTTTGGCGCTTGTCTCTCTCGCTGAGCGCAGAGACAAAATCAACCACCAACTCGCGGACTCTTTACTGTCCATCTCGTGTGTCGTCACGGGCCCAAAAAGAATGCACATGTTCGAGTCCCATGCCAAACGTTAACACAACGATGGGGCTTCTCACACCCCATTCTCCGACTGAATGTCCCAGCTAACATGTACACTCATCCCCCTCTCCCCGCTCCCCAGATCCACCTCCTCGACTCCTCCTGTACGGTCTTCAATACAAATGCCCGTCTTTTCCTATCGTGCCCTTGGCTCTAACATGACAAATCATTCGGCGAGTTGTGAAATGACCTAGCGGTGCCCTCCTACCTTTTAGGAGTTGTCTCATGACCTTCTCGCCGACTTCGTAGGTCGCCGATTCCTCAACTTCTGATCCCTCATCGTCGCCTTGTCTGGGCGAGTATCCCAATACAACCTCGCGTGCACGATCCGGTGTGGTGACTATCGTAAATCCGCGTTTGTCCAGCCACCTTCTTTTCAAAACATCACACCTTTCTTTTTTTATCATTGCTGTGTGCACAGGACTTGGGCTACCGTAGCCCAACAACAACAACTGTCCACGAACGTGGTCTTCCTATCTCCTCCGTCTTCATTTAGCCATCCAATTCAAATCGTGATCGGCTGGCCCCGCTCCCGCTTCTATTCTTGAGACGTTCGTCTCGAAATTTCTCTCACCGTCGCTTATGCCACTTACGGTGCCTTCCATCCCCGTCTCAACCGTACCTTATGCGTCCAATCGTAACAATCCATGCACCGCCAACGTCTTCCCAGCGTCGTCATGTATGAGCACTGCTATGACTGAACACACCTCAATACCGCTCTCTCCCACCACGTTTAGTGAAATCGGCCACAAGCACCCATCACATGTCCTGGCACCCTTACCGTGCAACAATATAGGTGCCCTTTGAGATCCGAGCGTCGTACTTGTATGCCGCACGTTATCAACAGATCAGATGGGCGCGAAGCCACCTGTCGTTATCCATGAAGCTTAAAGGACCGAACGGTATCCCACCGCCTCCCATCCCGGGCTTATCTTCTAATATGCCCTACATCACAGCATCAAATCATGAGCTGGTTACCAAAGTGCCGGGCAAACGGGAGGGGGCGAAAGGGACTTCGCGGTCTGTACTGCATCATCATAAGAGGTATCGAAACTATAAATCCCGCGCGCGTTCTAACCAAACTATAATCCAACGTGCCGTACTGCATCATCATGCAATACAATACGGTAAGGACGCCGACCACCATCATGCCTCGAGGACCGGACGTTCCCATCTGTTCCGGTTTCCCCATAAACCCTTCTCTCTTGCACCAACACCTCCGCGATGACCGGGGTCGATATCTCGTGTCTCATCGGAAAATAAATATAAAGTCCTTCCGGTCGCTCCCTTCTGTTTCACAACACGCTGGTTCAATTACGTGTCTATCACTTTTACTACACTGCATGAATTACAGTACTCTATTAAAAATCTTGTGGCGTTTTCCCCCGAGCTTCGTTCGGTTCGCCGGAGAAGCCCCGCGTAATCTACTGATGTCTCTCTGATTTTCTCCCACTGCGGTCACCCAACGTTGATTGTGCGGTATCCTTGGCAAAGATCTGTCAATCATAGGGGGCGTCGGTGATGTGCCCACTTGGCGCGTTGCGCAATAACCCCGTTGGACTATGTGTCCTTATCGTTCGTGCCAGTTCAGGTTATAGTGGTTTCAGTTGCATGCCGCGGGAATATCTTCAGAGATAAGACTCGGAAAGCCTTCTCTCTCTGATATACAAATCGATTAACAATACAAGTACAGTGCTACAAAAAAAACTCCGTGTGTATGTATCATTACGAGTAAGAGTAGTGGTTCCGTACGGTAATGCAAAATGAGTTTAGTGTGTGGGCATGAATACTTTTTATTAATCAAGCTAATCAAGAGCTCCGCGCCTTGACTCCGCTCCGCGCATCAATAGGTAGGGCATGCAAAAATGGGTGCCCTAAGCCCCGCTCTGCTGTCATAGACCTCGAAAGTCCGAACCGAGGATTGAGAATGATTTCCCCATAGTCATCTTCCTCCTCATCGTCGTCGCTCTCACTGCCATCACTAGCCCCTAGTTCCTCGGAGTTTGCAAAGAAGAAACGTCCTGGGTCCCGCGCGTTGGAACACTCCTCGACGTCTGCGAGGCTCCTGGCCACTACGGGAAGTCCGATAGGCGTCGTGACCGTCGCTGGAATCGCGGTAGGTCCTCGTGCGAGGACCGCCTGCTCGGTCATCCTGACGAGAGCGGTGAGAACCTCCCAACGCGTGTGCCAGCTTTGCTCCCATCTAAGCTTCGTTAATAACGGGAAGGCACTCTCCGACGCGGGCAGGTCGTGGGGGACTGCTACGTGCGTTTTCATTTCGGCGTCTTTCACCGAACTGGGTCGTGCAGCGGCGTCCTTCCCCGAGTTTCGCGCGAGGGGGCTTCTTCCACGGGCTGCAGTGTCCATGCTGCAAACGAAGAGTACCTTCTGTATCGTCCAGAGAGGATAGTTGGAGAACGTTTGATCAAGTCGTGCCACCTGGGGATCATGCAGGTCCGTAATGTCGCCCGTCCGAGGGAATATCTTCTCGTTCAGTTCCGCCTTTCTGCCCACCGACGGAAGCTCAGTTTCCGGTGGAATCATAGGCGACGATGAAACGCGGGGCCGTCTGAGCGGCGCCGGCGGCTCAATGGCGACGGGGTTCGAAATTCCACCGTACGGTCCCATTTCGGCCTCTGCCGTTTCGACGTCCGCTCGCCACTGAATCCACTCGTCGTACCGCGCGTTCCAGAGCCACTTCTGGTGCTGAAGCGCGCTGCGCGAGAGTCCGTGGTGCGGGAACATGGGGCGCAGCGGCGGAGGCGAGCGCACGGGCAGATCGGTTTGAATGGCGAGACTCGGGAGGTCTTGACCCGGGAACGCGTCCGGAACTAGGACGGGCGGAGGACTCGGAGGGACGGCGGAACATGGGCGGAGGTCGTTGGGTGACGTGGTGTCGCTTGTGTCCGAGTCGGTGGACCATTCGTCCGAGGTCTCCGAGTCGGCGGTGTCTTCGTCCGAGTCGGCACCGTGACTTTGTGTGGCGTCGGCCGTATCTTCGCCATCGAGCAAGGGCCTATCCTGTTGAGGGCGGCTCTTGATCTTCGGCGGTCTGTTCCTTCGAAATCCGATGCGACTTTGTGGGCGGGGCGGTATGTCGGGTTCCTTGGCGTGCGATATGTTCGTGAACAAGGACTTGACGAGTGCCTCGTACGTTTTACTTCGTCCGTTGGTGGAGGCGATGCCGTCGCGTGGCATCATTATTACCGGAAATGTAGGGTACGGGTGTAAAATCTGGAATCTTGCGCCCGTTAGTGGGGTGGCAGCAAGGTTGATGCACGTTGATGATGTTCAGCAGTCGTTCAACGTTCAGCTGTGGCGCGACTCGCGGTCCAGGTTCACAATAAAAAGGGACCAAACAGGGCCAAAGCGTTCAAACGCGTCGGGCACGTGAGAGTGAATCAGAATCCTCGTGCCCAACCACCTACTCTCTCTCTCTTCTTCCTGAAAGCAAGTAGTGGTCCGTACATTCTTTTTCTTACACTAGGGTTGTGTTCCCGCACGAGAAACACGATAAATCCGCGCAATCGATCGAACGAAAATAGCGACGTGTTCACGTGATGCGTGTATTTTTTTTAAAGGGGGCTTGACGCGTCATCGCCCACTTTTCTTTACCCGAGCAGGTCCAAGGCCGCAAGGCTCGCCACGTACTGGGGGGCACTTCCCTCCTTATTCGCGAGCGGGCTAAGGTCTGAGTCTTCAAGGCTCCTCCAATCGACTCTAGATGGGTCCGATCTGTAACGATCGAGCGACAAACAAGGGATTTGTTCCTCCCTCAGTGATATTCCCGGAGATCCTCATGTTCGGCATCTGGACATTGAGTCTGCAGGTGCCGAGCCGGAGAGAGGAGGGTGCTTTGGGAGGCCTTGAGATTTGTTGTGGAGCCCGGGCAGTTCAGCATTTCCCCGCGTTGGTCACCTTACTAACCTTATCGCACCTTCCATCCTTCTCGGATGGGCAGAGCCACAGGCAGACTCTGCAGCTCCCCAGCCCTGGTGACCATGAGCTCTAGGGCTCTCTCTTCTGTCATGTTCCCCATGGGAGACCCCTTATGGGGAGCATGTCTGGGCAAACCGCGGAACACGCGGTCCCCAACCCTCTTCAAATGTCTCACATAGGTGGTCGTGGCATTGCTCAATGTCACGGTTAACCATTGAGCATTTGTGGAACCACCGCCTTCAAGGCACCTCTTTACGTGTTCCGTGTTGCCTTGTGGAACGAGGTCGCCAGGGTAGGGAATCTGGTGTATGAGGGGTGAAGGGGGTGCCAGGGCGCCGCCATTTGTGTCCTGTCCTTGAGTCCAATTTGCGGCTCACGATCTACTTCCCTTAGGGAAGGCGTGAAACTCGATTCAGACTACTCTGGGTCTGCTCCATGATCAAATTTTTTGCTCTCTTTCCTCCTTGTGAGGTTTTATTCATCTGCGAAGGACCTGGCCTTCGTTTTGTTATTCGGTGATGTGATGTTCCCTGTCTTATCTTGTGCTTTGAATTGCCTGTATGTTTAGTTGCTGTCCTCGAACATGTGTTACGATTTGAATGCTAATCGCTATGGATGTGCTCTGTAATACCCTTTTCCGGACAGGTACGCTACTCGGCGCAGAGCTTCGTGAAAGGGAGTGACATGACCATTCTTGTAAGTTCCTGCCGTTGATCATGTACGGACAGACGTCTCAGGCTGGTCCCCATGACGAACTTATATTTCTAACGTACCATCCTGCTTCCACACTCTACCGCGACTTCAAAGCATCGGACTGACCTCATTTTTTGGCTTACATCGCCATACATACCCGGCGGTTGAATGGGCAAGCACTGCCAACCTTTGGTCCCCGTTCATACCCGCGAGTCGCCGTGCACCGCTCTCTCGCTGTCTTCCGCTCAATTGTCTTTTTTACCATGTCCACAATGATGAACCGATAGAACCACCCGAACTACACCCAGAACCTTTTCTCATACCTCAAAGATAAAACCCCCATGCCCTCACTCAACATATTCCCTCCATACGGTCAAGGATACCAATCGAGTTATCCACTCATGGCCTACGACCCCTTACGCACCACCATACTGTCAATCCCTCAATAGGCCTCAATCACCACAAAACACACCACGTGCCCCTTTATCTTCCCCATCCTGTCGCATTATCCCCGGCAAGATAGGGGTTCGATTGCCCACAATACATACGCATATATCGGACGCTCCAAACGCGGCCTGCGCCGCCGTACTTAATGTTCTGGCTGTCTCACTTTTATACTCGATTATTTCCTTACTTTATTGACTTGCCCGATGCCCGCTTGAGGGGCTCTTCAAGTTCTCGTGCAATCTCTCGCGCGCTCTTACTGAGTTCATTATCTGTACTTTGTCTTCTACAGATGGAAGCCTGCATGCATTCATCCGAACTCGCAATCCGAAACATATTGATTACTACACATCCTCCTCACGTGAACGCTGCCGTCACGGTGTTGCTTCGCTTCCGCACCCGGCCCGTCCTAAAGTACTAATCTAATGTAGTGCTACGAACGACCTCAACGATCAATGACACCCCCAAACCTTATTGAGCAATCAAACTTCTACGACTTCAGAGATGAGTGCGACCTACTCCTCTTGCGACTTGCGAGCCAACGGTTTCTCTGTATGCACATGCCAGGTCAGTACAACACATCACCAGATGAAGGGGCAAGCAACAACATCGACTGTGGTCACATCCACACACGCGTCCCACGTAGTTACAATACCCTGAGGCGCGTAGAATTCGTCTACTATTCAACTCGTCCACTCATGGTACTCTAATACTCAGGCTGGCTGACCCCCCACTTGCTCACCCAGGCTCTGCTCAACCTCTACGTTCATAAAGATGAGCGTGAATTCGCCCACGTGCGCTATTTTGCGGCAACTGGGGCGATGCGAAGAGTTTCACGCACGTCAAATCGATCGACGAGGAAGATAGTTGTTGGGCATCATACCCGTTGGGAGGACAACTGCACATGATAGCGAAAGACAGAGAGCCGTCGTTATGGTTGTGATCGTCAGCCGAGCCGACGATGTGCCCATTGCTAATGCGATGCAGTCCCTGGTAGTATATCGGATTAGTACACGCGCCTGTCACTCCGACTGACCGCGCGAGAGCGGGGTTCGACTCCCCGCCAGGGAGTGTCCTTTTTCGTTCTGCGGAACTTAACGAGATTTTTAGGAAAGTGGTAGATGCAAGTGAGCGAGACTCGGTCACAGCGTCGACCAGGGCTCTTGCAAATCTAAATTGTTTTTCATTGCTCCACGGAGGTGACCTGGAAATGCCAATACAGATCCGACCAACCGCTTCCAAGAAGCCAGGAGACTGACGAACGTCATCTTCGAGTTAAAGGGCACATAAACCCTTCAAAATGGCCAAGAATTGACCATGATCAGATGAGATACTGTGCTGTGGTGACAGGATAATCTGTAACCGCGTGGTCTGTGTCCAGGCCGCTGCCTCCGATCTTTGTCCCCATCTG
>Ga0307510_10007316_pt1 | contig 13147 bp, 3 predicted proteins | sample 12_EM_MG_FD_207224 | JGI IMG/M metagenome (GOLD analysis project Ga0307510, IMG submission 207224) | Populus trichocarpa ectomycorrhiza microbial communities from riparian zone in the Pacific Northwest, United States - 12_EM | ecosystem: Host-associated > Plants > Roots > Unclassified | place... | reverse complement strand
AGTTAAGTCTGATTCATTAGAAGTAATTCGTTATGAATTCTCTTATGGGTAAAATCCATTCTCGTTTCATTTTTAATTTACGTGGTTTATTATAACTGCTCATATTATGTTTATCTGTATTTTTTTATATGCTCTTATTTTTTAATTATCAAATAATTATCTTTTATCCTTGTCAATATTCTATTAAATTTACAGTAGAACACCTACCTAGAACTTTGTCTTTGAGTTCTTGGAGCTATAAAATACCTTCATTTATGATGAGAAATTATTTTTTGTACTGCTTGTCTCATGAATTCGTGACTCGATGTAACAAAAATGACATAAAAGACACTTGAAATCAAATGCCAAATTATTGTACATGTCCCTCTTCATGATGATCTTTCTTCTTCTTCAATCCTTCTTTTTTTTTTTTCTCCGTTTTTTTTTTTATTATACGATATTATTAATGAAAAGAATTTCGGTTCACCATTCAAGGGTTCTACTTATTTTGTATAATACAAAAACCAAGCTAACTTCTGTTAGACGACACGACTTTGGAAAGTTAGATGGCGTCTCTTGGCAAACGAGGGCTTGCAAGTTTCAACGCTTGTGAAGGCTTGAGTTGTCGGTAGTCGTCTGTAGAGTTTTGGAAATTTCCAAATGTTCTGCTTTGAATGCGTAAGGGTACATTTATATAAATAAGATATAGAGGACAAAATCTGTGAAAAAAGCTTGAATTTGTTAAATATATAGTATGATAAAAAAACAATTGTAATTTTAGATTTTACTATTAAATCAGGTTTAAATTATGCTATATAATTCTATATATATGCTTAGTTTTATATAGGGCCAACTGGTCATATATAGCCATCAAGATTCGGAAAACCCTGAAATTAAGGTTAGGAAATATTATTTTAATTATTTTTCTACTTAATTTAAAATTCAAAATACTTTTCTTACTTAAATTTGGATTTCTTTTGGTTATAACTTCTGTTTATTTGGAGAAGAAAAAAATCATGAGATAGTCAACTAATTTCTTTTTAGGTGTCAGAATTCAAATCTTAGGATAAAATTGTGTGAAATAAAATTATCATATAATATATGTATGATACTTCAAAGATGTTGATATAATTATGTATGCGGACCTTATCTATACCTATTATTTTCTTCAATGATCTTGATATAATATATGATTTTTCTTGGAAGTTTAAAATTTATTCTATTTAATATTCTTCTAGTTATCGAACAAAAATCTCTTAAAATCACACCACAACTAAATTTTCTCGTTTTAAGAAAAATAATTAATGTAAAAAGAGATAAATAAATATAAACCAGATGGGGAATATATATATATATATATAGCTAAATCACAGCACAACAAAAATCTCAGTTGCCAATTCGTATTTAACCAAGAAACCTTTGGACAATATTGCCTTTACAAACCTTGTCTTAATTGCCCTCAATCTTTTTTTTTTTTTTTTTGAGAAAAACAAGTGATGATTAATAAAGGGACACAATGGACTTTTTAGTATGATTTTTCTACCAAATACTGTGTACAAAACAGAAAATTCCCTCCAACACTATGGGAGACATGGCAAAACAATACTTAGATATATGAGTTCTATATAATAAGATTTTGACAAATAGGAGAGTGACAAGTTCTATTTTTTTATTGGGAGAATAAAGTATATATAGAAAGCTTCAATAATTTATTTTTATAAAAAATGAAAGTTGGGTACCATGCTCTAATTTTTTTATTAATTACATGGACCATAGTACTCTATTGATGCACGCTTAGGTGTAACATATTAAGTTGAATTTATTTTTATAGGTGTAACATATTGAGTTCGATTTATTTATTTATTTATTTATTTAAGAGTGAGACATTAATTATAATTGCGAAAACAAAAACATAATAAAAAACTCAAACTAGCCAATTGATTTAGGAACTATCCAGGTCGAGTTTCGTAAAAAATAGAAAAGTTTATCTGATTAAAAACTCGAGTTGACTTAGAATCCAGTTAATTGGTCAAAAATCATTAATTTATCAAACGAGTTTAATAACTCTGAAAAAAAGTATCATTCTTAAACATGATTAGTTACATGATCGTGAGAAAAATATTGCACAATATCACCTATGCCAACCATGTCCAGATTGTCAATATTGTTATATTAATCAAACAAAAGTAAGCCCTTCACCGACCTTTCTTTTTCCCTTTTTCAGGGAGAATGGCCTCCAAAAATATTGCACCTTGATCTTGGGTTCGGTTCCTTGTGAACATAAAGAAGAATACCATCGAGAAAATCAAGTCTAAAGTTGTACCAAAAGTTGGCTAAAATAAACTCTTTATTCTATGTAGTTCATGACCAATCACAACTTGTATGCCATTACATCATCTTTTAGACCTTGTTTTCTTTCTTTGTTTCAATCATAACCATTGATTTTCTCTGCGTGCTAGTTCATATATTTATTTCACAATTCATATCTCGAATTAAAATATAAAAAATAGCGAAATAAAGTTTCTTTTAAAAGTACAAAAGATTCAAAAAAAAAATAGAAAAAAAAACAATTTAACATTGGGATTCATAAAAATCACTAGAAGACAAACTTCAATTCGAGTTGAGTAGGAGCACAATGATCTCAAGATTTATTTTATTTTATTTCCACTAACGACACAAAGATTATATAATAATTAGAAGTGTTTGTCTTTGATGTAAAGTTTTAATTATTTTTTTCATTGCATATCTTTTACACGTGACAAGCCATATCTTGGCATGTGCAAATCTTAGGGTCCAGAAAATATAAATAGCGAAAAACTAAAAACTAAAAATCAGTGCCAGTATGATGCGAACAAGGTCGCGTTCTATACGTGTTCTGCTGCAATAGCATTGGACCACCCTCCATCATTTTGGGAGAGCTTTTTGTCAACGTTTCGTCCATACAGTAAATTTGAAAGCTTCCACTTTTATTGTAAAAAATTATCATTTTTTTACTTGCACCTGAATGATGGAGAGATTGTACAATTAGGATATTAATAGTACAACATCGACGGATTAACATAGTTTTTAAAAAAATTAATAAAATAATATATTTTTATTTTATCGCACTTTTAAATTAAACACGACAAGATGAAAGTATACTATCATTTAACTCAAGCGATCAATCAATTCGTAATGGTCAGTGAAACCGGTTGATCGGTTAAAAAATAACAAGGAAAATTTCAAATCTGTCAAAATCAGGGGGCGTCAGAGAGATTTTTGATTTGATAGTCCACGCAGCGATGCAATAACTACTATAGGGAAAAGGACATCCAAAAACCCTAATAAAAATTTATACGCAATCCAACGATATGATAAAAAGTAATGACCCTTTTGATCTGTTATTCTAATTTGATGTGACCAGATTTCCTCGTATGCCTAAACATGTCCTACTAGTCCATAAATATATTTATTAGGGGCAAATCCTTATTTAGTTATGACAGATCCACATTTGACTGCTCAAAATTAACCGTTATCACAAGATCGACTACATCATTAACATTAAAAAACAAAGGACAACTGCTGTTTGGATAATAAGTTTTTGAGATTTTAATTAGAGTCTATTTTTTAATCTACCAATTGGACAAAAATGTATATTTTGACTCATAAAATATATTTGGAAGAAAAAGTTCATAAAACTACGATTTTTATGTGAAACGGTTGAACGGTTAATATAATTGGATCCAATCGGCCAACCGGTTGAGTCATATGATTGGATTTTCACTTTATCACACTTCAAAAATACGACATTTACTAAATGTCGCTATTTTGAAACGTGACAATATTAAAATATGCTATTTCATCAATTTTTTTTTTCAAACAGTGCTATTCCATCAATTTTTTATATTTACTTTCATAATTTGATAAAAAAGAAAACATGAATGATTTGGTGATTTTCTTGTTTTTTTTTTAAATTAAGAGAGTCGCATAAATCACTAGGGAGCTGTAACATATGATTTCAGCAAAGAAGTGCTGGCGAGGATATGTGTGGGTTCTTGTTTTTGTACTGGGTGTGTGCTTTGTAAATAAATCTTTAATTTGAAAGCATAAATTAATGAATTATGAGTGGATTTTATATATAAACATTTTACTTCTCTCGTTACTTTTAATGTGATATCTTTACAACTTACATGTATATCCAATAAATTTCTTCCTTATATATATATAAGCTTGACTCATTTGAACACGACGTCTCATTTGGCAGAATTATTTAACAATTTGAGTATGATATCCACAGTTTAGAGCTTAACTCTTCCACTAAATAATGAAGGAGAAAACAAAATCATGAGATTCTAGCGACAATCGTTACTTGTTCTAAGTCGAACCATATTGACTTTGATACCAATTTATAAGGGAGCTGCTTTGTGTTCAAGAAAATGCATGGGACCTATATGTGTGTGTTTTATACATCATTAGTTAGCATTTGATTACAAAAAAAGAAGAAGATGAGAATAGTTAAAATAGAGAGGATATTTTTCAAAATAATAAAAACTCATTTTAAAAATATTATCTTAAAAACAAATTTTATTTTATTTTTGTCTTTCAATCTAAACATGTTTCTATCATTTCTGTATTTGCCTCTTCTTTTCTAAAACATTAATAAAATATAATCTTAAATATCTTATAGCATCAGTTAAAAAAAACAAAAAAATATCTAACAATATTATAAATATTTACGAGGCTTGAACTGGAATTCAATTCCCTAATTTGAGGAGAATAGATAGGTCCATTGTTTTGAAGAAAAAGAAAAGGGGAAGAACGTTTGGCACTTGGTGACAACTAATTTTGTTGAAAAAACTGAAGAACTCTGCAAAGAATTAATTTGAAAGAGATCCTTTCGAAGAGTATTTAATGTCAAAGAAAAAACAAAAATATTTAACACAAGTTGGGGAGGTAATAATGGTAGAACTCAAAATCAATAAATATAATCAATTAATTAAGGACGAGGTATCTGAATTTTGCTATAATCCCCCACCATATATAGAAACTCTGTCTCTCTTCAATTTTTTTACTATAATATGAAAAATATCTTGCAAGTCAGAAAGAACCATCACTAGGAAACCTTAACTTTATTTGTTCAACTAGCTAGCAAGAAAAGGAAAGGATATTTCTCAAGCTAGATTGTTTTTGCTAGAGGGAAAAGAGGCCAAAGTAATAAGTAATAAATGAAGTTTAATAAACACACACAAGCTAATTAAATACACTTTGTTATTTTAAAGCATAGTTATAAGATTTGATATATAGCTTGGGTTACGTGTTGAATAGATCAACTTATAGATGGAGGAATCAATCAAATTTTATTTTTAATTAAAGCTACAATATTGTTTTGTTTTTTCTAAGAATAACCAAAAGATATTGTTTCACTTAAAAAAATAAAAAATTAAAATAATATTGTTTTAGTTAAAAAAAAAACTGAAATAACATCATATTAATAAAAAAAATTAATTGAATATGAAAATTTGTTTAAATTAGATTTTAAGTTAACAAGTTATTAAATTAACCAGTGAGCTGAGCTATATTTTATAACTATGTCTGCAGGTGCGTGGGGACAATCCATTGCAGAGATTATAGAATGTCGAACAGGTCAAATTTGAAGAAAAATAAATCATTTCCACATAAATAAATAGAAACAATGATAGCAAATATATATATATATATAAAGCAATCACAATAACATAACATAGGGAAAAAAATATCCAAGAGTAAAAAGAGAAGTCATTTATCTTATTGTGTTTAATGAATTTATTTATTAAAATTAATTTGTAATAGAAATTGACATATTAAAAGAAGAGGTATTAATTAAAAAAAAATATAATATTAACTCCCCTCATTATATAGAACCATTTGACATAAAAATTAACTTTTTTAGTAGCCAAAATCATCTCTAATAGAAACTTTCTCTCTTTAAATCGAAATCCAGTAACCCCCCTCTTCTCTATAAAAAGAAAAGACCTTTAAAAAGAGGAAAATAAGGTTTGGTACTAAAATTGATTTTTTAAAAATTATAGGGTCCGATTAATCTCATAGCTAAAAAATATGAGGAACTAAAATGAACTTTTTAAATGAATTTTAAAACCACCATCTATTTATATCCTTATTTTTCACCATAGTTCTCTGTTTTCAATTCAACCCTCCATAAAAATATTGAATTGGATTCTAATATGAGCTCAAAAAAGCTTAATTATATAAAATTAAAGTTCGAGAATTAAATTGAATTTTTTAAAAAATTACTATTATAATCAATGATAATACGTGAGATGATGAACAATAATAAATAAATAAACAGTAAAGTCATTATAGTAAAAATTTTACCTCTTCTAGTTTATCCTATAATATAATAATTATTCCTACTAGATTGTATATTCATCCATGCAACTCAACTAAAGCGAGCATCTATTTATTTTTCCATATTTTTCACCTTATCAAACATAATTGTAAGAATAATGTTAGTGGATGGTGCGGTGTTCTCTTCTTAATATATATATCCATTACCTAGTTCCCCACTTTATGATTTCCAAGAACAAGATAGTAACCTAAGTGGATGAAAACGTCAGGTTTCACTACTGGGTTCAATAATCAATATACAAGATAGCAATATAAATTGTGTATAGAAATTAGAGTTATCAAATCCTAAAATTACTATTTTAAACTATAAAAAAATAGACAAAAAACTCTGGTATTTTTTGAAAAGTCTAAAATTCAATAATACAATGAAAAAAAATAACAGACCAACTATTTATATAGAAATCAAAACTAACCTAAAGAATCCAAAACTAAATATGAAAAATAATTAAAATTTAAAATTAATTAAAAAAATAATTAAAACAAATAAAAATATCATCTTCTAGATCTAATTTGAGGACCTTCCAGATCTAATCTAGTTATAGTTAGTCAATTTTGTTATAAAACTAGATGTGTAAAACTTTCTAAGAAAATTTAAGCTTGATTGAATAGTTTGAAACTGTTTTTTTTAGACAATATATTTGAAGAATCTGAACTTTTTGGCAGAATTTATTTTATCTACATAGTACATAAACACATCATAAACACTTTACACTTTATAATATGGAAAGAAATGATGGCCTGTACCAAGAATAGCACGGAGGAATCGAATAGGGCAGAGGAATTTAGGGCAAAGATTCCCACAAATGCTTGGTGGGTGTCTGGCTGATGTGGAAGGCAAAATATGCATAACCATAGCACATGTGGGTAATTGCTTAATTTCTCATAGTAATCAAGGGGCCAAAGACAATAGAGGTTAGATTCTCTCCTAAGTTGTAAGAGCCAACAAACAGCACTGAATATCTTCATCTTTTTTATAAAATCTCCATTTTGACATTCCTGTGGGAAGTGCTTTTCTACCTCCCACATCTTGCTGCTTGAATGCCAACTTGGGAAGCTTGGGGTTGCTTTTTTCATCATTATGCTTCTACTTTCTCTACCAGGTTAATTTGCACAAAGACAATTTTCGTGTCCTTGACACCTTTTCATTTTATTTGTTTTGTTCGACAGGAAATTCCAAATCACTCATCATCAAACAAAAATACCACACTTATATATATATATATATATATATATATATATATATATATATATATATATATATATAAAAGGAGTTTTTATTTTATTTCATTCCTTTTATTTTAGCACAATTAAAAAAATTAGAGAAACACACATGCATTGCAAAAAATATTTTTTAAAAAATAACAAAGTTAAGAGAGTCGGAGATGACATTTACGACTCGTGAGTCGCAAATGTCATATGTGACTCTTTCTAAATTACAAAATGGTCAGTGAAAAAATTAATTTGAGGAGTGAGGAAAGAGAAAAATTTTTTTTTTGAAGACATACCAAAACTTTAATAATAACACCACTAGTACCATAAAAAAATATCTCAACAAGAAAAATCTAGTGATACAAGGAAAGCTCGCTAACAGAGATTAGAGTGGGTTACATGAGTTACTCAAAAATGGTAGGGTTTGCTTGACCTTTTCTAGTGTTGTTAGATTTGTCTCAAAGAGATTTTTTCAATAATACTGGTGATGTTATTTTTGAAGTTTTGGTATGTCTCTAATATTTTTTTTTTCTTTCATCCCTCTTCTCTCATCTTAGTTTAGTTTTTTGTAAATCATTTTATAATTTAGAGAGAATCGCATATAATACTTATGATTTTTGAGTCAAGGATGTTATCTATAACTCTCTTAATCATATTGTTTTTCTAAATAATTTCTACATGATATATTGTTTTGCACGAAAACTCTATAACAAGATACTTGGTACGTGCAACAATCTTTGGGAATATTCATATTTTGTCACTTGTGAATAATTGTGATATATTTTTTTCTCATATTAATATTCTTGTAAATGTTGATTACATTCAAATGAAATTAGAAATTTAAAAGTAGAAAACATAAATAATTCTTCATACTTATATCTATTTTTAAATAAAAAGTTTAATGATGCTGTTAACGTGACATGGTGCTCTAATATGTTTTTTTTTTAAGGATTGTGACAATTAACAAGAATAAAATTACATGATAATAAATCTTTAATTTATAAAAATCTAAAAAGAAGTAGGAAAAACTTAACACACACACACACGAAGACAAGCTATATAATAAAACTTATTGTAAGGTTTTTATACGAAAATGTAATAATAAATAACCACCATTTGCATATATATATATATATATATATATATATATATATATATATATATATATATATATATGATTAGAGGCACCCTTCTGCAGCTAATCCTTTAAACCTCATCTCTCATCTAAGAGTTTGGATAAGGGACCGTTAAATGGTAATTTTATTTCTTAACTACTTTTCAAATGTTCACTTGAAGACAACTCTTGCTTGGTTTAGCTAACTAGTCACTACAACCAATGACATCTCGATAAACATGACGAACTTGGACCACCTCCTTCTACTCTTCAATGCTAATTTAATGCCGACAACAAGTCTTATAAATATTCACGGTCGATATTTATTCATCTTCTGCCATGGCTTTCTCGTCTTCTTGGAGCATCGTCATTTATTCATAAAAAAATATGAATTATTAGGTTGTGGAATTAATTTGCAAATCACTAAATTAATTTTTTTATTAAAATAAAATCATTGTATTATTTTCTTTTAAAAATATTATTGACGCTACGTACGTACCATGTTTGTATTTATATTAGGTTTGAATGTCTCAATTGAATTACTAAAAAATAAGATAAATTAATCAGGTTTGATCGGATGATTAATTTATTTGATTTAAGGTTTTAAACTCTAAATTATCTGATCAATCTATTTAGATTAGGATTGAATTTAACAACTCTATGATAATCTTAGCTTTGTATTTCAATACGACTTCCAAGGATGATAAATGTTGATGACTACGTGACAGGGAAAAACATGATGGAGAAATACAAACATTTTTTTTTTGTATCCATTGATGTATTCCATGCTCTTGAAGCTGTACCGCACAATGATTGCACTACAAGACAACTCGATCCATAAATAGTTGATGCGACTATTGCTTCTTTTTTTGCCATGGATAAATTACAAGATATTGGTCGCATCATGCCCATTTTCCTCGAATTAAAGAATGGAAAATAAGGAATCAAAGTCTTTTTGCTATGTATATAAATTAATATATAGGACAACTGGTACTTGTGGATGATCACTTTGTTAGATTAAGATGGGTGTGAGTGTTAAAAGCCAGATTGTTGAAAAGAAAGATAATCAATCTAGTACCATAATTCCTGATATTTTGATCATTAATTAAATTGAAATGGGTGAAGAGGAAATTAAAAAAAAAAAAATAGAAGTGCAAGAAATTATTTATTTTTTCTTCTCATAGAATATCTTACTATTATAAATTATGGGGATGCTCCTTCTTTTTTTCCTCTCTTGATTATAGGTTTTAGCTGCCATTCCAACTCTATTAAAAAAGAATAAGAAAAACCCTACTTGGGCTAAAAGTCACTATCATTTTAAGGGTACGTTCATGTAGAAATCCTAGTACTTAAACTCGAGAGAAGATCCAATCGTTTAATTCAATTCGAGAGGATCACGACGCAATGCTATGATGCAAGTAAATTTTTTTTATATATATATATAGTTTTTTAGGTAAAGATTGCATGTTCTTAATTTATTCTTTGAACTAGGTTGCTTCTTCTTCAATCCGTTTTTTTTTCCTCCTTTTTCTCCTACAATGCCCTGGAAAAATTGACCAAGATTTGCCTTCGTTAATATATTTCTCAAACAACAGCATTTAAAACATGAAAAAAATTAGCATGCAACCAATGGATAAGATGCTTGTACTGTTCTGTTTTTCTCAGGAAAAAATCTACACCAGGAAAAAAACTGGTGGTCAAGGAAGATTGTTCCTCAATAATGTGTGGCCACTTTTTTGTGCTGTCGGTGTCCTCTTCACTGCTAACAATTTTTTTTTTATTTAAAAAAGTAATATTCTAATAAATGAACTTGAAAAACTCATAATTTAAAACAATTTAAAACAGACAGGACACAAATTAAATTTTAAATTAATATAAAAAAAGATATTAACTCCAATAAACTTGATAAATTTGATAAGTTAACCCGTGATTTAATCAAACTACTTCAAATCAACCGAGTTAATATCAAAGATTTTTTTTTAAAAAAATATTTTAATAAAAATAATTAACAAGTGGTAAACCAGCTCTTTTCTTTATAGGATCCAGAACAGGTCCTAACAACTATGACATAGACCAATAAAAGAGTATACCTATTGGTCCAGAAGATCAGAAGAGATGAACCCTTTCCTTCCCCAAGACTTTGGACATGAAACCAGCATCTTTCCATTTATAAGGAAAAAGTAGTGCAAGCTTTAATTTAATGCCGACAATGAGTCTTGCAGATATTCACGGTCCATATTTATTCATCTTCCACGGCTTTCTCGTCTTTTAAGAGCATAGTTCTTAGATCCAATTCCCAAGGTTTTGTATTGAATTATTCAGTTTTTAAATTAACTTGCAAGTAATTAGATTAATGTTTTTTTTTATTAAAATAACATTGTTTTATTATTTTTTTTAAAAAATATTAATATAATCTGGCTAGGTTTAAATTGAATTTAATTAAATCAACTAAATTAAATTAACAAAGTTTAACGCGATCAATATTTTATTTTTATAATCTTAGCTTTGTATTTCAATACCGAAACCAAAAGATAGTCAATGTTGATCATTCGGTGACAGAGAAAGACATGAAGGAGAAATAGAAACATCTTTGTCTTGTATCCAATGATGTCTTTTCATGCTCATGAAGCTGTACCGCACAATGATTGCACTACAAAACAACCACATACCTGATGGTACTATTGCTTCTTCTTCTTCTTCTTCTGCCATGGATAAATTACAGGATATTGATCGCATCATGCCCATTTTCCTGGGATTAAAGAATGGAATTAAAGAATAAAAGTCTTTTTTTATTGGATATAAATTAATACACAGCACAACTGGAACTGGTGGATGCCCAGTCTCTAAGTTATAAAACAAGATTTTATAAATATATTTATATATATTTTTTCAAAAAATATAAGATAAAAAACATAATTTTCTCATATTTTTATGTTTTTTAGGCTATTACGCATTATTATCAAACATATTTCCAAGAAAATGTGTTGGGTTTGACAATGAACAGACCCAAAAGTTTTGGGTTTGATACTTTCCAGACCCAAGTAATTGTTGGGTCTGGCCAATATCAAACCCAAATGACGTTGGGTCTAGCGCCTGTTAGACCCAACATGTGGGTCATGCAGTGTGTGTGAGACCCAATGCATGGGTTAGGCAGCTTGTGCTAAACCCAACATATAGGTCTGGTAGACACTACCAGCCCAAACTCAACTTGGGTCCGGGGCATGTTAGACCTAGGCACCATCCGGGTCTGGCAGGTGTTACTAGGCCCAATAGCTTGGCCTGGCGCGCTGCCAAGCCACCGGGTAGGCCTGTTACGTATTATCTAAAGGTGTTAAGCTCAGAGATTTTCTAAGGATTTTTGTCATCGCACCCTGGGTATGACCAAACTCGTTACAATCATGAATTCGAACATAATACTTGAATCTAATGACACAAATTCTATATATTTTTACATAAAATTTTAGAGGAATTATTTCTCAATAAATAGATTTAATTAAACATGTCTACATCTCATGTACTTAATTTGTTATTTGAACTAAGTTGCTTCTTCTTCAATCTGTTTTCCCCCCTTTTTTTATCCCTACAACACAATGGAAATATTGACCATGATATGCCCTTCGTTAATATATTCCTGAAACAACAACATTTAAAGCATGAAAAAATTGGCATGGAACCAAATTTTGAATGGATAAGATGCCTGTGTTTTGTTTTTTCTCAGGAGAAAATCTCCACCAGGAAAAAAAATTGGTGGTCAAGGAAGACTGTTCCTCAACAACGTGTGGCCACTTTTTTGTGCTGTCGCCTGGCGGTGTATCCTTCACTGCTTACAAAATTCTTAAAAGAAAACAAATAAAGCAAAAGAATACGTCTCGTACGTAGTTAATTAATTAAGGCTCGGTTTTAATCTTAGCTATAAAAGATATTAACCCAACAAATTTGATAGATTTGCTGGATTAACCCATTACTTAGTCAAATCAATCCAATTCTACTGAAACAACATCAATGATTTCTTTAATGAAATAGTTTTATTTTAATAAAAACAATTTACTTGATAATCCAATAACCCTAATTTTTTCTTGGATAAGATCTCAGGCCAATTCTGACGATGATATATACCTATCTGTCCATAAGCCCATAGGAGATGAACAAGCCTTGAGTTTGGACGAGGCTTTTCATTTTTTTTCATCCACTCCCAAGAGAAATGGTGAAGGCCCAATACGAAATTTGGATAATTGGCTAAAAACTTTAATATTCGAATGCATTTTTCAAAGGAGAAGAAAAGGAAGACAAAGGAAAAAAAAAGGTGGAGAATAATTGTTGAACATAATAAATATTAAATAGTTCCACTTTTGAGTCATTTTCTTTTATATAACTTTTGAGTGCTTGTTGTCAGCCTGATAATTCCAGAGACAATCATTTTCTTCCATTATTCCTTATCAAACTATTAAGTTCTAGAACAGG
>Ga0307510_10007315_pt1 | contig 13149 bp, 13 predicted proteins | sample 12_EM_MG_FD_207224 | JGI IMG/M metagenome (GOLD analysis project Ga0307510, IMG submission 207224) | Populus trichocarpa ectomycorrhiza microbial communities from riparian zone in the Pacific Northwest, United States - 12_EM | ecosystem: Host-associated > Plants > Roots > Unclassified | place... | reverse complement strand
CAATCCCGCCCTATCCTACAGACCTGTGGCGCAAACCCAAACACGAACTTTCAATTCCACACCAACCAGCGACAGCCAACACTTCCCCAAGCCCGTCTACTCGAGTACTCGAGTACAGTACGGTATTTCCCTTTCCGCCCACTCCCTTCTTTTTTAGCAGCCCGTCTGCGGTGTCATACCATATCATACCTCTCCATCTGCAACCTGCAAGGCATTGCGGAGCCTCGCGAAAAACAGATAAGGTTGACCCGACCACAACGACCACAATGATAACCACAGCCGCCAAGGGGAAGCCAAGATGAAGCCAAAAGAAAAAACTATCCGCCAGACCTTGCTCGCTAATTCTATTACTGTAGTCCATGTTTTTAAGCTTCTCACGTAATCCACGTTGATAACGGAACAGTCAGCCCTGCTAGTCAAGCATATATATATCAGGTTAACCGCAGGGCCTATTATTATATGAAAGGAGGGAATAGTGATTCCGCAAATACCTGGACGGATGCCATTCCTTCTTCAAAGGGCACTTGAGAGCACTGAGCGTCGCGGAATACCGTATACGATGAATTACCCCCCAAAAAGACTGGGCGCTTCTTGGTTGATCAACGGGCGGCAGGTCAAATCCAATAGTGTGAAATTGACCAGTATCGCCACGATGTTTGTTTATAGCAACCATGCTGCACCGGTATTGTACCACACTCCTCCTTCCCGCAGTTCAGCTGAGCACAGCACAGCACAGCCACCTCCACCTCCACCACCACCACACCCGAATCACGTGGGATCACGCCAATCCCAACCCATCCCGCCATACCAACAGCGCAGTATTTTATTTCATGCGGCCATACTACCCTACAGTACAAGCTCCTGAACTTGCACTCAAAAGTCACACTTTGGAATTCGCCCAACCCAGCATAGGCCACGGGTTACGAGTGTGTACTTGCGCTCAAACCAAGTTATAGTGCGACTTTGTAAAGTTGCATGTACCACGACTTAATACCAGTGGCCAATGTCCTACGGCGCAGCACCACGCAAAAGAGTTTGTTCATTATGCCACCCACAGGGAAGGGTCGGGAGGAGTAGCTGCTCTTGGGGGGTTTGTACTGGTACAGTACAGCACTGTGCTGGTTGTGCTGCAGGGTGCGGTGCGTCTGACAGACAGAAGTCAGTGCTCGGACTGCGATATCATACTTGTACGGCACCGACATCTGAGCTGATTGGCTAGTTAGTTAGTTACCGGTACGGTAGTTAGCTACCAAGGAGGAACGATGCGGTGCCTGGGTAGCTGAAGAGTGAGCTGTTGAGTAAGCTAGGTGTTAGGTTAAGCTTCGTGTATTGTATAGTACCGCGCCCTATTCGGGGCTCCAAGGCTGCGCTGCTAGACGCGTGTGTATTACTCAGATACCGCCAATGGTTACTTGGGCTATGCGCTGTCAGGAAGACTTGCCGTGAGCCCTGGGCACAAGTGTGGTGCCCCAGAGATCCCATACCACCGGGGGCACTTGAATTGCGATTTACCGCTTATATTACGTCGCCCGGGTATCAGCACAATACCAAACCTCAGCTCCAGCATGTATTCTCGGGTTCATGGAGAAAATAAAAGGAATAGTCTTGTCACACCAGATTATATCCACTTGCATCGCAAGCATACCTCAGCCCCCAGGCGATGCTTTGAAATCGCCATCCTTCATTCTTATCACCGAGAATTGGGGCTCAGCAACCGTTGGGTTACCAATTGCGATTGACCTTTATCACGGAATTTGCTTAGGGTGCCTGGATTTTGATTTTCTTTCTCTTCCCTTCTTTCAGCACGAGTATCAGGGGGCGGGGCCAATATCCCCTTCAGTGCTTGACTTATTCCATGCCAGCCTGTTCCACTGGTATCATACCGCAATAACACTCAACCACCATTATGTACTATTTAAAAAAAGTCACCACTTCTACCCAGTCCCAATACCTTACCCCCTTCTATGGCAGCAGCGCCCTTCCTAGAGTCTAGACTATCATCTCAAAAATATCACAAATAACCCTTTACCACAATTCCAAATTCTGAAGCATTACAAGATAAAGACTGCACTTAAATTACCACCCTGTGGCCTACACCGGGCCATTTACTACCGCTACCCTAGGCTTTTGGAAAATCCCATATCTAGAGATTTACAAATATTTCGCAAGCGCAGCGTATGATATGATGCGCATCATCAACTCTCCAACCAACTCTACTACAACTTACACGCCAACCCAAGACAAACAACAACAATACCATACATCGAAATGCAAATCTCAACCCCTCCTTCCCTCCCTCCCTCCCTCCCCCCCTCCACACACACACCTGCGTTAGGCCCTTTGCCCAATACTGGTAGTCCACCCAACCCACGGCTGAGAGAAAGCCTTATTCCCGCCCCAACCAACTCACCAAACCCCCCCTGCTGACGCCGAGATCCGGTTTTGGAAAGAATGGAAGAAAAAAAAAAAACAAGATTTTTTTTTTTTTCCTCCTAAGGAGTTTTACTTTTCTTCCACGGGGCATCATCACCCAGTTAGCGTGAAAATTGTAGACCAACAAAATCGAGGACCGCGCCATGTAGTTGGACCTACCTCCTCCTCTGGTAAGGCCCAGTGGTTTTTTTCCTCTGCACGCCTTAGAAAGGGCTAAGCAGCTCTTTTCTCACAATGTTTTTTTCGCCCCATTTCCAAAGTGGGGGGGGGGGGGGTTCTGAGGTGCATATTAGCGCAATCCTCGATTATTATAATTATCATTAGACAGTTTTTATTGTATGAGGGTCATGGGTTATCACTCAGGGGGGATTTGTTTTGTGTAACATGTTTTGTTAGCTCCAGAGCGGCTGATACGGTCTGTGGCGGGGGGGCAAATGCCCCTGCAATATCACATAATAGTATCGGGGTGGAGCTACAGATAGAGATCATGAATGGAGGGCGATACCCCTGTTGAGATATCTATCTAGGGAGACCAGGACCCTGTGCAAGTTTAATTGTTAGTTAGTAGCCCCCCCAGATTGACGCAGGTATCGTACTCGAGTAAAGAATTTCTCTCTCAATATGATCCGGACCACGGGAGAAGGCACATCCCTTCGTTTGATGCCAAATTTCAGCGCTCTTTAGCGTCGCAGTGGCGTTGCAATCAACAGCGACTAGTCAGTAATGAACAAAATACTTTAAACCGCCATTATGTTTGGGCTCATTCAAAATGCTGGGCGCTCCTTGTAATATCCTAGCGTTTGTGAACACAACTGCTATTGCATACCGCCAAAATTCAGCTTTTTTGCCCGGATCTTGGCACCATGCAATAGTGATCGTGTTCACAGACGTCCGGACATTACGAGTAGTCTATTTGGGCAATCGTGATAATAATAAACTTCCTGGGGCGCAGTGTAGTGTTCGGAATGGAGCAAAATCAGTACTGTGGCATTCGGTATGACCATGGTGAACACAAGATTGCTCCTAATCACTCAGATAGGCTAGGGTCCACCATAATAAACATAGGTGGGTACCAGAGGCCCATGGGATAATGGTCAATTGCATAGTTAACGATACTCTTATAGGCGTCGCGCTCACCTGGCTTGACCTAAGTGTCGTTACCACACTGCTAGGAGCAGGTCGCGAGATCAAACGGATGGATGACCCAGCTCTTGATTTTACATCAACTAACACACACTGGAGGCATCCCTTAAATAACTAAAATATGCGAAATGCGAAGGAAAGGCTAGAAAATTCCAAGCCCTCCATGGCCTTATGCATGCCATGGTCCAAATAATTCAGTCGTTAGTCCCCGCGGCCCCCTCTCGTCATCGCTTCTGATTTCTCAAAACTTAGATAGGCCTCCTGGCTCCCCACAGCACTCCGCAGATCCCTAAGCCCTTGAGAGAAATCTGCAGTCTGCACCGCCACCCGCGGCCCTGGTGCCGGGGTTGCAAAGTAATGTCTTGTCAGGTTCATGGTCCTTGTTCAAACCTGTCGCCCTCAAGGGCTGTATGATAGGTCGTTGTCCCGTCTGGTCTAGTCTTCTTGGCAGTTTCCCTCTGGGGTCACTAGGGCCTACAGATCTCTGCAAACGCTCGTAATGTCCTGACGTCTGTGAACACGATCACTATTGCGTGATGCCAAGATCAGGGCAAAAAAGCTGAATTTTGGCGGTATGCAATAGCAGCCATGTTCACAAACGTCAGGACATTACGAGCATTCTCCGCATGCTAGCCAGTGCTCGGCAGAGTAGGTGCCTGCCTGAAAGGTTTAGAGAGCTCCTTCGAACACTAGAATCATGGATAATTCACAAGTTTTTCGCCACGTGCGTCATAAACCATAGCCAACCCCTCGAATGACAAGCTAACGAAATTTTAAAATGAGGAAAATGCGAAACAAACACAAAAACATATGCGACCCCAAACCCCATAGTTAGCCACCCTGCTCCTAAAGCAAAACTTCATGAAACCCTGTCCTCCTCTGGAGCAACAACGTAAACACTATAGCGGAAGGTCAAGTCCATGCTTGCATCAAAGCTCTTCTGTGGGTCCAAAGACGTAAACGCTTTCCATAAATGTATAACGGGATCGTGGATAGTAATGCACCAATTTGTAATGCGCCCAATGCAATAAAAACAGTCTTGCTGCCTTCTTTCTCTAGCCACCTATTGATGAACAAAGAAAACACCAATCCGTGGAATAAGTCTGCAAATAGCAGTTAGTATGCATCGCCCCCACTTTTCCTGCGGCCAGAGGATATACTCTTGGAGAAGTTAAGAGTGACTAAGGCTTCACCGGCGTACTCTCTGTAAGAATCAACGCAAAAGGTGATGGCTGTAGTACTTCCGAGAGAACACCCAAACGAAATCAAGCCAAAAAAGGCAGTGGGGACCATCCAATTATCACGCTCCTGCGCAGACCATCCAAAACTAGTACATCGTCAGTAATCTCTAGGACCAAAACTAGAGCGGACATACCCCATTAATCCAATGGCTGTTGCTATCGCGACAGGGATTCCCATTACCAATCTAAACTCGGGCTCGTAAACTCCACCATTCCTTCTGCTCATCGCCCTCACAATGGCATCGGATACTTTTCCGGCTACGGCAGTACCAATTATTCCGCCAATAAAGGGGGAAATATAAACCAACCCAGTAGCAAGGCGGGAGAAATCATAAGGGTGATTTTGATAGATATGCGCCATCGTTTCAGAGAGCAGAATAAGCCAGCCGACAGAGAAGGAATAAACTACAGTAGACCAGAGAACCGCTGGGTAAGAGAACAGAATGACTGGCCTCACTGCAGCTTTGATCCAGGATTCGTGTCGAACGACACCGTTATAAATCTTCAGGCTTTGGATGAAAGGCTTTGGATGAACGGGCGCAGTGGGTTGATCAGGATCAGTCAGTTCATTGGCTATTTCTTTTTCCCCGGGATGCGAGAACCTCGCAGTTTGTACATATTTGTCCAAGGATGTGCGTGACTTTTCGGTATTTGATCGATATATTTCTCCAGTGGTAGGTGGGTCCTCAGATTTTTCAAGTTTTGGTCCATTGGGCTCCACTTGTTCGGAATGGACCCGATGTAAGTCGGCCAGCCTCACGGAATCTACACTAGCTAGTGCGCCATTTTCATCTATAGCTTTACCCACATCAGATGAGGTTCGCTGGGACCTTGACCCCGAACGTTCTCCCTTCGAGTCCGATTGAGTGCGAGAGAGGAGGCTAGGCGAGACTCCACGCAAAACAGATGGCTGGGTGCTTGATCCCAGAGCTCTGTCCCAAAAGGTTTCTGGCGCCAAGAGGAACAGCAAGAACAGGTTAAACCCAACGATGATTGCGATAATCCTGTCCGATAAGCTTAGGTTTTAGATGATTTACACCACATTCCAGAACAACCTACCAAAATACCCATCTCCAATTCAAGGCTTGGATGACGACTGCGCTAACTAAAGGAACCAAATTTTTGCCCCCGAGCAGGAGCAAGGTATATATTCCCACTCTGTAAGCCCTCTCATGAAGAAAGAATATTTCCGCAATTGTAGCACTGGGGAGTGCTTCGCAGGGAGAAACTCCGATACCCATGACGATACGGCTGGCTACAAGCGACCCATACGATTGGGATGTAGCACTCCATACCGCGGAGACAAAAAACAGTAGTACTCCGAAGAGATAGACGGGTCGTTTTCCGAAGACGATGGCGGTTGGCGAAGAGATCAAACAACCGATACCCAAACCCATCATGTAGAGGCCTGAGGAGTATCAGTGTCAGTTCCATCTCAGCCACCTTGGGGTCAACCATTGGCATATGGGGATGTTCAATTCCATGGCACCAGGATAAAGTAAGGCTACGTAGTTCGGAGGTGAGTGATTACTCACCAGTTGTCAACGCAACCTCCGGTATCGTAACCCCAAAAGTTTTAGCAACGTCATTGAATCTGAAGATATTTAATTAGCCGTGAAATGATTGGAATGCAAACATTTCCCGAGGCAATTCACCCAGCGGCGAGGGCAGGGGCCTGCCCACCACCGATTAAACAGTGCCAACCCAAAGATAGCAAGGCAGCATCTCGTCTCCATACAGCCCAGTTTAGCGGGTCATCGGGATGGTCATCTGGTTGCGGGTTCAAGATAATTTTTCCATCGGGGGTTCTCTTTTCCTCGCTTTTAAAAATTTCAAAGCCAGGCTGTTCCTGCCCAGTGGAGGAGATCAAGAGAACAGTACCTAATCCCTCGATCAGCCAGGAGATATAGCCGACAGGAAGGATAGGGTCAAACCTGGAACCTCCTCCGTGTCAGGATCCTCTAGAACTCCTAGTGACCAACGCTTCGGCATGCTCGTTGTTGGTACGCGGAGATATACGGCCACGTGATTTAAAAGTGTAGAGAAGTAATGGATGGCGGCTCCCTAAGATGGCCCTATGAGGAAGGGGAGGTCGACGGGGGAATGAAAGCAGACTCTCCCTGCGCGCGGAGAGTTATATAGTCGAGTACTAAGAGCTTCCCCATAAGCTACATGCGAAAACCGTATCGTATCTGTTTTTACCTCTTGTGAAGAAGGGGTTTGTGGGGGTGCGGTAGAAGTAATGGAGATCCATCACCGCGCACAATACCGGTACCGTATAAACTAGCGTCGGCACCTCGAGACGACGAGGGAGCTGGAAAAGATTTGCCCCTAGTGCGGTGGTCTGAGGGTTTAGGACCTTCAGCACATCAACACATAGCTCCAGATATCTGTTGATGCTGTCTTTCCTCTCTTTTTTATTTTCTTTCTTTTCGCTATTCCCACCTAGCTTGCTGTGGATGCCTTCTTGCTCCCGGGTGCTGGTGTAGGAGTTAGCTCAGAAGAAATCTGATTAGGTGGATTATCAGATGATCAGATTGTACAGTACATAAGCAGACTCACATAGCCCGGCCGAGACCTCGAGAATTAGCATTTACACCCGTAAGTGCTAGTCGACTGTAATCTTTCGTTCATTCTGATGATTCACACATATTACAAACTTTATCTCTCCCTTGACCGTATTCCCCCGGTAACGCTTTAGCCGGAGGTGGTCTCCTGCCCATGCCAAGGAAGAGAGATAATTAGGATGGATTAGGTAGCGGGCGAAGGGTACTCTGTGCTATCATATGCTGTTCCCATACTCCGGAAAACTGTTTACTGCCAGGATCATTTGGACACTCGTGGGGTTAGGCGACATGAACAATTGCTTCTTTTGTGCCTGGTCTGGGGTCTGCAGCCCAGCCCTGTGAGGGGCTTTTCCTTGCGGGGTATCGCGTGTGGGAAAAAGGGGGTGGGGGATCTAATTACCGGTAGATGGAAATATTAGAATATCAGATCGTACGTTTTTGTGGGTGGGGGCAGCTCTGTATGTAGAACCTGAACACAGGGATCAAAACTTTGTATGGCAAATTGTCTGCGTATCTGAGCTCCTATACTAAATTCAGATCCAAATGTTCAGATTCTTCATGTCGGGAACGAGTAGATTGGAATACCGTATTATCTCATCAAATTGGGTATCTTGGGACAGGACAGGGGTTCTTATCACCACCCCAAGAGCACTAGCCCCTAACAAGGCCTAGTAGTGAACAAAAAAAGGATAGGAAGATTGCGTTAACTCAGACTCACAAGGGTTAACGCAATCCTTCTATTCTTTTTTGTTCATTACTAGGCTTCATTAGGAGTCTTTCATCCTGGTGTGGTGATAAGAACCCCTCTCCCGAGATACTCAATTTGAACGAGATAATATGGTAATTGAGGATGGCTCTAAGACGTCCAGAATTTCTCCCTTTGGATTTGGGGGTGGGGGAGCACAGCGAACAAGCTGTCTTTCGACATTTAGTTGAGAAAAGCAAAAAAGATAAGCCACAGCAAGCTATTATGATATCATACTAGGAGAGGCAACTCCAACGTCGTGGCAAGATTCTCAATTATTCTAGCTTCTACAGCGTTACAATTGATATACAACTATTATACATGAACTCAGGAATGATCATGTAGAGAACTCATGAAAACTAGCTAGTAAGTTAACGGAGGAGTTGCTTGTGGTGTCGTTTGGGGTATGGTACTAGATGGGTTTGAGTGGCCAAGCTGCAGAGTCCCCTCTGAGCTCCCGGTGAATAGCGGAGGGGCTGCTCTCTGCCATTTTTCTTAATATTATCATGTTAACTAACCTTGTATGGTTTCTCCGAGGATCTAGTAATACTGTTTAATACCATCTACTACAGCAGCACTCATTCGATAGCAGTAACTCTATAAGTCACGCATATATAAATGGATAAACCAACGCCACTCATCATTTCCTTTAGCGTTGCACAAGTAGATGGGGGCAGCCCAAGCCGACACACCATAATACCCTCAAAAGTGCAAAATAATAATATAGGAACTACACTCAATCCCTAGCTGAAAAAAAAGGATCTCCTCCAAAACCTCTAACAACACCGCAGGGACGTGCAAAATTTAATATGATACAACGTACTATTAGCGTGTGCCCCTACCCACGACACCAATCCTCCAGCGAACCACGCACGCAGGCGCGCAGGCAGCAACCCCTCTCAGAGACCACACTTGTAGACCCCCAAATACAAGCACCCGGATAAACTACCCTCCCCCCGCTGCCCCACGCCGCCTCCTAAATCAAATAAATCCACCCATTTACCGTCTTCATACCCCCGGAGGGTCCCGAGCTACGATTCGCTAGTCGAGAAGTATCGGGTGAGCCTCTATGATATGATATTGTACCAACCGACCAACCAATCGAAACAGCGCGGAGAAACACTCGCGCTTGAATAGTAAACGAAATACCGTAATAAGACCTTATCAATTCCATTCAGGGCCAATAGCGAGAAAGAGCATGATCTTGAGGTCACGGGAGCTAACTATGGTGGGGTCTGCTACCATTCACCAGTTAGATGGGTAGGCGCAGATCCCTGGATTTCGGTGCTGGAAGGTGCGCTGTGGTGTCGCTATATGGCGTAGCCCTGGGAACACAGCAGGGGCAAGGTACTGCGGAGGGGCGGTTGAGGAGCCGACAGGCGGGGATGCCATTATAATATTATGCGGGATTTTTTGACCTTTTTTTTTTTTCCTTACGACCTTTCTCCGGTCCTTTCTTTCGTAGTTCAGTTCTGTAATATATATTATTCCGCATATGCAGTAGATTTTTTTTTACACTCGCATCCGCAAAGTTCTCGTAGCACCTTCGGTACTCCCACCAACACGGGCCAGGATGACAAGAAAGGGACAAGTCTTTTTTTTTTGAGATCTTCTTTAATCCAGTAACGGCAGATTCCATAGAGCATATTCAGGCTTTTTTTCCCCTTTAAATAGCTTCTGCAATCCCCCAGCTTAAGGCTGTCGGGACTTCGCGATACATCAGACGAGAACTTTGCGGGCACGAGTGTACAAGGGCTTCCCTAGTGTTTGGATATGGTAGAAGTTTGGATGTAGTTGAAGAAAAATTGGATCTATTGTGTGTTCGCGAAGAAAATATACTAGGGTATTATGTACTTGCGAGTAACAATAAAGCCAAATATTAACGCCTGTGAAATAACAGAAAAAATGAAGAACTCCGCAAGAAAAAAAACAGAAAGCAGGTGCTGAGGCGACATGTAGTGGAAATAAAAACAATAAACTTTTTTTTGACCTCACCACCGCTCGGTTTCCAGGAACCTGACCCAAGTAAATGAAACGACCCAAAGAACACCCTCCGATCCGAATATGCTGTAAAATAATGAGGCTGAATGAAAACTGTAAAATAAAAATCAAGAAGATAAAGGAAAATGGGGGAAAATAAAAGAAAACTTCCAATGGAAGTTGAACGTCTCCGGAGATTCGAGATCAATAGCTGAACTACCAGCTTCTCTTGCTCTTCTTGTTTCCTAGACGTTGCTTCATGGGAACCTTCTTCTTCTTCTTCTGGATCTTGACTTCCTTGACGGAGCCGCTTTCGAATCCCGAGTCGTCGGTATTGCTCCTTTCTAGCTTGGGCGCAGTCTCAACTACTGGAATTAATTTCTGCTCGCCAACAATTATTGCTTGCTTCTCCGGCTCTATAGCAGCCTGGATAGGCTCAACAGGGGCTACACATGGTGGAACTTCCTTGACTTCCGAGGCGGGCGCCGCGGGAGCCACGGTCACTTGTGGAGTCTCTGTCTTCTGCGGGGCCAAAGGGGTGGGAATAACTGGTGTATCAACATCATCCTTCACACTTTCGGCATTCCCCACCCCTATGTCGAGCTCTAGGCTCTCGATAATCCCTCTCACACTGCTCGCCCCGCCAATGCTAGAGATCGGGCTGGTTGGAGGGCTTCCGTCCCTCTCGGATTCGTCGTCGTATGGGAACGACTCGTCGGAGCTGGTCAAGGACTCCTCAATCGATACCGACACAGGCTGTCGGATCCATGCTTGATGCGAATGGCGCTCGCGGGGATCAAAAATCTCGCGGATGCCTCGTTTCTCGCAGATTCCGAAAGCTGGGGGTCCGTAGACACGTGGAGCGGGTACGAATACCAGCTCTTCGGGCTTAGCCTGGGCTACCGAGGGGGAATATTCCGGTGCCTGAGGAGTAAGCTCCTGGTCTGAGACCTCCCGTTCATTAAAATCTTTTTTAAATATCTCCTCATCGGCTTCCTCCTCTTCTATGATCTCCTCCAACCCTTGCTCTCCCCTGTGTTTCCTCTCCCCGAATTCCTCGTCCGATTCCTCCATATCGGAAGAAGTTGACTCGGAATAATCGGAAGGCGCCGACTCAGTAGCAGATTTTGACTCCACCATACTGCAGCTGTAAACACCTTTAGTTTCTTCGATTGGCTCCCTAGCTTCCTGGAGCGGGGCTGCTAACTCCTCCCCAACATCCTCAAGATGAGGACCCTCTACGATTGGTGAAGGGCACTCCCTCACTATGGATGATTCCTGTTTGGAAAGGGCTTGAGGGGTCTCTCCATGTATCTCCCTGATGGGTGTTTCGGCCTGGGCCTCCTCCGTAAATTCGTGAAGCGTTACCGGTGATTCTTCTTCGACTGTCAAGGTTGGGTCAATGGCCAAGGGCACGATCCCTTCGGCCTCAGCCTCTTCGACAACGGCGTGGGAGACAATCCTGTCGTCATCCCCGCTGTCTACCTTGTCCTTTAACTATCATTAGCACCTCCCACGATGCGATAATTTGCACATGTGTGCTAGTAATAAGATTGGCATGCATGGTTGTATACTTACTTCGACAACGATTGGTGCGGCTCTACTCAAGGGAGTAGGTTCAGCCACAGGAGAAGGTTCAGCCGCAGGAGCGGGTTCAGCGTCTAGGGCGGGCGCAACGACGGGAGTAACAGAGCCTAAGTATCGCTTTTTGATATCCTCAACAATCTCAGGTTTTGTCTATGAAAGATAAACTATTAATCATCTCTTCAAAGAGCAAACTCTAAAGAGGGAAATTCTACCTGCTTCAATCGCCATCCCATCTGAGTCGAGATATAAATTGTACCCACTAGTGATGTGAACAGGTAGATAGGCGCCTGGTTCACACGAAAATGATAAGTAAAAGATCCAGAATAGGATCAAGTTTCTTGAACTCTTCATACCAAAGGTAATAAAACACAACATATGACCGCCCAGTACAGATAAACTAGAGGCGTGAGAAGTCTCGAGTTAGGAGTAGTCGGGGCAGTATAATATGGCAACGGGTGAAACAAAGCGTTCCAAAACATTTTTACTATGTTTAAGAGTATTATAAAAACAGTTTCTGAAAGTTCCTGAAATGAAAACGAACTGAGAATAGAAGGAGAAGGAGAAGAAGGAGATTGCTGATAGCTATGAAATTCGATGGAAGCTGGTTCCCTGTGGTCCATTATGTACTGAAGGACTGGATTAGAACGTGCGCACGACTAAGCTCAGAGTAGCGTAATTTATTTCTCCTTGCTTTCTGCCTTGGCGTCAGACCCAGCGTTGTATGTATGTATGTCGGAGTTAATTGTCCGCATGCCGCTAAGGACGTTTATATCGAAAATTCATCGAGCGATAAAAAGAAAAATGAAGACCCTTTCTCAGGCGTTGACAGGAGCTGCCAAGTCAAACAACTCAAATCGAACACGCCTGTTTGTTAGAAATGTTATGCAGTTACACAAGCCTGCAGAGCAGAATGAGCCATAGGGAGCCTTTGTGATGTGTTGGCCCAATTCTATTGATGGTTTCCTCCCCCCCCCCCCAAACGGCGGTGCTAAGTATATCGTGGGCCAGTAAGATCTGGCTCGCTTATGCGCCAACTACTCGAGCACATGGCCAACCCTGGTTGGCGGGGCGGACAGCAGGTTTTCTGCGGGACAGCTGATTGTCCACAGCCGACGGCGTTTCTCTGGACAATTTTACTCTTCTTCCCATTGCCCACTTCTATCTTTCTAGAGCGACTACGGACTCTTCTAAGTTCCCCTCAAAATTAGCTATTACTATTTTATGGGAAAAATAATTCAAAATATGGTCGAGAATGAGCGCTGGAACAATTACTTTGTTAGAGGGAATTGTAAGGAATTGGGGATTTTTGAAAAAATAAAAAAATGTGGACGCAAAAAAAGCCAACACCAACTCACTCTGCTGATCGGGATCTTACACATGTGCCCCTATTGCAAAGCCAGCGATGTCGTGCAGAATCAGTCTCAATCAATATTCGATTTTCCCGCAAGATCAT
>Ga0307510_10007314_pt1 | contig 13150 bp, 13 predicted proteins | sample 12_EM_MG_FD_207224 | JGI IMG/M metagenome (GOLD analysis project Ga0307510, IMG submission 207224) | Populus trichocarpa ectomycorrhiza microbial communities from riparian zone in the Pacific Northwest, United States - 12_EM | ecosystem: Host-associated > Plants > Roots > Unclassified | place... | reverse complement strand
AACCTCGTTCGCTGTGACGTGCCACTGACGTCACACCGAGGTTACAAGAGTGTCCCGTATTGTCTCTGCCGCCAGGCGCCTCAGCGCCGGCTTGGTCGCGTCCGTTTCCCTGTATTCGCTCGATCTCTCCATCGCCTTTGCGCAGCAATCGGCATCACCCGATCTGCTGCCGCCGGTCGAGGTCGCGTCAACCGAGCCTCCGGCCAAGCCGCAAGTCGCGCGGCGCGCGCCTGACAAGCCCGAGCGGCGGCGCGTCGCTCGCGCGCCGAAGCCCGAGGCGCTGCCGGCATCCCCCGCTGTTGCCGGCGTCTCCGCGGCCAATCTGTTTCCGACGGTCGTTGTCAGTCCAACGGGCGTTGTCACCCCTAGCAATCTGGTTGCGAACTCGGTGACGGTCCTGACCGCTGGAGATCTGGAACGCGATCAGCGCCGAACCGCATCCGATGCGCTGAGCGCCGTTCCCGGGCTCAACCTCGTCCAGACCGGCGGGCCGGGCGGACAGACGTCGATCTTCATGCGTGGAACCAACTCAAACCACACCAAGGTCCTGATCGACGGCATCGACGTCAGCGATCCCGGCAACCCGAACCGGTCGTTCGATTTCGGCCAGCTGCTCACCTCCGACATTCAGCAGATCGAAGTCCTGCGTGGTCCGCAGAGCGGTCTCTATGGCGCAGACGCGCTGGGTGGCGTGATCTCCGTCATGACGAAGAAGGGCGACGGTCCCGCCCGCGTGACAGGTTCGGTCGAAGGTGGCTCGTTCGGGACGTTCAATCAAACGGCAGGCCTGGGCGGCTCGCAAGATCACTTCAACTATGCCTTCAACGTCGCGCATTTTCACGCGAACGACGTGCCGGTGACACCGGTCGAATTGCTGCCGCCGGGTCAGAAGGCGATCGGCAACAACTACGACAACATGACGTATTCGACGAAGCTTGGAGCCGATGTCAGCGAAAACCTGACGTTCAACGGCGTGGCGCGTTACACCGACGCCACCCTGCGCTTTACCGGAGACACATTCGATCCCGTCACATTCGCGAGCTTTCCCGCCGCTGCGCAAAGCACGCAGACGGTGCACCAGCTCTTCACGCGAGGAGAGGCGGTCTGGTCTGTTCTCGATGATCGGATCAAAAGCTATTTCGGCGTCAACTACACCAACCACTGGAACTCCAACATCTCGCCCGGCGACGCGATGCCGACCATCACCACTGGCGATCGCGTCAAATACGATTGGCACACCACGACCCGGCTCGCGCCCAACAACAATGTCATCATCGGCGCGGAGCATGAGACCGAAACACTGCAAACTGCGACGGTCTCCGCGCAGAACGTCAACAAGGCCGGATATATGGAGTTGCAGTCCCAGTTCGTGGACCGCGTTTTCTTCACGGCCAACATCCGCCAGGACGACAACGAGCGGTTTGGAGAGCATCCGACCTTTCGCCTGGCGTCTGCCGTGATCGCTCCGGTCACGGATACGAAGTTCAAGGGAAGTTACGGCACGGGGTTCAAGGCGCCGACTCTCAACCAGCTTTACGTCAGTTTTCCCGCGTTCTTTTTCTTTGCCAATCCGAACCTCAGGCCCGAAGAAAGCGTCGGGTATGACGCCGGGTTCGAGCAGCCCTTGTTCAACGATCGTGTCCGCTTCGGGTCGACCTACTTCCGTAACAACATCACGGACCTGATCCAGAGCACGTTCGATCCCCTGACATTCACGAGCACCAACACCAATATCGGCAGGGCCATCACGGAGGGGACGGAAAGCTTCGTCGCGGCCGCGATCACCGACCGGCTGCGCGTTCGTGCCGACTACACCTTTACCCGGGCCGTGGATGCGACGGCAGGGCTGGAGCTGCTGAGGCGTCCGAAGGAGAAATGGAGCGCAAACGTGATCTGGAATCCGATCGATCCACTCACATTATCGGCAACCGTGTTGCACGTCGGAAGTTTCGTCGATGGCAACCGCGACTTCAGCATTCCGCGTCTGCTGGCTCCGGCCTACACCGTCGTGAACGTGGCAGCCGAATATCTGGTCACCGACCAAATGAAGGTGTTCGGCCGTGTCGATAATCTCGCCAATGTGCACTATCAAAATCCGACCGGCTTCTTGCAGCCGGGACTTGGTGTCTATGGCGGCATTCGCCTGGCGAATTACGAGGCCAGATAGCGGGAGCAATCACATGATGACAGCCGATCCGCTCGTGGACTTCCTTGCAATCCAGTTGGCCGACGCCGAAGCCGGCTGGAGTATCGGCACGTTCGGGGCCATCGCCGAGTTCACGCGCGAGCCCGGCGAGGATCTCGATATGGAGCAGTCGCGCGAGCGGATCAGCATCGTGACGGACAAGGGTGGGATAGGCATCGTGTCCCACCCGGACCTGCGCCTGATTGCGTCGGAGTCGCCGACCACCGAGAGCTGGAGCCACCGCGTCGCGCTGTGTCTCCCGCAGTCGGTCTGTGCCATGAGTGGGCGCGCGGTGCTGACGGAAATCGGTCCGGACCGTGACGCCCTGCGCAGCCGGGATCGTCACGGCATTCTGTTCGATCTTGGTGTTGGAGCGTTGCAGATCGACGCCTGCATCCGGGTCAGCGATGCGGACGCCGTCGCCGCGCTTCGGAGCCGCACGGAAAAGTCCGTGTTCGCGCCCGACAGCGACGCCATGCGCATCATCCTTGCCGCCAATCCGCACCGCGTCTTCATCAGCAGGCTAGGGCGGGCCGAAGTGTTCCAGCCGATCCCGCCGCCGGGCGGACGAAGCCCGGACGGCCCCCACACCCACGTCCTGCCGAAGCTGCTCGCGCATGCGCGCACCTATGCGGCGACCGAGCCGCTGCCCAACGGCTGGATTCCTTGCGCGCATCTCTATCCGGCCCATCCGCTGCGCGATCAGCTCGGCCGCAAGCACGCGTTTCGGCCCGACCGTCACGCAGCCTTCCAGGCACTGCTGGAGCGCTACGGGCGGCCGGAGCTGACGGCATTCAAGACAGACGTCGTCGGAGCTGTGATGGCGGGCCGGGCACCGGAGACGGTGACGTTTCCGTCCGATCGCATGGCGCGCGCCACCGTTCGGGTCGCCTTACGGCAACTGGCGGCTGCGGAACCGCGCGCGCCGGCGCTTGCCGCCTGGCTTGCCGCGTACGACCGGCGCGATCCGGCCGAGACCGAAGACCCGATGGAAGCCCTTCACTGAGCCCAGACCTGCTGCCACGTTCCCGCAAAATGTGCTACAAATCCCATAAGGAGATCGTTCCATGACTGTCACCATCCTGCCGCCCCATGCCGACCGTTTCCGCCTGCATCCGGTCGCGCCACGCCATGCGCCGATGTTCGGCTTTGCGCTGCTGACGGTGTCATGCGCGCTCGCAAGCTTTGCGCTCGCCTGCGCGACGCCGTTCGCAGCTTTCGCCGTCGTTGCGGCTGCGATGCTGCCGCTGCGCCCGGCGCTGCTCGTTGTCACCGGCGCCTGGCTGGTGAACCAGAGCATCGGGTTCGGCGTGCTGCACTATCCCATCGATGGCAGCTCCATCGCCTGGGGTTTTGTCATTGGCGCTGCTGCGCTGGTCGCGACCGCCGTGTCGTCCGCCGTCCTTCGCGCGCTGCCGCAAGGCCGCACGCCGTTGGCACTGGCACTCACGCTCGTTGCTGCCTACGCAGCCTATGAGCTCGCGCTGCTCGCCGCGACGCCGTTCCTCGGCGGAGAGGGCGCCTTCACCGCCGCCATTGTCACGCGGATCGGACTGACCAGCGCCGTCTGGCTCGCCGGCCTCATCGCCGCCTGCGAGATCGTCCGCTTGATCGCTCCGTTCGTGCGCAAGGGAGCGATGTCGGCCTGAGCGGCTTATTGGTAGCCCGGATTGCGCTTCGCTCCATCCGGGCTACAACCCATTGCGTAGCCCGTCGGGCAAAACATGCGATCGCTGGGTCAATCGGCCTGGATCAAAATATTCCACTTTACCGAAATTCGGATTTGTCGTATGTGTCGCCCATCCCGGCTCACCCAAGAGGGGCGATCATGTGGTCGTCACGTTCGCGAGCCGGGCTTGCGGTGGACGCGGCAGCGTCGGGCACGAGAGGTGCGGGCAGGGCGGATTGCTCTCCGTGAGCCCAAAGCTTCGTGCCGACGAGCGGCGCTGTCAGGTTCGTGTCGTCTGTAAGTGTCCGGCTCCGTCGACAGGGCTGGAAAAACTGCGGCGAAATGGCGGGCCGTGCGTACGGCAAAACCGTGTGGTCCTGGCCGTCGTTGCTACGGTCAAGCTCTTGCGGATGCGGCACTCGCGTCAACCGGCGCGATGCCGGCGACTTTCGCGAGGGTGAGGGAGGCCAGAGGGAACTCGGCTCCCGGGAGAGCACGGCATAAGCCGTCCAACCACTGCGCAGGGAAGGCCGAGTGATTGGCTACACCTGTATGCTGCTGTGCGGTTTTCTGCGTGTGCTTTTCGCGCAGCGGACCGCGGGTGCTGGCTGGGCACCCGGCCTTCCCTGCGCCCTCTTGGCTCAAGAGGGTGGAGAGATCAAGCAAAGCTCGGGCGATTGAAGCCGCGAGGACGCGAAGTTATGCGCGCAAGATCGTAGGATGGGTAGAGCACTTGCGAAACCCATCATGTTCCCGCGTGGACGCGTGCGTGACGGGTTTCGCTTCGCTCTACCCATCCTGCGAGCAGCGTCTGCAAGTTGAGATGCAAGCTCGAGTACGGCGCCGATGCGCGTTGCTCCGTCATTGCGAGCGCAGCGAAGCAATCCAGAGTCGTCGCGCGGAAAGATTCCGAATTGCCTCGCTGCACTTGCAATGACGAAGTGGTGGCGGCCGCGCTCACTCTCGTTTCAAAGAACGGTATCGCTGCGAAATTTTGCGCGAGCTCTCGCGTAAGTTGCGAACCTTCGCTTCAGCCCTGGCTCGCCACGCGCGCGCGGTCGAGATGCTCCGCGATCTTCGGGCGGTCGCGGGTGCGCTCGAAACTGGTGCAGAGCAATTCCGTCTCATCGAGGGAAACCGGGGCGCGATACAACCGACACATGAATTCGGCGGTGGCGCGTCCCTTGCCGGTGCCGGGGCTGCGCTCGGCGAGAAACATACAGTCGCGGCACACGCTGGCATCGAGACGTTGATGCGCGGCGTCGAGGTGATTGAGGATCTCACGGAGCGAGTCGCGCAGCTTGAGGCGCTCGTCGTTCTCGAGCGACCTGACCGCATTCACCACGTGATTGATCGGATCATGCTGGCTCAGGCACTTCTCGCCCTGCGGAGTGACGTGAAGCACCACGGAGCGCTTGTCCTCGTGCGAGGGCTTTCGCACCAGGAACGACTTGGCTTCCAGCGTCTTCACGATCTGCGATGCCGTCGCCCTCGTGGCACCGATGAAGCCGGCGAGCGCGGACGGTGTGCGCGAAAACCTGTTGGCGCGGCCGAGAAAGCGCAGCGCCATCCATTCCCGATCGCGCAACCCGTGCTGGTTGCCTTCGAAATACCAAGCCCGCGCCGCCTGGACCAGCAGCTCGACGGCTTCTCGTGCCAATGGCATTGATTTACCTCGTTCCCGCAGTTTCGCATGCGGCGTCCCGAATCTGCCTTGCGCCCTGGCTCGCGAATCCTTCGAGAGACGTCAGACGTTCGGAGGTGTCCGATGAGCATGTCGTGCCCGGCTCTTGCTCGAAGGCACGGACCGCAGCGCGTCCGACCTGGACTGATGGGCGCTGCGTCGTCCGGAGCGAGAGGCTGCGTCGCTCATGGCATGCCAATCGCGTCGTCGTCGCACGGGAGCCCGAGCTGCCACCAGCGGACGATGGACCGAAGTTGTTCAACCAAAGCCCCCAACGTTCAAGTCACAAGCAGACGTTTCTTATATTCCGTCGAAACGATGAATGAGCTTCTCAACAAAATCAAGTAGAGACGCCCTCGGAGACTGGATGTCGCTGCAGGCGAATGTAACGTTCAAGACAATCTCGCTCTCCGGGACACATGATAGTGAACGCAATACGTTGTCCCACAAGCAACATGCGCGCAACTATGCGACGGTTTGATTGCACGGCACGCAGTTGTCCGTGGTTGATGCAAATTGATCGAAGCTTGTGCATGAAGCACGTCATCAGCATCGATGAGTCATCCACAACTTGTACGCTGTGTCAGAGAATCACCAAGGGAACTCGGAAGGAATACACGCGCCGGTTGTTGTGGTCGCGGGTGGAGCTTCGCCCGTTCGGTCGCTGTGGCCCGGCCGACCGACGGCTCACCCGAACGGTCGAGGTGCTCGCGATGGAAGCGCGGCGGCGATCCGCGTGCACGCACCGGAAGCGTTCCGGCGAGCACGATCGGTCGTCGAATCAATGAGCATGGCGGGATCGAGGGCGCGCATTGCGCGCCGTCTCACCTGCTACTCGCCCCGGAGCATGTCCCTCAGCTCGCGGAACGGATCGGCGCTCGGTCGGGCCGAAGCGTCTTGTCGCATTGCCTCGTAGATCCTCGGGACCACGTCGACCGCCTGGTCGAGCCCCGAATCGCGTCCCGCCTGGTATCCGCCCATCAGGCGAAGGTCGCGGGTGTCCTCGTATTTGGCGATCATGGTGCGCAGCTTGCTCACCAATTCGCGCTCCTCGGGGTCCCAGACGTTATGGGCGAGACGGGAGACCGAGGCCAGAACGTCCACGGCCGGATAGCGCGCCTGGTCGGCAATGTGCCTGGACAGCACGATATGACCATCGAGTGTGCTGCGGATGGTGTCGGCGATCGGCTCATTGTGGTCGTCGCCGTCGACCAGCACGGAGAAAATCCCGGTAATCGTCCCGGTTCCCTCCTCGCCCGGGCCGGCGCGCTCCAGAAGGCGCGGCAGGTCGGTGAAGACCGTCGGCGCATAGCCGCGCGCGACCGCAGGCTCGCCCGCGGCGAGTGCGACCTCGCGGGCGGCGTGAGCGAAACGGGTAATCGAATCGACCATGAGCAGGACCGATTCGCCCCGGTCGCGGAAATATTCGGCGACCGCCATGGCCGTCTTCGGCGCCAGCCGCCGCATCATCGGGCTTTCGTCGCCGGTCGATACGATGGTGACAGCACGATGACGGTCGTTGCCCAGCACGTCCTCGATGAATTCGCGCACCTCACGGCCGCGCTCGCCGACGAGCGCCAGCACGACGGTGTCAAAACCCTGGCTGCGGGCGAGCATCGCGAGCAGCGTCGACTTGCCGACGCCGGAGCCGGCGAAAATGCCGACGCGCTGGCCGGCGCAGATCGGCGCGAACAGGTCGATCACGCGTACGCCGGTGCGCATCGGCTTGTGGACGCGCGCGCGCTTCATGGCCGAAGGCGCATCCGCCTCCGCCGAGACGGGCCGCGATCCCGGTGTAAGCGGGCCCTGCCCGTCCAGCGGAGCCCCGAGCGCGTTGATGACGCGGCCCTTCCAGCTCGAATCGGGCGCGAAGGACAGTGGCGGCATCCGGTAGGCGACCGAACCAAGGCCGCCCGCGAACACCCGGTCGAACGGCTTGGCGATGATGCCCTCGCTGTCGATCCTGATCACCTCACCGATCTGGGGCTTGCCGCCGGAATTGACGCCGATGAGTTCACCGAGCCTGACGAAGCGCGACAGGCCGGAGACGCGGAAATGCGTCGGCGCGACCTCGGAGATCGCGCCGCTGACGCTGGCCAGGGGAGTGCTCTGCTGAAGTTCGAGCAGCGCCCACTCAAGTTGCCGGAGAGCGTTCAAGGAAACCGTCCACCCAAATTACGCGCCACGCGCAGTCTACTTGCTCGGATCGCCCAGCGTCCGGATTGCATTCTGGAGCGAGCTTTCGGTGCCCTCGATCATCGAATTGGTGCCGTCGAAGGCCCGCGAGGCGGCCATCAGCTTCGTCAATTCCATCATCGGATTGGCGCCGGAGCCCTCGACATAGCCCTGCTTGAAGCCGTCGCGTGCGAAATCGGCAATGGCGGTCGCGGGCCGGTCGGGGATGACGCCGGAATTGCCGTAGCGATCCAGATTGGCGTCGGCGGGAATGTTGAACAGGCCGATGGTGCCGATCTCGTTGTTGTCCTGGGTGATCGCGCCGCTACGCGAGATCGCGACCGGACCGCCGTTCGGGTCGAGCGTGATCTGCGCGCCGCCGGCATCGACGACCGGGAAGCCGGACACGGTCTGAAGGTCGCCGTTGGCGGCGAGCTGGAGCCGGCCGTCGCGGGTATAGACCGTGCCGTTCGGGCCGGCGAAGGCGAGCCAGCCCTGGCCGACCACGGCGACGTCGAGCGGATTGCCGCTCTCGGTGATGCTGCCTTGCTCGCGCGAGATGATGTTGTCGCCGGGCGAGGAGAAGGCGACCGGATTCGCGCCCGCCTTGGACAGCACGGTCTCGAATTTCACGACGTCGGTGCGGAAGCCGGACGTGTTGACGTTGGCGACGTTGTTGGCGATCGTCTGGAGGCGCTTCTCGAGGGCAACCTGCGCGGACAGTCCGACATAAAGAGCAGATTGCATGACTTACCTGTTGAACCTGATGTTCTGAAGCGTCGTGAGCATGTCGGTGTCCAGGCTGGTCGACGTCGACGCGCCGGCGATCAGGACCAGCGCGGGGTTGGTCGAGTTGTCGCTCTGGGCCTGGGTCGCATCCCACATCGCCGCGAAGCGCTGCACGAATTTGGTGACCTTGGCCGGGTCCTGGAAATCGGTGAGGTCGATCTTGTTGGTGATCATCTTGGCCTGAGCGTCGATGTCGGACGAGCTGATGGTCGACGACCAGCCCATTGCGGTCTGGACCACCTGGGTCAGCGCCTTGTCGGCCAGGATCTGGTAGGCATTCGTGATCGTGGACGCCTTGCGGGTGAAATAGAGCGCCAGCCGCAGGCCCTCGTTCTGGTCGCCGGCGTTCTGCTCCATCGTCTGCGTGACGTACTGGGTCGCCGTGCCGGTCGTGGCTGCGGTGGTCGAGGTCGCCTGGTCGCCGTTGGCGGCGAAATTGAAGGCGGTGGCGAACTCCCGGTAGCGGGTGTCGGAGAGCTTGTTGGCGAAGGCGTCCTTGTCCGAGACCCCCTCGGTCAGCACCTTGCGCATGAACGCCTTGGCGTAGGTCATGTCGCTGAGGCCGTAGGCCTTCATCGCATAGGAGTAGAGGCGATAGTCCTTCAGGAAGTCGTCGATCGTCTTCACGTTGCCGATATGGCTGAGGAAGTAATCGGTATCGCGGCTGACATCGGGCTCCGTCGCGACCTGGGTCATCGACTTGCCCATGTCCCTGGTCAATCTGGTGTAGTCCGCGATGGTGGATAGCATGACACGCGCCCCTTTGGCCGCTGCTGCGACATTGTCCCAAGCTGCCGCGAATTGCTTGCGCGGGGCTGGCGACCGGGAAGCCAGCTTCGCGCAAGCGTCGCCGACTAGAGATTCCCGGTGGGATCGGCGATGGAGTGGCGCGTTGCTCAGTTTCGTGGGGATTTTCATCACGGTGGCGGCGCTGCTTGGCGGATTTGCCGCCATGGGCGGGCATCTGGCCGTGCTCATGCAGCCGTGGGAATTCGTGATCATCATCGGCACCGCGGTCGGCACCTTCATCGTGGCCAATCCGTGGAAGACGGTCGCCGACACCGGGGTTGCCTGCATGCAGGCCATCACCGGCGCGGTGCCGGGACAGCGCTATTATCTCGACCTGCTCGGGGCGCTGCATGCCCTGATGCGTGAGTTGCGGGGCAAGGGCCGCAACGAGGTCGAGGCGCATATCGACGATCCCTCGTCATCCGAGATCTTCAAGGCGTTTCCGAGCGTGCTCGGCGACCCGTCGGTGCTCCAGTTCATCTGCGATTATGTTCGTCTCATCATCATGGGCAACGCGCGCACCCACGAGATCGAGGCGCTGATGGACGAAGAGATCCACACCATCGTGAAGAGCAAGCTGGCGCCCTACCATGCGCTGGTGATGGTGTCCGAGGCGTTGCCGGCGCTCGGCATCGTCGCGGCGGTGCTCGGCGTCATCAAGGCGATGGGCGCGCTCGACCAGTCGCCGAAGCTGCTCGGCGGCTTCATCGGTGCGGCCCTGGTCGGCACCTTCGCCGGCATCTTCCTGTCCTACGGCATCATTTCGCCCTTCGCGATCAAGATCAAGATGACGCGCGAGAAGAAGTGCCGGCCCTACATCATCGTCAAGCAGACGCTGCTGGCCTTCATGAACGGCGCCATGCCGCAGATCGCGGTCGAGCATGGCCGCAAGATGATCTCGAGCAACGAGCGTCCCTCGATCGACGTCGTCGAGAACGAGACGATCGCGGGTCCCAAGGCCGTCGTGACCGACGCTGAACCGAAGGCTGCCCGCGCATGACGATGATGCAAGACGTCGAAGTCGATCAGCGCAAGCAGCTGCCGAACTACCTGCTCGATGCGGCGGGTATCTCGATCGAGCGCATGCCGATGCTCAATGTGATCTTCGATCGCATGGCCGCATCGTGCACCGATAGCCTCCAGCCGATAGCGGGAACGCCGTGCTACTTCTCGGTCAACGGCATCACCAACGACTCCCTCGGCGACATCATCAAGGACTACGAGGGTAACGCGGTCGCTGCCGTGCTCTATGCCGAGCAGTGGGATTCCCGCGTCATCATTATGCTCGACCGCGACTTCGTGTTCACCATGGTGGAGGCGATGTTCGGGTCCGACGGCGCCGAGCCCCCGCTCGACGTCGAGCGCTCCTTCTCGAACATCGAGATCCGCTTGGTGCAGGCGCTGTTCGAGCGGTTCGCCAAGGCGCTGCAATCCGCCTTCGCCGGCACCTCCAACGTTACCTTCCGCGTCGAGCGGGTCGAGACTGCCATGGCGTCATTGGCAATCGGGCGCAGCGGCAACATGTCGATCTGCGCGAACATCATGCTGCAGGCGCTGTTCCGCGGCGGCCAGATGTTCCTCATCGTCCCGCACTCCGCGCTCAACCCGCTCAGGCAGAAGCTCGCACACGTCGTCGTCAGTGACGGCCGCGCGTCCGACCCGCGCTGGCGCGAGCAGATGGAGAGCGAGGTCCACCGCACCGAGGTGACGTTGAGCGCGGTGCTCGACGAGAAGACGGTGACCCTCGGCGACGTCGTCAAGTTCCAGGTCGGGCAGGTGCTCGAGCTCGAAGCCACGCCGCGCACGCTGGCCCGTCTCGAAAGCAACAATCAGGTGCTGTTCTGGTGTCAGATCGGCCAGCTTGATGGCTATTACGCCATGCAGGTGTCCGATCCCGTCGATCAGAAACGGGAGTTCGTCGATGATATCCTATCTCGTTGATGCCGTGCTGCTGATCGCGCTCGCCTTCACCAGCATGCGGGTGACCAAGATGCACCGGGAGCTGGCGCGCTTGCGCAGCTACCAGGGCGAGTTCTCGACCATCGTCCACGAGACGGCGGGCGCCTTCGACACGGTCATCACCGCGGCACATGATTCCACCGCCAATCTCGGGCGCCTCGCCAACGTGCTCAGCACGAAGATCGATCAGGCTCACGAGGCGATCGCGGCGCTCGATGCCAGGAGCGGGCTTGCATCCGCTGCGACCGCCGGTGGTGCCGACGTGAACAAGCATTGAAGCCCGGACAGGCAGAATAACTACGATCGGAACGCCGCGGCGCTCCGGGAGCAGAAATACCAAGAGGCGGTACCAAATGGCGCAATCCTTCGATTATGAGTCTGCAACTGCATCGGGAGAGGCCGAGACCTCTCCGCTTGAGCGGCTGGCGGAGATCGCCGCGCGCACGGCGGAGGAAACCGGCAAGTTCGCCAATGTCGACGCGATCCTGCGTATTCCCGTTACCATGCAGGTGGTGCTGGGATCGGCGACCATACCGGTCGCGAACCTGATGAAGCTCGGTCGCGGCGCGGTGGTTCCGCTCGATCACCGGGTCGGCGAGCCTGTCGACGTTGTCGTCAATGGCCGCATCGTCGCCCGCGGCGAGGTGGTCGTCGTCGAAGAAGACAATTCCCGCTTCGGCGTCTCGCTCACGGAGATCGTCGGGCCGCTGGGGCAGGGTGATACCTGAACATGGCGGCACAGGTCGGCGTCGCTCCCATCAAGCAGCGAGGCGTTGCCACGCTGGGCGGAACTGAAAAGGTCGCCGCACTCCTGCTGGCCATGGGCCGGCAGGCGGCCGCGAGCGTGCTCTCGCAGTTCGAGCCGCAGGAAATCCGCATCGTCACCAAGGCTGCGGCCGAGCTGCGGCCGATCACGGCGCAGGAACTCGAGTCGATCGTCGAGGAGTTCGCACAGCAGTTCTCGATGGGCGCGAATATTCTCGGCACCCTCGGCGGCCTCGAAGCCGTGCTCGGCGACGTGCTTCCGGCCGACCAGGTCTCGGCGATCATGTCGGATCTGCTCGGCAATTCGAGCCGGTCGGTGTGGGACCGCGTCTCGTCGGTGTCGGAAAACTCGTTGGCGACCTACCTCTCCAAGGAGCATCCGCAGACCGCGGCGCTGATCCTGTCCAAGGTCAAGCCGTCCTGCGCCGCCAAGGTGATGAGCCAGCTGCCGTCGAGCCTGCGCAACGAACTGATGCGACGCGTGCTCAGCCTCAAGCCGATCGTCGAGGACGCCATGAAAGTCCTCGAGAAGACGCTGCACGAAGACCTGACGCTCAATTTCGCCCGCAACCTCGGCGCCGACACCTACGCCCGCGTCGCCGACATCATCAACAAGATGGAACGCGGCCATATCGAGGACATGCTGAAGAGCCTGTCGGAGAAGCGGCCGAAGTCGGCCGAAGTGCTGAAGGAGCTGCTGTTCACCTTCGACGACGTGATTCACCTGACGCCGAAGGCGCGCACCATGATCTTCGACCAGGTGCCGACCGATCGCATCGTCATCGCGCTGAAGGGGACCGACAAGCATTTCCGCGAAGCAATCCTGTCTTCGGTCGCCTCGCGCGTCCGCCGCGTCGTCGAGCACGAACTCGCGATCGGCGAGCCGTCGAACCAGCGCGACGTGCTGGAAGCGCGCCGCGTCATCACCGACCTCGCGCTCGACCTCGCAGAGAAGGGTGAAATCGAGCTCAACCCCGACCAGGAGGATGAGCTGGTCTTCCGCTGACCGCTGAACAGGTATGGCAGAATCATCCGATCAGGACAGCAAAACAGAAGAGCCGACCGAGAAGAAAGTCCGCGATGCGCTCGAACAGGGCAATATCCCGGTTTCTCGGGAGGCTCCCATCTTCGCCTC
>Ga0307510_10007313_pt1 | contig 13151 bp, 21 predicted proteins | sample 12_EM_MG_FD_207224 | JGI IMG/M metagenome (GOLD analysis project Ga0307510, IMG submission 207224) | Populus trichocarpa ectomycorrhiza microbial communities from riparian zone in the Pacific Northwest, United States - 12_EM | ecosystem: Host-associated > Plants > Roots > Unclassified | place... | reverse complement strand
TCCCAAATATGTGCTACATTTACGGCTCTGTTCAAGTAGCGACCAGCGTCTGTCCTATGTGCAAGGTCTTCAAGCCTAGCGGTGCGAGGTATCCCTCCTCCTCATCACCCTTCTGTCGTCGCCTCACATCGCCTTCAGGTGCCCCCACAAGCATGATGTGTGTAAGAATACCGTGCTTCACCCGCGCCATGACGTTGTACATATGCGCAATGCGGAAGGTACGCCAGCGTCCTTCCAGAATTCCCTTATGCCCCCGTTTTTTTGACCCACCTCGTGTGCCATAGTTCAAACATTCAATGGGTGTGGCTACTGCAAGGTGCGCTTTCGTCACTTGATCGCGTCTATCAACGCGCTTACGGACCACTGACGCTACCGTTAGTGGGCGCGTACTAACCCACCAGCCAAGCAATCTGGTCTTGCCAATCCCGGTTGGCCTGGCTGCTGTCGCAAGCCGGAATCTGGCGAGAATCGTCTAATCCCCCCCGCCGATTGGCATGCTGTATCAACGGTTCATCATATTCCCGTGCCACCAGAAATCAAGGCATTGCTCGAGAGCATCAGTGCAGTCGTGTCCAAAAGTGGCCCTTCCTTTGGGAATTCCGTCCTGCTAGGGAAGACCTCCTCATCTCCCGTCTCACCCCCTCCCCTCGACCGGAGGAGTAGCGCGAGCTCTGTCCTGACTCGGCCTGCTTCAGCACCTCGCACACAGCCTCTTGCCATTCCCGCAAAGTCACGTTCCTCTGGTAGCCCAAAGGAAACAGCCACTTCGCTCGCCGCTGGCACTACGCGCACTCCCCTTAAGGACAGTCCTCCCGCGTCTAATTTGACTTTGCTGGACTTTGGGCCGACACATCACCGCAAGACGAGCGTCGATAATGCAGAGAAGCGCGGCGACTCCCCGAATACCCCATCCCCACTTCGACGAAGCATCGAACTCGAGAGGGTAGAGTCTTCGCGCAGCGCCACACGCCGTTCCTCTGTCACAAGAGCCACATCTGTCAAGCCGGCCGCGGACACCTCCCCCGTTCTTCGTCGTCGTGCTTCCATCACGGAGAGTTCCTCGCCCTCGGTCGTGCCAGCTGTACCAATCGGTCGCACCATCGAGCGTCGAGAGACTATTTCGGCTAGTAGACCCAACATCAAGAAGTCGAGCCTCGAGATCGATTTCAGCGTTCTAAGCATCTCGAGCGGCGGCGCACCTAAATCGCCTGTCAGCGCACACAGTGACAGCAGCGATTCGAGCTCTCAAAGTGGTGGTAGTGATGGCACAATCACTTCAGACGGCGCATTCACGGATTACCTATCGGACGAGTCGGAAGCTGAGCTCCAAAAGCAGGCTGAAGCAAAGGCCGCGTTATTTGCTCACACTCACGCCGAAGAGCAGGAATTCAAGGCCGCTCGTCAGCAGCTTGCGGGCGTAGACCTACGCCCTCCCAAGTCCTGGGGCACCGGAAATGGGACGGGTCAGATGACCCCCCGTTCCCAGGATCAAGTTTACGGTGTGCTCTCAACTTCTTCATATACAGCTCAGACCAGAGGTCAGGTGGACATAGTCGGTGTGGGCCGAGCCCGGTGACTCCTCTTAAGGGTATACATACACGCACGGTAGGAAATATTTCGACGCATACTAAACTTGCAATTTTTTATATATGGGGCTTTGCTATAAACTCGCGTCGCCTTTGGACGTGGCGCTACTATTGTTGTATTTTTTGATCGTTACTCTTTACATTAACTCGAGAGAGAGGGGGGTTGAATTTGAGCCGGGCCGTGATAAGCCGTGCAGTGACGACGTTGTATTAGCCTGCGGTTCAATGGGCGGCGCCACCACTTTGGGCACTTGCCCCCCCGTTCAGTTGTCCTTGCATCTCTCTCTTCTTCAGATGAACTTTGCTCGTCATTCGATCTCTTCCACAGATCCCCTTGTGTTATACGATGTCCGACTCGATCCCGATTCCCAAATATTCACTACATCTACCCCAGATGGTTTCGCTATCTATCGCACTCTTCCCTTGGAGCTCCTCAGGAAGCGCGGTAACTATCGTCCAACCATCTTGCCCACCTTATCGTTCATCACTCCTTAACAGAGGTCAGCGGAGGCGTACTATCCTCTGTTGTCCCGATGCACTGCTCATCACTATTATTCTTGGTCGGCGGCGGCAGAGACCCTCGATACCCACCTAACAAGGTCATATTCTGGAACGAGGCTCTCGGAAAGGAGGTCGCAGAGCTCGAATTTAGAGAGAAGGTCAGAGGACTCTCCTGTCGCCGTGGCTGGCTTGCGGTGGCACTCCGCCGGCGTGTCGTCGCCTTTGAGATAGGGGAGAGCGTGAAGAGATATGGTGAATGGGACACGTATGATAATTCGAGAGGTGAGCCTCGGTGTCACTTGTTAACCCGGGGATTTGCCTAGACGGGTTTGCACGCGTCAGGTGTCATCGCCATTGCCACAGGAGCATACTCGACTCTGCTAGCGGCGCCTGGGCGACAACCCGGGCACGTGCAATTAATTCACCTTCCACCCTGTCCTCCACCCGTCCCCATTGGTCCGCCACCTCCCAACCCCCCGCGCCCACCGCCACCACAAACGACGAGGCACCCGCATTCCGTCATAGTGGCGCACAATACCGCCATTACGACACTTGCAGTGACGCCGTCAGGGAGATTACTCGCGACGACGTCAGTTCGAGGGACACTGGTCCGCGTATGGGATACAGCTACCGGGAAGCAGACACGTGAGTTACGACGCGGCACGGATCAGGCGGAGATATACGGCGTTGCTTTTCGCCCAGATGAAGCGGAAATATGCGTCTGGAGCGACAAGGGCACCATTCACGTCTTTTCATTGGTCGCAGCGGGTGCAGGGCCCTCGTGAGTGTGACACAAGTGATTTCTTGGCGCGCCTGGGTCGCTCACGACCAAGCACTTTGCCTTTCTTCTTTTCCAGAAATCGGCAGTCGAAACTGTCCTCGTTGACGTCCTTCATTCCAATTCCAAAGTACTTCGAGTCGGAATGGTCCTATGCCCAGTTCCGGATCCCAACGCAGTCTGCCCACATCTCCCTGACGCAGCAGGCTGCCGCGCGAGACGCGAACCCTGACCTCGCTGAGGAAGAGAAGTGTACTGTCGGTTGGATCGAAGCGCCCCAAACCACGCCTCCTCATTCCGCCACTGCTGCGCCGCCATCGGCACCAGAATACCAGTTGATCGCCCTCACTTTTACCGGTGGATGGTACTGGCTGGCGTTGCCCAACAAGAAGCCGTCATCTGCGGCTTCCGGTGCTGCGCACACGAATGTTTCGTCCTCTGGATCGGTGCGGTCGGGAAGACCGCGATCGCCTAGTGGATCGACTGTCACCGGTGGAGGGCGCGGGAATAAAGGAAAGGGCGTTTCCTCGCGCGATTCTGATAGGAAAGATGGTGGTCGCGACTGCACGCTCATGGAGTTTAGGCGATTCGGCAGCTGGGATGGATGGGGCTAGACTTTGGCTGGTGAGCGAAGTCGGAGGTCCCCCTCCCCTCCTCTGATCAGGATAGGAGGATTGTTCATTTCTTTTTTTTTTCTCTCTTTGTCCTACGATCTACAATTTCCACGCACATGTATACTTAGACAACCACTGGCACTAATTTCATGTCCCAGAAACACGCTTCAATCACAGTTTCATTCAGGTTTGGTACGGCCCGCCTCGGACCGACTCCGTCAAAGGCCGCATTGACACCGGCGGACGCGTCGTTGCCTCACTTCGCCTCGCCTTACCCTACCCTCCCCCGCACTGTCGGTGTGCGTACTGAGAAACCGAAAATGAGCAATACGATCTTAACCATCGTCGGGCCATACACGCCTTACGACTCGACGTGCGGCTACTGCCACAGTACGAGGGCGACGAACTCCAAATCCGCAAGTCTTGAAGCGTATCGCATGTCATGCTCGGTGTGATATTCCTCCACACTACTGTTGCCGTTTAACAGCAGGCGCGCTCTAAAAAAGACTTTGCATGGAAAGGTGTATCAGGGCATGATCGATCGCGGGTGGCGAAGATCGGGTCTATACTGCTACAAGCCTGACCTCAAACGATCGTGCTGTCCACAGTACATCATCAAGTGCGTACGGGTCACAATCACAGATCGCGTTTCCATCAATATGCCGCAAAGGAGAGCTTTTCTCTCCATTTTTTTTTTGTGGGGACGCGGTCGTCGGCCGCCGGCCCATAGTTGGATCTAGCCCTTCCCCCCCCCTTTCACTTTTCATTCATTCTCCTCTCGCTGGTCTGGTATCACACGCAACCCCCCCCCCTGTCATGGGTTTTCTGAATCATTCGTTCGTTTGCAAGGCTCGACGCGACAGAGTTTAAAGCGTCAAAGAGTCAACGCAAGCTCGTCAATCGGTGAGTTTCGTACTCCTTCCTCCTGCCGCTGTGGCACGGCACCCTATTGTACTGTGGCTGCGCAGCATGCGGTGGGACAATGTATACACGTTGTGTGGCTCTGGGTGATCGCGCTATCGATCCAATATTAATGCATCGTTGTTGTTTTTTTGCATAACATGTATTCGTTGTTCGAAAACGAAAAGCTGGACCCGATTCGTCTTCTGTGGCGGTAATACGCCCGAAGGAACCGGGACTGTAGAAGGTAGCTCCTCTACGACGTAGGTACCGGAAGCTATAATCTTCGCGTGTTTCTCATCCGTTCGTACGTTCTTGTTTTCTCTAGGCCACGAAAGAGCACCGGTTCGTCCAAATCTCAATCCAGAGGAGAGCCTCAGTTTGTCCTCGAGGAAGCGATCCATAGCCCGGAGAGTTTCTCCTCGGAAGGCGCACGTGAGAATAAACCCGTTCACGTTTTCGAGGTCCGTACGTGCCATGGACGATGCATCCCATTCGCTAGTACCCTCCTCTCTCGAAAGTGACCGCATATATTGGGTTTATAGGTCACCTTAGAGCCTTCGAGCTACACGGATGAGAAATTTGCCTTGTATCAGAGCTACGAGAAGAACATCCACAATGAGGTGGAGAGGAGAAGCGAAAGTTTCAAAAGGTTTTTGGTAGAGACACCTCTGCAGGTGAGCGCTTCCTAGCTCCACGCGTGAATGGCCCATAGGCCTAAGGCAGCCAGCATACTCAGATGGAGCCGATACCTTATCCTTCCGTAACGCCCGCTCACCTCCCTTCCCACTATGGGTCATATCATCAACTCTATCGTCTTGATGGACGACTTATAGCCATGAGCGTGATAGACATCTTGCCCAGCTGTGTCTCGAGCGTATACTTCATGTGGGAGAAAGAGTATGAAAAGTTCTCCCTAGGAAAGGTCGGTCGCATGAACTCGGAGCATAGAGAGATTCACAGTGTCTGAACTTGAGACACCCCCTAGCTCAGTGCCTTGCGGGAAATTTCGTTGGCGAAGGAGTTTCACGATGCTGGGGTCCCACAGATGAAGCACATATACATGGGTCAGGCCCTCGGCCTTAAAATCTTCAAAATCGAGAACGCTCACGGTTGTGTGGTGCAGGTTATTACATCCACAGCTGTCAAAAGATGAAGTATAAAGGAGAATACTCGCCTTCTTACCTGGCAGACCCGGTTTGTCATTCTTTGCCTCGAATACCTTGGTTCACCTCACCGCTCCTGCAGGAGGACTTTAGCTGGCATCCTCTGTCTGTGTGCAGGGACGCCCTGGACCGGTTTAGATATGCTTGCTTCACGCATCCTGAACACTCGTTAGAAGGACCCCCGCCATCGATTGGGATGGGTACATGCTTTCTATAAAACCTACTTGCATGCGCTTAATCACGGTATTGTTGAAGATCCACTACCTCAAATCCCAAAAGCGACACTACGTCAAGTTCGGTACGTTCTCCGCTTGGAACAAGGGGATTTGCCGGTCACTGTCCCAGTAACGGTATGCTTTCTGCGGTATTCGAAAGAAGTTCTCGTACTCTTGGCTCACGCTGTGACATGATCTATGGCAACGCAGGAATCAAAGCATTGGAAAAACCAGATGTCGCGCGATGGTATCTTGTACGTAGTGGCACACCTGGGAGTAGATTTGTCAAAGGATATTCTGTTCGTGCCTTATTAGACCTGGTGGAGGCTCAATAAATTTACTATATCCCGTATCTGCGTTGTATATCTTCACGCAAGGATGATGACGATGCTTATGATGGATGGGTACATTTAAAGTGCCATGGGTCCCAATTGGGCTGTGACATCGCGTCTATCCGCGCGTCAGTGAACTAATTTCATGCGCTACACCAGCCATCCATTTCTCCTCGTCGGCAAGTTGTCTCGCAATGCCTACATATACTGGAAAACCGCCTCGAGGCAACCTCTCGTGCGACGTGTGCGGTCAACGCTCATCTGGCTGCCCACCCTAGCCGTCTTCACCCAAGTCGGGTATACGATTCGTGCAGTGACGGGCAACAGCATGCAGGTCCGTAAAACACATCCAAATCCCCCATCATGACACGCCCGCTTTCCGTCCTTGGTTCCTCCCCCCTCCCCCAACTCCGTGCTCTCCATCCGTCGTCTCTCTCCATTAATTTGCTGAGAAGCATTTGCGAGCTCAGCCAACGCTGAATCCAGACTTGTCGCGCCCCCGGGACGTCGCGCTCTTCAGTCGCTGGTCCATCGTGATAAAACGGAGGTACGAACGCGGGGACGTCGTTGCGTTCAGGTGCGCGTTCAATTTTCACGGTTCATGCTCGTTCGTTCGTCTCCCAATACCCACCCGGAGTCGATTCGATGCACCCGTCCCCCCCTCCCATACAAGCAACAAGCAGAAAGAATGAGGAGCTAACGACTGGACCTGTAACCGCGTTTGCGTGGCATGTACATATGAATAGGTCGCCGCAGGAGCACGGAAAGCTACTGGTCAAAAGGCTGGTCGCTCTCTCGGGAGATAGGGTGCGCGGAGCTACTCTTTTTTTTTTTCCCCGTCGAGTCATCGACTTACCTCCGCATACACTCTAATGATGACCAGGTAAAGACGCTGCCACCTTACCCAGACGAAGAAGTCGTCATCCCGGAGGGCCACGGATGGCTGGAGGGAGATGCGCCCTTCAACTCTGAGGACAGCAATCATTTCGGACCGGTGCGTGTGGTTTACTCTGGATGTGGCCTATTAGCTGGGTTAACGGTTGTATTGTCGGTCCCCTCTGTTGATCAGGTTCCTTTGGCCCTGATCGATTCTAGACTAACCTGCGTCCTTTGGCCTCTGGATCGAGTCGGCGTCATCGGTCCACATGCGACTGGAACCCAGGCTGAGAGAATCGATAAACTCTCGCGCATTTAGAACATCTCACCCCATTACCACCTTGTCATATGGCTCTCAACTTCATTTGAAACGACATCTTACAGATACTGCTATTGGCGTGATGTACAGTGATCGACAATGCATGTTTTCGTGATAGAGATGGGTTGACCTACACCTTGGTGGGCCGCCTGGCGCCCACATGGAACAGTTACAACGAACTTCCGACATTTGCTTGCGCCGTACCAGTGGGTGACTGAGCTCTATTGTGCTCCGTTTGGTGCCGGAGCTGTCGTTCACGCTCGGCGCGGAGTATCTGCGTCTTGCGATCATCCATGATGGCTTCCTTTGCCTAGAACACAACTGAATCCAACAGGGTGGTATTTCATAGCGAAGAGAGCACACCCTCTTTATCCGCGTCTCCTGTTCCGCCTTGGCCATCTTCAATTTTAACCCCTGATCATCTCCCTTTTCGGCGGCCTGTATCCCTTCGCGCAGGATCGCGGCGCCGACATGCAGTTCCATCATGTACTTGTTGTTGAAGGTATAGTAAGATTGATAATAAAGAACCTGGGATGGACGTGGGCAGGTCACACAATCCGCAACACAACACATAAAAGAGGGGGGAATAATCAAACCTCGGGACGGAAACCCATCTGCGAGAAAAAGAAGAGAAGAGGGGAAAAGAAATATATCGAGATTACAAGGGGGGGTTACGGCAAGAAGATGTGCGACGGACCGCGACTGCATACTCGAGCGCGCCCTTGGGATCTACAAGATCCCGCTTGATGATCGTATTCGTCGGCTTGAACTGACGGAATTTGGGATTGTCAGGCTCGCGAAGCAGATTCTCCGCGATCGTAGACAGGGTCTATGGGGAGGGGACAAGAGGAGTGAGTGATTCCTTCAGTTCGCTCGCGAGAGCAAAAGAATATTATAGATTTACGCGCAACGATCTCAACGCCACATCTTTAGAATTCGGTCGCACGATCCCTGGATCCACCAGACGGCGAAACTCAATGCGTTTAGCGTGATTGGCATCAAACGGTTGCGGATCTTGTGGTGGTGCGGCTGCGGCTTGAGCGTGCGAGTGCGGGGGACTCAGCCGCCGCTCAAGGGCCGCCAATCGTTCTTGACGTGCGGAATCAGAGACTGCACTGTGTTGCAGAGAGCCATCCTGTGCTTCGAGAGGTGAAAGGTATGGGGTGGAACTTGGAGATGGAGGCTGAGACATTACTACAAATGAGGTGTGGAACTGACTCGATTTGTCGAGCATCATGTCATGGATTGGCTGGAGCAAGTCACGTGTAAAGATGATATCGATCGATAATAGCATCATGGCATACATACAGTTATTACACACGAGAAATCCTCTCCTCTCCGACATAAGTTACAAATCCTCATCTTCGTGATCTCCATCACTGCCACCGCCTCCATCTGCCTGTCGGCTCGGAAAGACTTGCCTCACGTCTGGTCGATTGCGCAGTGCATTTGGATGGTACGCCTGCCTTAATGGCTGATCTTCGATAGATGAGCTATCACTGCTTCCAGAAGTCTCGGGCTCTCGTCCGGCTTTATCTCCTCGGAAAAACAGTCTTCCCTTACGTTGTATAGGAGCCGTGAGTCCAGGGAAAGATTGCGCCCGCAGGCGCAACAAGAAAGACGTGGTAGCGTTATTAGACGTCGATGGCTCAGGTTCCAGTGGTTGTAAAGGGGCCGCCCATCCTTCTGGAGCGTCAAGTGTCCGCGTGTCAAAGTCATCATCATCGCTCTCCTCTGCCATAGATCTCATCCCACGGGTGATGCTGCCCGCAGACGTTGGTGGCACTGGCTCTTTGGACGTACGGCTGGAAGGACCCTGCTGTCGTATCTTCGTTGCCTGACGACCGAGGTAAATTTGACGCTCCAGGCGCAAACGATTCTCGATCATGTGTAGCTAAGGACTAGTGAGCAGTACGTTCGATTGTACATAAGTATGTCACGGACCTTGGGCCATGTCACGAATTGACCTACATGCAGCAAGCGAGCCATTTCTGGTGGATCCGGATCTGTTAAGATGCGAACCCAATCCTGTTTCGAAAGACGCGTGAGCTGTATACATTTGTTGAAGGAAATGAAATCACCATGAAGCGTGTCCTTGGCCATATTCTACAGGTAAATAATTGTTAAATCTACAGTAGACGATTGCAGTAGTAGCATAGCAAAGAACTCACGTTACGGCCCCGTCAAACCGTTGGAGGAAAACGCTAGACCAATCGGAACCCAGCAGCTCAGGCAAAAGGTCTAAATCGCGAATAACCTGAAGCATGCTCAATATATTAAACCCAGAAGGGGCCGAAAAGACGAGCCTTGAAATTCTTGGTGAGTTCCAATTTGAGCCACTGTTCAGCAGCAGAAAGTAAAAAGTTTCCTCGCCATCCTGGAAGCAACTTGTAACCAAGCAGCGATATTATAACCAACGCAATGGTACCTTTGTTATTCCTATGGGCTACCGGTTTACCTGCAGACCCTCGCGGTGCAAAGAAGAACAAATGCACATGGGGATTTGCTTGTGCAACAACGGGGTGTGTGACTTTGGGGGAGAGATAAGTCAAAGTGATATGGGTAACATCAGCTCACCGCATACCGTTGAAGAGAAGATGTAGAGATTGAAGGGGAATGTCGACCCTGCAAGAGTTATAAGTGATGGGACTGGGCAGCCTTGGAAATTTACCGACCGTAAAGACCCGTCCTTAAATTTACTTCCCCAATTCCAAGGTATTAACCGGCCATTCTTGAGCTTTTGCATCAGTACTACCGGATTTAAGATGCCCGGAACGGCGGCCGTGGCAAGCATTGCAGACCAAATAACGGTATCAGGAGCGGTGATATAATTCAGCACTTTGGTAGGTCTGCCATTCGTCAGAAGAGTGCGATGAGCACACCAAACATATCCTTACGAATGGCGATCAGACGGAACCACCGAGATGTTGAGAACACGACCTGTTTTGTTGTAAGCCTCTCGAAATGTCATTGACCCAAAAGTGAACCAGTACGACTGCATAATTGGTAAGTTCCGGAAGCAAACGTAAAGAGGATACTCCTACCTTCCGGGCCCAGTCGACAGCGTCAAATCTAGCGCCGGTTTTCCAGAATCGAGTAGCCCAGACCCTCAGCGGCTCCTCACAGGCATTGATTCTGTTGGCAAGCTCTGGGACAAGTATTTCTTTGAGCTCTTCATCTGTATGCGTGCATGTCATTGCAGCGACCAGGGCGCCCGCCGATGTTCCTGTTATGATCCGTGGGAGAAGACCCGCTTCCAGAAAAGCCTTGACGACGCCGAAGTGGTCTAGGGATCATATCATTAACCAATTTGCCTGTCTACACTTCCTATTTGGATCTTACAGTATGCGAAGGTGGCCCCGCCAGAGAGACAGAGAGCGGTGAGACCAAGATTGGTATTTGCGTTCTTGAAGAATCGGTTTTTCTCTTCGTTGGATATAAGTGGGGTCTCGCAGATATACTTCAGTGCACTTTCCAGCTCATCGATATACGCTATGAATAAGGTAAGTCGAATGATGAACCAACGCAACGAGCGCCTCACATTCTATCAAGTCCTTGGTGCCGTAATAGGTCTGAAACGAGTTGACTGTATGCATTTCGACTAGCTCATGATGCGCCTACCTCACTATATAATCTATGATATGGTCAGCAAAAGATCGACAATTATCAATTATGAAGCGCTGACCTAGGCGATTCGACACCAGCAAAGTTGTTGCGAATACAAGTCTCCAAGATTCCGAGTACGCCACGAGCATCGTTTTTCGCTCTCAATGATCGCAGTGACTGTTTGACCTATAGGTGGCGTATTCAGGTCAACGCGACACGCGTGATATGACAAGATATAATAACCTTTCGGATTAACCGCCAGTCATAGAATGTGTCCTCATCAGTCTGTTTCCAGCCATCGAAATCCAGGAATTCGTCCAAAACCTCGGCTGCATCCGTCCATTCCTATGCCCGAGTTAGCACGAAAGGACCTCGCAAAGGTGTCGGGGAACCTACCTCGTAGGTTCTGGAAGCTCGCAATCGCTTCCTCAGCAAGCCCTTACGACCGCGCCCTATGGGGAGATATGTTCAATGATAATTTCATCTAGAGTGCGCCCAACTAACACGCCATGAGCCATTCCTTCGCGTTGACCAATTGACGGATCGTCACATAACAACCAAATTCACATGCAATGAACAAGGCGATCAAGAACTGCAAAGGAGTCAGCATATCCAGATGGTTCAACGTTACGAACGGACGTGTACATACCAGCAAAGGCCACCGTAGAAGGGTGAACGTCCACTCTTGTTTCTTAGGCGGTGGACCTGTCCCTCGTCTCCGCCTGGTTTGTGATGTGTTGTAAGGAGCACAGCGCAACTTCCGAATGATGGAGTACGAACCTCTTGACTTTGATATTGACCGGAGCAAAGTCTGACATCGCCGACACCTTGCGTATTCGAGCAGTGCCAGGGGGTTGAGGCGCTATTGGACTGCCTGGCATGGAAGGGCTCGAAGCTAGATAGTCGACGATCGACCTATCGTCAGCCATAAGGGCTTCTTCGAAGGCTTTCATATGCCTGGAACGGGCTTACAGTCAGTCGAGGAGTCCGCTCAGCACGTACTTTGAGGAGAAGCATACTCTTCATCAACGTAGGGAGACTGCTTATTCTGTTCGTGCACATCATTGGAACTGGAAGGAAAGGGATAGCGCCGTTGCGAGTCGGAACGGGACATTAGACGACAAAGCGAGGTGGGAGGTAATTAAGGAGAGTGTCGAGAAGCGAATGGATACAATGCTCTGGAGCGAGGTGTCCTGATGGATTTAATGGCTGTCTCGGTTCGCTCACGTGACGGATACGAAGACGCAAGCGCCAACGCCTCTCTTGCTCCCAAGAAGACCATTTTGGCTACAATACACCTTCATATGTTCCTATGCGCTGGTCGGCGCAACGGCAATAAAGTATATATCGTGCGTCGGCCTGCGGATGCCAGCGCGCCTTCGGTCAGGATCTTGGTTGGTACCAGAGATCGGCATCATATAATTCTAGTATTACAGTATAATCTCGTAATCTGCGTGATCTTCGAGCCCTTCCGATCCGATCACCTGCATAAACATGAACATGAAAGAGCATACGGGCCGTAGGCTCGAATTGGCTGAACTATGCTGTGAGCATGGAGGCCTTGCGAATGAGGGAAAAATACCCGAGGGCCGCCTTGTTCATTGAGCGCGTTTGAACCACTGGTTCAAAGTTGTTTGTCCAATAGCCGCCACCATCTGCCTTACGTCCTCTCTCTCCGCCATGCATTTGTAGCGCACGAATTCTTTCATCGTTCCTGCAGCAACTGGAATCATGCAGACGAAGACCTTGGTCGCAATCAAATGCTCGAATGCCTCCAGATGCCAGACATTTCAGGTCAAAAGCGTCCTAACGAAAATAGTGCAGGTGCGCCGCTTACCGTCATCAAGATCTCCTTGCTACAGCGCACCATACCAATATTGCCGCCATCAACTTGAACGGGAGCAGATTGAGACGTCCGGACCTGTTTCTGAAAGGAGTCATGCAACATCTCAAACGTGACCGATTCGTGTCCAGCAGTGCCAGCATGGACAGACGCGATAAGAAGGCATGCCGCAGGGTATGATAGATCTGAGTGGGTGTCAGCGCATCACCACAATCAACTGGTGGGACAAACGCACTTGAGAGAAATGGAAATGGTGCTGGGTACTTTTGAGCAGTGACCGCAGCCTTGAGCTGAGATGCATTCGGTAATGGAGCTGCCGGAGATAGATTCAACACAACTCCCGTCTGGGAATAGGTGTCAGGGAGAGCTTGTCTACTCAAACTGAGAAGGACGCGCCAGAATTCTACTCAGCAAC
>Ga0307510_10007312_pt1 | contig 13153 bp, 18 predicted proteins | sample 12_EM_MG_FD_207224 | JGI IMG/M metagenome (GOLD analysis project Ga0307510, IMG submission 207224) | Populus trichocarpa ectomycorrhiza microbial communities from riparian zone in the Pacific Northwest, United States - 12_EM | ecosystem: Host-associated > Plants > Roots > Unclassified | place... | reverse complement strand
CCAACTTTGGCTTCAACACACCAAACGGTGGTGGATCAACACTTGTCAGCTCTGCTGCAGGGGCGGCTGGCGCCCTGGAAGGCTGGGCAATATCTTCAATTAGCAAAAGGGCACGTAGTCTCATATTCGTACTTCGCCATCCCTCACATCTCCGCCCACCGATATGCGATTACACATGCCTGAGCCCTACCGCTGCCAGTGCCAAACCAGACAAGACCTCCAATTCGCAGTCGATCGTCGGCACCGCCCGTACCCGGTGGCAGCAAACCTAAAGGCATGCAGCTGGGTGACCACAAGACCTCCATTCCAGACACTTTGCTTGGAGGGCTGGCAGCAGAGGTGCGGTGGGGTGGAGACTTGATGGGCGTTAATGCCGACGCAGGCGACTGGAGTATGTGTTCGTCTCTACTTTCAAAAACTACTACTAATTATCTGCTCCTTTCACACGCGCCGACGAATTTAAGAGCGCACTGGCAGGGCGGGCTGGCCGCCGCCTGTGTCGGCCCATATTGCGGAGCTCGCGTCTCCGCCTGAGTCCTCCCTCACTCCAGCATCAGCATCAGTCGTGGCACCTGCGCGGACCCTTGCCGCGAGTGGGGCGCGAACCTCGCGTGCTGGCTCGCTCTCATCTTCTCCAAGTCCACGCACGACACCGCTGGCATCTCCTGCCCCGAGGCTACGGCGTGTGCGCATGCCCACCTCACAGGACAGTGGAGAGACTGGGAAAAATGCGAGTACAACGCCGATACCAACCATGACTCATGGCGGCTTCCAATATACGCGAGAGTGTCCAAACGTCTGTCCCCTCGAATAGTGCGATTCAATGAACACCTACGATATAAGCAATTCCAGTAAAACCACAGACTGATGCCATAACCTGTCTGTTGGAAGGGTAAGAGAGGGCGAACGATGCGGACCCGGATTATTCTGGTACATTTAACCCTCTGAGCCGCTGGATCACTTGTCGGCTCACGGGATCATACAGTCTCCCGAGTACGGAACTTAAATCATCTTCGTAGTCCTCCGAGTTGACGTTTTTCTTTCGTGATGCCATTAGCTGGTGGCTCAGATCGTTTGCACGATCATAGAGATCATTCGTTGTCGGATGGAGGAAGGGAAGATTGTCGTATGATGACATCGGAACACCACTGGAAATGGTTGATGATGATGACTAGTCCACTGGCAGCCACACGCAGGGGACTGACGAAGAAGGGTACAGCGATTGGACCTTAGAAGTGAGCGTGTCGCGCTCCTCGAGCAGTTTCCGTTCCGTTTTTGGGTCACGACGTGACCAAATAGTGCGAATGATCCAATTAAGCACAGTCGTGTATAATGCGAAGTACGTGTAACCGCTGATTTATGCTAGAATATGATATAAAGTCCGCAAATATGCATCGTCAGGTCATATAAACGAATGTCGAAAAGTCGTCATAAAGTAATGAGTCCCACAAATAAATTAGTCCGTCATGATCGTGGATGGAAGAAAAAAGACCCCTAGTCGGAGTTTACGACCCCTCACGACCGAGACGCGCGGCGCGAGGAGCACGGGGGCCGTTCTGCTGCCCGGAGCGTGGAGTCCAGTGGTGCGACTCGGATGTCGTCGACGTGGTCGCGGGGGGAGGTGGAGTCAAGGGTGTTTTCCTGGCATTCTCCTGGAATTCAACAAGCTTGCCACTTTGTCCAGGGTTGATCGCGAAAACCATGCCCTTTTGGCAATGGCCAGTTTGCTGGCAGTAGAACCACACCGGGTTCGTGTCTTTCACAGTGTATTGTGCCCGCGGGAAGGGCTCCTTGTTTTCTGCCACTGGCATACTGACAGAACGAATCAATACGCGAGCTGGACGAAACGGCGAATGAGAGACTTACAATCCAGTGTCGAATCCGCCAGCAAGAGGCGAACAAGGGGTCTCGAGGGTGGACTGTGTCACGGTGTGGTTCTTCTGCTTGAAGATGAACGTGATGATATCGCCGGGGTAGGCCGTCTAGTGATGATGGTTTGTCCAGAAGCTCACGACGAGAAGTTGTATGGGCGACTTACCACGAAAGAGGGGTTGTACTGAATAAGTCCGTCGGGACCACCCGCCACTACTTCGATCTCGGCAGCGTTTGCAGGCAGGGCGGCCAGAAGGCCGAGGAAGGTGGAGAGCGTGAAGAGTTTAGTGAACATTGCTAGTGTATGGTAAATGTGCAGCTGGCGTCGAGGAAAGGAGCTGATAGGTAAGAGAAATTGAAAGGGAGGAGTGGTTGATGAGGCATTAGCGGCCGCTCCGATGGCCTTTATATCGCAATGCGAACCGAGTGAGCGGGTTTCAATTTAGGATGATATAGAATCGACAAGCACATGATGAGAGCAGATGAGGCGCAAGCAGTCCAGCAATCCTGTTCCAATGCGGTGTACTCGTTTGTAAGTCCGTCAAGAGTCTAAAAGAGTGCGCTCCAGCACAGCCTCCGGTTACTTGATAAAGAAGTGTGGTGAAACAATGCGGCGTACTCCGGGCTTGTCGGTTCGGGCTGGAGGCAACATGACAAGTCGGCTCAAGATAGCTCTTCAGGCAAAATTCGGAGATGTGATAGCAGAGGAGAGAGAGAATCGCCTGAGGATTTACAGTACTATTGATGCAGGTACAATGGACAGATGACCCCCAATGGTCAGATTGTTAGTTCTCCTACTTCCTCATCTTCCACACCTTAGATACAACTTTATGTGTTTATTCTATACTATTCTATTGCCCAAAATCTGTTTTTCCAAACGAAAAGCTCATTATCTGATGTTTCCCGTGTTTTTTGGAGGTTTACACCTCTTGTCACGCCTGGGGGAGTCTGCCGTGCGGACTTTGAAGATGTTTTGTATCACATGATGTGGCCCTTAAAGAAGGTTGCACGTCATCCATCCGTTCAGTTGAATCCCTGAAAATTTCACTTTCTCCATGAAACTAGTCAAATATTATTAAAAGGAAAGGTAGTAATAGAGCCCAGTGGTGTACTGGTTATTGTCTTTTGCTTCCATGAGTGAGCAGGGTGAGGCTGTCGGTTCGATTCCCGCGTGGTGCAAGATATTTTTTCATCACCCATATGGTCATGTGATACTGACGGAGAATCAAACATGTCACTGTGACATGTGCCTGACCATTGACGGGGCACTGTCCAATAGTAATGTCTCCCATTCGGTTGCATCTGGAAAATTCCATAAACCTTAACCTTTAATAACCGCTTATTGTGAGCTTCTAAGTCGTGCTAAGTAGAGAAGCATCAAGGTGTTTTTTTGCCACTTGTATACTCTACGAAAGTAGCTGCTTGAATACTAGAGGGAAAGTAAAACGGATGTTGTGAACGTTTTGCACTGCTCTACGGTTGTGGATGCACAGCAACAGCGTGGGCGGTGCACGTGCTCGGCCGTGGGTTAAGCCTACTCGATTTAGCAACCACTGTGGCCACATGGTTTTGCTCCCGTGCCGCGAAGCCCGAGCCAACCTCATAGACTCCGGTGATCGACGCTGCACAGCTGGCGCGAGCTCCCTTCTGCGCTAAAAAATTACGCCATCTACTGTAGAAATTTCGGTCGTCTCCGGAATTGGACAGCAAGACACATTGTAGAAAACGGAAAAGTTGACTGGTTGTGTTCCGTGTTCGGGCACGCGTTGAGGACTCCGGGGCGCGTCTGGACTAACAGACCAGTACCTACGGTGTTTGAAGAGGGCCTACGAATCGAGGAATGGCGGACGCGTGATGAACGCGTCACAACCTCTGGATACTAAACTGGTGACTCTGATCGAGCTTCGATGTTGGTCATCCAGCACGCATAGAACCAGGGGGATGCAAGTGCTGAAGAATAATGGCAGCGCAAATTGCATGGGAGCTGTAAGTCTGTTGTTAACAAAGACGCCCCATCCTGTATCTGCCATACCTGTGTCCAATCAGTCCCAGTAACACTCGGTTCATTGTAGGAAGCACTGACATTGGGACAAAGCCGATATGATTTGGATCTCTCCCCGCTGTCTCTATGATCTAAAATGATGTTTATCATGAGACCAAAAAGGTATCAGTAGGCCTTTCCTACTAGAGCTTGGTGCGTCACACAGTCTGCAACGTAAAGGAAGAAGTTTACACGAAAGTGTCAAGAGGATAGATTACCATCGGACACAGGACGACACCGTTCCCCTCACTTGCAGTAGCGTAATTGTACATAATCCCCATCGCCTGGCTTCGGCCAGGGGAGCACCACAGTATCATCTCGATGCAATAGACCACTTTCCATCCCCTCTCCATTCGTGTGCCGCTGCTTTAAGCCTCTCGTTCTTCCCGTTACGACCCCCTTCCGCGCGTTCTCATTCTCTCTGGAACGCGGCATCTCTCTCCCCCTCACATCTTCGCTTTTCGCTCGGAATCATAAACTGCTTCGGATAACGAGAGCTACCCCTTCAAACTCACAAGCATGGACTTACAATCCTCGCTACATGATGACGACTGGTTCACGAGCAGCCACAAGTAGGAGACTGTCGAAGGAGGGTGCTGTCAGGAATGGCTCGAAACCTGGCAAGGATTGGATCCTAGAAATGAGCGTGTCGCGCTTCTGAAGCACTGGTAGTTTCCGTTGTTAGGCCACAATGTGACCAAACAGCCTGAGCGCGAATGATTCGATTAAGCACGGTCCATACTGTATACAAGCGCTCCCATGCGAAGTAGGTGTAAATGCTAATTTATTCTAAAATAGGATATAATGTCCGCAAATGTGCATTGTCAGGTCGTATAAACGAATGGCGAAAAGTCGTCATGAAGTAATGAGTCCCACAAATAAATTAGTTCGTCATGATCGTAGATGCAAGAGAAACACTCTGAGTCGGAGTTCACGACTCCTCACGACCGAGACGCGCAGCGCGGGGAGCACGGGAGCCATTCTGCTGCCCGGACCGTGGGGTCCAGTGGGACGACTCCGATGTCGTCGAGGTCGTCGGAGGGGATGGTGGTGTCAAGGGTGTCTTCCTGGCATTCTCCTGGAATTCAACAAGCTTGCCACTTTGTCCAGGGTTGATCGCGAAAACCATGCCCTTTTGGCAATGGCCGGTTTGCTGGCAGTAGAACCACACCGGGTTCGTGTCTTTCACAGTGTATTGTACCCGTGGGAAGGGCTCCTTGTTTTCTGTCACTGGCATACTGACAGAACGAATCAATACGCGAGCTGGACGAAACGGCAAATGTGGGACTTACAATCCAGTGTCGAATCCGCCAGCAAGAGGCGAACAAGGGGTCTCGAGGGTGGACTGTGTCACGGTGTGGTTCTTCTGCTTGAAGATGAACGTGATGATATCGCCGGGGTAGGCCGTCTAGTGATGATGGTTTGTCCAGAAGCTCACGACGAGAAGTTGTATGGGCGACTTACCACGAAAGAGGGGTTGTACTGAATAAGTCCGTCGGGACCACCCGCCACTACTTCGATCTCGGCAGCGTTTGCAGGCAGGGCGGCCAGAAGGCCGAGGAAGGTGGAGAGCGTGAAGAGTTTAGTGAACATTGCTAGTGTGTCGTAAATGTGCAGCTGGCGTCGAGAAAAGGAGCTGATAGGTAAGAGAAGTTGAAAGGGAGGATTGTTTGATGAGGCATAAGTGTCCGCTCCGATGGCCTTTATATCGCGATGCGACCCGAGTGAGCTGGTTTCAACTTAAGATGACAGAGTGTCGTCAAGCACATGATGAGAGCGCAAGACAATCGAATGAGGCACAAGGGGTCCAGCAATCCTGTCCTAAGGCGGTGTGCTCGCTAGAAGAGTCTGCAATCGTGCGCTAAGGCACTGCCTCCGGTTACTTTATAAAGAGTCAGGGGAAATAATACGGCGTACTCCGGCCTTGTCAGTTCGGGCTGGAGGCAACATGATAATTTGAATCTAATCATTGGTATTCAAATTGTGAGAGAGATCCCCAGAAGATGCGATCGCGGAGGAGAGAGGGAATAACCCGAGGATTTAATTTCTCCACTGGGCGCATCAGGAAAATCCCACAAAACTTAACTCTTAATAACTGCTTATTAGGAGTTTATCAGACCGATAAGTCGTGCTAAGTTTTCCCGAGGATGCCGTGATGTCTCATAGCATAGGTGCTGAGTGGGCGGAGCAGAGCGGATCAAGAGAACTGCAATTCAGAGTGGGCGGCGACACCCGGATCAGAGACATCGGTTGTAGCTGGAGGTTGTGGCGCATTCACCACGCCTCAGTTATTTCTTGATTCGTAGGCCCTCTTCAAACACCGTAGGTCTTGGTTTGTTCCTGCGTCCATCCTGCGTCCAGCCCACACGCGCCCCGGTCTTTAACGCGTGCCCGAACACTGCCCGAAAACAATCGGTCAGCTTTTACGTTTTCTACAGTGTGTCTTACCATGCAATTCCTGAGAAGAGGGAGATTTCTACGGCAAATGGCGTAATTTTTAGCGCAGAAGAAGGGACGCTCGCGCCAGCTGTGCAGCGTCGATCATCGGAGTCTATGAGTTCCTGCAGTCTGCAGTGATGGCTCGGGCTTCGCGGCACGGGAGCAAAACCATGTGACCACAGTGGTTGCTAAATCGAGTAGGCTTAACCCACGGCCGAGCACGTGCACCGCCCACGCTGTTGCTGTGCATGCACAACCCTAGAGCAGTGCAAAACGTTCACAACATCCGTTTTACTTTCCCTCTAGTATTCAAGCAGCTACTTTGGTAGAGTATACAAGTGGCAAAAAAAACCCTTGATGCTTCTCTACTTAGCACGACTTAGAAGCTCACAATAAGCGGTTATTAAAGGTTAAGGTTTATGGAATTTTCCTGATGCAACCGAATGGGAGACATTACTGTAAATCCTCAGGCGCTTCTCGCTCTCCTCTGCTATTACATCTCCGAATTTGCCTGAAGAGCTATCTTGAGCCGACTTGTCATGTTGCCTCCAGCCCGAACCGACAAGCCCGGAGTACGCCGCATTGTTTCACCACACTTCTTTATCAAGTAACCGGAGGCTGTGCTGGAGCGCACTCTTTTAAACTCTTGACGACTTACAAACGAGTACACCGCATTGGAACAGGATTGCTGGACCGCTTGCGCCTCATCTGCTCTCATCATGTGCTTGTCGATTCTATGTCCTCCTAAACTGAAACGCGCTCACTCAGGCTCGGGTCCCATTGCGATATAAAGGCCATCGGAGCGGCCACTGATGCCTCATCAACCACTCTCCTCCCTTTCAATTTCTCTTACCTATCAGCCCCTTTCCTCGACGCCAGCTGCACATTTACCACACACCAGTGATGTTCACTAAACTCTTCACGCTCTCCACCTTCCTCGGCCTTCTGGCCGCTCTGCCCGCAAACGCTGCCGAGATCGAAGTAGTAGCGGGTGGTCCCGATGGACTCATTCAGTACAACCCTTCCTTCGTGGTAAGTCCCCCATACAATTTCTTGTCGTGAGCTTCTGGACAAACCATCATCACTAGACGGCCTACCCCGGCGAGATCATCACGTTCGTCTTCAAGCAGAAGAACCACACCGTCACACAGTCCACGCTCGAGACCCCTTGTTCGCCTCTTGCTGGCGGATTCGACACTGGATTGTAAGTCTCTCATTCGCCGTTTCGTCCAGCTCGCGTATTGATTCGTTCTGTCAGTATGCCAGTGGCAGAAAACAAGGAGCCCTTCCCGCGGGCACAATACACTGTGAAAGACACGAACCCGGTGTGGTTCTACTGCCAGCAAACCGGCCATTGTCAAAAGGGCATGGTTTTCGCCATCAACCCTGGACAAAGTGGCAAACTTGTTGAATTCCAGGAGAATGCCAGGAAGACACCCTTGACACCACCATCCCCTCCGACGACCTCGACGACATCGGAGTCGTCCCACTGGACACCACGGTCCGGGCAGCAGAATGGCTCCCGTGCTGCCCGCGCTGCGCGTCTCGCTCATGAGGAGTCGTAAACTCCAGTCCGGAGTCATTGTCTTGCATCCACGATGATAACAGACTAATTTATTTGTGGGACTTATTACTTCATGACGACATTTCGACATTCATTTATACGACCTGACGATGCATATTTGCGGACTTTATATCATATCTTAGAATAACCTAGCAATTACACGCACTTCATGGGAATACTTGTATATGACTGCTTAATTGGATCATTTGTTCTGTGACAACCAAAGATTTCTATGATCATACAGAAGATCTGAGCGGCTAGCCAATAGCACTACGAAAGAAAAACATCGACTCGAAGTACTACAAAGATGATCTAAGTTCCGTACCCGAGCCTCTATGATGTCGTTGGACAACCAGTAACCTTGTGGCTCAGAGAGTTGAACCAGAACAACCCCGCGTTTGGTGGCTGACACCCGTTTTTTGTTCCCTTCCACCCCACGCTGTAAGGCCGGCATGTGCCGTAGTCTCGGAAACAAGCACGCCCAGATCTCGGAGCTCGAATTTGTCTTTCCCTGTCGTGCGCCCTTTCTATTCTCGTTCTCGCGAGCCTTGCTCTTCTTCATCCACGCTCCCTTACGCCCCATATTTTCTCTTTCACGACCCAGTTCTCCTTCTGTCCTAGGTTTTCTGCCAAAGACGCGGGGTCGCTCAAGCGTCGTTGGCTGATCCCCCCCCGTTTTTTTTTTGAATCGATTTATGTGCGCCTCGGGATACAGAACCCCATGTGGCACCTCAAGGATGTACATGGTGACGGTAGTAGAGTGCGGAATGGTGTGTTGTAACTAAGGTTTCTTCCCCCATAACAGTGTTATCGTTGTGTAGCGTCTACTGCGGTGTTAAAGACGAGCGCGGTAATAGCGCGCCAGGATGCCAATCTGAAATGTGTGGGAGGCTGGAAGCGACTACCAGTTTGGACGCGTGTGGTGTCGGTGCTCGCGTGGGCAGCCCGTGTGTCGTCCTGACACTCGGGTTTTGTTGGCAGCATTTGCGGTGTGTGGCACGTGCTTTGACGTTACAAGGGGAGTGGTGTATGTGTACGCGCTGCATGATGCACGGCATCGCTTCGGGATTATCTGGAATGCCATTTCTCGCGGGGTTGCATCGTTCTAGATGTATGTGTGCTCACCTGGCTTGGTCTTAAATCGGTTGGTGTTGTCGATGTGGTTTACCAGTGGTAGCTCCGGATCTACTAATAGCGTCTCTATTGTCATGTTCTTCCGCCTTTTCTCTACTTGTTTTGCAAGCGCCCATCTTTCGTAGGCATACTTCGGACAGCTCAGTAAGAAGTGCGCTATGTCTTTTTCATCGTCGCCGCATGCTGGACAGTTGGCCTTGTCCGTTCTCCCGAATCTGTGGAGGTAGCTGTTCAATGGGATATGCTGCAACCCCAGCTGCGCTATCCTGTCCGCTGCGTCTCGTGAGGTAACATGGCATGGCTGGGGTACTGAATCGCCACCGCATGTCCTACATCGGCTCCTACAGTTCCTGCGATAATTCTCCGTCCTGCTGTGAAATCTCAACAACCTGAGAGAAATCAGGACACTGGTCATTTGAGGCAGAGACGAGGAGGTGGCCGAGCGGGTGGAAGCTCAGAGCTCAGACGATCGAGTCGGGTGCTTTGGAGAGCATCACACGAGGGGGTAGTTGTCGGGCCGCAGCTGAGAGGGCAGGCCCGGCTTGTGGTGCTGGTGAGGTGGCAGCGCCGACGGTGGTGGAGGATGGTGGGGCTGTTGTAATAATCGGCGCGGGGCTGCTGTCGGGGAGGGGAGGTCCAGTAGGGGAGGGCCTTCGGAGCCACCAGATACGAAGATAGGTCACAAGCGTCGACAGCCTGTCAGTTCTTGGAGCATAAAGAGGAAGAAGTGGACACACACCAGACTTTACGGCCACGCAGGAGGACCCACTCCTTCATAGGGAGAATATCGAACGTGCGCAGTTTGGTCGCGTGATACAGGTTCCCATGTGGAGCCCATGCGAGGGTTTGAATCATCTTCTTGTGTCAATGGCCAGAGGATATCGCATTCATGTCACTAGGCAGAATATAAGGCGCATACACCATCGTGAGCCAGATTCCAGGGCAGGATCCGAGAACTTGAGGAGGTTGTCCTTGCTGTCGGACACGAGCAGGCCCATCGTCGGATGCCACTCGACGCATTTGACGCCCCATCCGTGACCCGGAAGGACATGTTCCTCTCGACCCTCGACCTGACACGCACAGTAGAGTCGTCTCTAGCTGGGGCAAATCGTGCGTCGTTCGGCGAGAAACTGAGACCACGCATGGCTTCTTGATGCGCGGGTGATCCCGTGAGGTTGTTTGTGCATTTGATGACTCCCGATTCGTCCGCGGACGCGATGTCGGTGCAGGTGCGGTTGGAGGCCAGCGCACGGATGGCAGTATCCTATGCTTGTAAGATGGTTTTAGAGTTCAACCTCGACCAGTTCCAAGTCGTGAACTCCCCACTCGTGGAACTGGTCAGTACGCGGCATCTCTCTGTCATCCACTAGGTAGCGATATCAGGCGAGGAAAAAGACCGACGACACATCAGCGAAAATGACGAACCGTGGCCGCAATTGACGGGGGTCTTGCCGCGCGTCATGCGTGTGGCAGTCGAGGTTGTTTACTGCCATGATGTTATCGTTCTCGGACACTGATCGGTGTAAGGTGTGTACGGATTTGCCTAAACATCAAAGGGTTGAGAATCATAAAAGCTATCTGTGGCGCATCGAGGGAGGACGCCCGATGAGGACGGTGTCAAAGGGATAAGGAGAACGATGTGGCGTACCTGTCTCTCAAGGACCCTTTGGATACTCATCAACCATTACTCCCTGTCTATGCATGGTCCGGTCCCACAGCCTTCTATTGGGTTTTAGAGACGGTAAATGACAGCAGGTGGGGCTTGGTAGTTGTGTGAAAGAGCAAATTGATGATGGCAAGCCACTCGGGTTGGAATGGTAAGGTCCTTTCTAACTGAGAAGATGGTGTGGAAGACGAGGTGATGCGACGCTTGAGCGGTCCGTCAAGGGGTCGCCAGAAGAGGACGTGGTTGCATCTGAGATTCTGGGGATGGGAAGAACGATAATGGGAGAAAAGAAGAGAAGGGGGGGGAAGAGCTGACAGAGAGTTGCCTGTCTCCGATGAGAAAAGCGGAAGGAGGTTCAGTGTGCCAACGCTTCCCGGAAGTGTGGGAACTAAACGGGTAAGGTTGAGGGTCAAGGCGAGCATGAGAACCAATTGCCTAGTGGATCAGTGAATTGAGATTTTGTCCTTGTCGGAGGTCGCGCGCGAGAGGAATCGCCGGGGTATGAAGTGTGAAAGACGGAAGGGTGTCGCACCCATGAGGCCAATATGACGACGGTACATATTATGACAATGGACGTTCAACGCATCAGCCTCAGGTTTGAGGCCATCGCGGGTAAAACAGCTTAAACGCGGATATCCTGGGTGAATTCGGGCATGACGTTGTAAGCGAATTGCGATATTCGGTTTCTCGGCAACTCCCGATGAACCACCGTTTCGGTCACACTTTCCCCACGATTCCATGAACATGAATGGCCATGGCACTGGCATCACCATCATCTGTCAGTGGACTGCGAAACGTCTTATATGCGCCTGGAATGGCTGACTTGGCCGTATTGGTCGTTATACTGGCTGGCGTGGTCAACCCAATGACCTTCCCAGTGTGTGCACTTTGGTTTTATCTGTCGCTGTCTCCCGAAAATTCAGGGGTCAGCGGCCACAGTGGTGTGCGATGAGCGCCAAGTCTGTGTTAACCTATAACATAATCCCAGCGCTTCTGTGCTCGAAATACTCACAAGCACACCATGTGCCCGTGGGAAACCCTTATCGATGGAAACATGAGGCAGTACACTTCTCCTGCCCAGCTCATAAGTCTCTACCACGGAGTCCCGCCATCTAACTGCCATCATCTCGCCAAGAATACATCCCGTACCATTGCCTACAGCTCTTCCTTTCAAGATATGAATGTTTCACCTTCCGCATCCTTCCTCTTGTTGTACAATTCCGCCTTGCAAGATTACACAACCCAGACGGGGACAAACTTAATCGATCATCCATTTGCCAAACAACTCGAGAAGTGCAAATCTGTGGATTCCATATCTACTCTTCTTCAAGAGAATGTACAGAGATTCCGCAAATTCCAAACAGAAGATGGAAAGATTATGAAGCCACTCAAGTGTGCCGTCCATGTGCTCCACAAACTCTGTACCAGTACTGTCCTTGGTGAGGGTATCGGCCTAGTGCGTCCCAATGCAGTCATTCCCATCTCGTGTTCCTGACGCATATTCCATAGCTATTCCCACCTGCAAATGCGGTATTTGCTGCATTTGCAATCTTACTCGAGGTAAGTGTCTTTCTGCAACTCTTATTCCTATATCTTACTGACGTTCAAGTGCATTAGGCGGTAAAGGACGTCAGTTCGAGCTATGATGCCCTCGTCGAGTTGTTCGAGTCCATCGAGAGATTCCTCAGCAGACTTGACATTTACACAAGGATCCCGCTCACTCCAGCCATTGCTGACGTTGTCATAAAAATATTGGCAGAAGTTCTCTCCACCCTCGCTATGGCAACGAGGCAGGTCAAGCAGGGGCGATTAAGCGAGTCCCATCCTTTCTGATGTGGTGCTTATACTGAACGCAGCACAGAGAAATTCGTAAAGAAAATTCTCGGAGAGAACGACATCGAGGCTGTCCTGCAGCGGCTAGACAGACTCACTCTTGACGAGGCTCGGGCAACAGGCGCACAGACACTCGAAGTTGTGTACGGCCTCATCCAACACAGGCGCATTGTTTCGGATGGTAGGAAATCTGTACCCTCTATATTTGCTGCACGTTTATGAATTATCGTGACTCTAGACCTAGACGACAAGGCGTCAGCAGATAGTATCCGGATGGCTCTTGGTCAGTTTTTTTTGATGAGAATCAAATCTTTACCTGACTTGCTAGCAGAACAGTTGCAGAAAATTTCGAGCAACCTCAACAAGTCAAGGCGTGAGTTATTCCTCGATGGCACCGCTACTGGCCATGAATGCTGACAGTTTGAGATGATGGTCTCGCAGGTGAAACATTGCAGCAAAACATCCGAAATTGGCTCTCTCCTCCTGATCCTTGGAAGAATCACAACACTGCATGCGATTCTCAACACCCCGGAACCGCAAGATGGTGGATTCATGGTGAAACATTCTCAAACTGGAAACATTCTAGACCAAGTTCACTCTTATG
>Ga0307510_10007311_pt1 | contig 13154 bp, 14 predicted proteins | sample 12_EM_MG_FD_207224 | JGI IMG/M metagenome (GOLD analysis project Ga0307510, IMG submission 207224) | Populus trichocarpa ectomycorrhiza microbial communities from riparian zone in the Pacific Northwest, United States - 12_EM | ecosystem: Host-associated > Plants > Roots > Unclassified | place... | reverse complement strand
GTTCCCACCTAGAAGCGCAAACGAAGTCCCCGATTGCGGGAATGCCCGTCGAATTACTCCTGATGGTGTTCGACCTCGCATGTCGGCCCGTCGCCCTCTCACACGTCTGTCGTCGATGGCACGAAGTAGCGCTTTCACATCCTACGCTCTGGCACTCGTTGCTGCTCGCGGAACCACCAAAAAAGGCGCTTCGGAAGGCGCAGGAGTGGCACAGACGATCGCGCGGGAAGGTTGCCGAGCTCACCATCCGTAAATCGCTCGGAGGTGCCATCTTGAAACCGTCGGAGGGTGATCAAATGGTGCACCCCAATGATCATGCGATGCGCGAGGAAATCTTGGCCGAGCTGCGTCGCTTGGATTTGACGTATGTCAACGCATGCCACTTGGAGGATGTGGATGTGTCATTGTTCCTGTCCTCGTTGTGGGGTAACATACCCCCTCCCAACCCGCAACAATTGGAAACACTCTTTGTATCGCAATCGTCTTTCAGGCGCGGGATGCCCCTTGGAGAGAGCGAACACAGCATTCCGTCGTGGACAAACCTACGCTCGCTCAGAATCATCAACATGGAATGTCACTGGCCGGCGTTCACAGTGTTCGTTCGTGGTTTAACATCATTCGAGTACAAGATATCAGGCTCCTCCATCGATTTCGAACCTATCCGCTCCCTCCTGCAAGCCAACCCTACCTTGGAAAGCCTCATCATCGAAACTGACACCAGTTCTCCACCACATGCCGTTGATATCCCAGAGAGCTTGATAATGGCTCACATTCGCCATTTGGAACTTACTGGAGTCGCCCTCTCACCTCTCTCTACTCGAAATCTGAGTCTTCCCTCCCTTCAAGTACTTCGATTATCCAAGCTCCCAGGTTCTGCGATGGTTCTCGAGAATCTTGTTGATGACCCGGGGACTTCCCTCGCGGAACTCGTCGAACTGACAATAAAGAATTGTGTTTTTCAAGCGCTACCCCTCACCTTGGCATTATCCCGTTCGCCCAAGCTTAAAATTTTGCAACTTAGAGGGGCCTTTGATGCCAACACCATTGCAGAGTCTTTGTCAACGGCTTATTCGATGCCTCCTTCCGTTCTTGTGTCGGAAAGCAGGGGAATTGTCACCACGGAACCTCCTATCTCATGCCCTTCCCTCGATGTCCTGGACCTTTCTGGGTCGCAGGATCTGAGGACAGGTCCTGTTATGAGGGTGGTCAAAGATCGGCTTGCCCTGGCCGGGTCGCAGGAGGGTGGAAAATACCGGTTGGAGGGAGAGGAAAACGACCGGCACGTTTCGTGTCTTCAAACGCTCAAAGTCGACGAATGCCCCCTCATCGAGGCAGATGTGTTGCCCTGGTTCCGGAAGAACGTGGCAAAGTTTAGTTGTCGGTATGCGACGAAGAAGACGAAGGAGAGGTGGAGGGCGGCATGACGTCATATGATTGACACCCACCAATGTCCTACAGTATTGCTGTGCAGAAATATATGTTGCTTTATCAACCCGTCGTCTCCCCCCATGTCCTCAGAAAACAAGCAGAACAGTAGTCCACTTTATGTTCCCCAATTCACTCCTGCCAACTATGGCAGCTTCTTTCTGGCAGGTCGGCTACGGTACCTCTTTTGGAAGTGCCTTGATTGTTCTCAGACCTGTTGTCACAGGAGCACTATGTGCTACGTGCGCTCAGGACTATTTGCCGGTGTCGCATCCACACTTACTGCTTTCTCTTGAAGACTAACACATGGCGCTATGACCCGTAAGCGCCGCGCTACTAACCATATTCTATTATCCTCACGTCTGGCAATTAACAGCAATCGATGTCGTCAAGACACGCATCCAAGTAGACCCCAAACTCACGCGTCATGGCCTTTTCTCCGGAGGGCGTCTCATCGTCGCGAAAGAAGGGCCGTCTGCTCTCATGACCGGATTTGGGCCCACCGCCGTCGGCTACTTCGTCCAAGGCGGAGCCAAATTCGCCGGTTACGAGTTTTGGAAGAAGCAATTCGTGACTCTTGCGGGTGACAAGGAAACGGCTGTCAGATATCGCACGGCGATATACCTGGGCGCCGCGAGCGTTGGAGAGTTTGTGTTTTTTTTTGTTTTGCTCTTATCTAAATCTTTTTGAAATTTGTTGTCGCGCTAATCTCCGTGATTTGGTCGCGTGCTCGCGCATCGATTAGATTCTTTGCGGACGTGCTCCTGACGCCCCTGGAAGCCACGCGCATCCGGATGGTTTCGCAGCAAGGCTACGCAACCGGGTTAGTCTCCGGTTTCACGCGCCTTTTGCGCGAAGGCGGCGTGCGCGATCTCTACGCTGGTTTCATCCCGATCCTGTTCAAGTAGGCCCCTAATCCCCCTCAGTAATCCAAAACTCGTGCCAGCCCCTTCATGATGTCGTGCAGGCAGATCCCATACGCGATCGGTCAGTTCACCGTCAACGAGTTGTGCCACGAGGCTGCGTTTCGGAATATGTCCAAGGAGACGCGCGCCACGCTCTCGCCTAACGCCAAACTCTCAATCTCGCTCGGAAGCGGGATTATCGCTGGCTTCGCCGCGGCTATCCTCTCCCAGCCCGCAGACACGCTGTTGTCCCAAATCAACAAGGGTCATGGGCCACAAGGCACAGTACTTTATCGCCTCGGCGTTCTCGCGAAGCAAACTGGGTTCAAGGGCTTGTTTGCGGGTCTTGGTCCGCGTATGGTGATGACCGCGGGCCTCGTGTCCGGGCAATTTTTGATATATGGGGCCGCCAAGCAGGGTGCGCGCCTTTCATCGTCCCTTTCGGATGTATTTATTGATCGATGTGCAAATGGATAGCGATGGGTGCCCCATCAGGTGTGGAGATTCACAAGGAATCGAAAAGGTACTAGACCTCATCCGACAAATACATGACCTTTGTATGACAGTGTCCGCCATGAATTTGACATTTTACTGTAGGCCGACATTGGATAGTCTAACGTCATGAACGCTTGTTTCCGCAAGCAGCTGACCTCCTTGGCTACGTTTCCGTGCCTTGACATACCTTCACAATAATTCGTCCCCGGAACCGCCCATTCCTCGGCCCAACACTTGTGCCAGTCTCGCTCTAACTTCGCCCATCGAAGCTTCCTGGTCTTCCAAGTCCCATTCTAAGAACCGTTGGCACATCTCTGACGCGAGATCCATGTCCAGTTGTTCTTCCTCGGAGATCGCTTCGTCTAAAAGCTTCGGAAGCTCGTGCGCGGAAAGTAACTCCCTGTCGGCAGCAAGAGTAAAGTTTGAGCGAACGATCGTCAGGTGATCTGATCCCCTCCGCAGAGGACGTACGTGACGTATTGTGCGCGCTGGGCGACGTGAGCCGGGATGCCGAATAACTGGGCGCAGCGCGCTGCATGCGACTCAAGCGAGAGTCCCATCACGGCCCTATCTCATGCCATCAACAGAGTCTCCCCTTAAAAGTTAGCGCAACTATCAGGAGGCCGACCTATAGAGAAATGTGATACTGTCGCTCTTGGTTATTGTAGAAGAGCTGTCGTCGATGACCTCGCCAGTATGCGTGGCAAACATGATTTCCATGTGGATAAAGGTGATGGGCAACTCTTGAGGCTCGAGCGCCCCTGTGCTGAACAGTTCGTGAAAGTGAGTCGTGGCTATTACTTTCGGACATTCGGTACCACGCGCGAGCAGATGTTTCACGACGCCAGCAAAGAGGCCCGCACCGTCTGTGGTCAAATTAAGCCCAGGATAGATCGAAAGGGGGGTGTTTTCAGAGAAAGGCAAAGATCCGTCAATTACTAAAGGAAAGACTGGGACCGTGGGAGGGGAGGTAACACGAGCCTGCAGCAGCCGTCCCTTTTCCGAACTCATCCAGCAGAATCAGTGAGCGCGCCGTGCAGTTTCGCAGCGCCAGAGACACCTGGTTGAGATCGATCATAAAGGCCGATTGCACCTAAATTCGATGAAGTCGAGCAACGTCGCGTAGGGGTTACAACAAGAGTTTTTCAATCAGTGGTCATGTCCGCGTTTATCGCTTTTGTAGATCTGATAGCATACTTTGGAGACCGATTCGCGCGTTTGGACGCGGGTGAAGACTGGCGGTCGTCAGAAGCCAGAAGGCCGCCCCAGTCGCTGCGCCCACGCACTCTTATCTACGATTCCGAGCGTCGCGGATTCCGCGGGAACAAAACTGGTGCCCATGTGGGCCTCGCAGAAAGAGGGAAAGCCTCGACATGTACACGCACCATCCAATCTGAGAGCGTTGTTTCAATAGGGACGGTGATATAACAGGGAAATGAAAGGCCTACTTGTGCCATTAATTGTATCAGCGCGGTCTTTGTGATTCCAGGATCGCAATCGGGGTCCAAATTTTTTTTCTCAGAGAAGGGCACTCGAATGAAACGCACCTGTTTGAGATAGACACTCTGTGTTTCGCAAACGTTTTAGTTTGTACTTTTGGCAAAAGAAATCCTCTCACCTTCCCGCATGCGTTGGCACCGGTACATATGACAACGCTATTCCCAACTGTATTTTCTTCAGACACGTGGTCGTCACCGTCACCGTGGATGGCCGGGCATGAAGCAATTCCCGCTCCGCCGACAATGAGGATGTCATTTGGCACAAATGTATCGACGGTTTGCTCCTGAAGTGGATGCCTATAGAAAACAACGGGCTTCTTTTTCCCATGCTGTTGAGAGTCACCGTGTATACTCACCGGCCCTGCCTAATGCTAATCACGTTTTCCTCGCTCATCCGGGGTCTTATATAATTGTACTGATGGGTAGCCTCCGCAAAGCAAAGGAGACAGTCAAGCTCTGCGCAAGTATCGCAAGCTTCGCTTATGGCCTCCGCGAATGGAAGGACCTTCTCCGCCAGTTCGTGGATGATTTCCAGTTCTCGATCTTTGTTTTTTTTCCCTCTCTTTAGGGTGTTGACACCGTATTCATTTGTAAAACATACCGATGATCGAGGGATACAGGTCTCCCAAATGCTTGTCCAGGTCTTGTAGCAAGAGTCAAACGTAAAATCCAGCACACCCGATTCATTGGGAAAACTTGCCATGCATTTTGTCATTTTTAAAATAGACGTGTGATCTAATGAAAAGTCAATGTTGGTCATTTATGTCATTTCAGGGAATAGACAAACTGACTCTGATGAGAACTGCATAAAACAGGATATGAGGCCCGTAAATAGATCGGCCAATAAACGACATGCCTGGAATGTCCAACCATTGAGGACTTCTATGCCATCTCCGCATCGCCATTCTTCAAGCATAGGCACGCAGACCAGGAAACCTACCTCATAAGAGAAGGGCCAAAGACTCAAGACAGCAGGAAATCACCTAATTGAGGAAAATACACGACGTTTAGGGACGTCGCGTAATCCTGAGGGACAGTCGGGCTGATTCCCTCCGCAACTTTTGACTATTGCCGCATTAGCCCAGCAGCCGGAATATTACCGTCAAATCTCGATCTACTCACGAGAACCGCGTCTATGCCGTTGTAAATGTGCTTGCGGTTGTCCAGTTCTTCGTCGATATGTGGGCGGACGCATACACGCTGCAGTAAGGTGGATTCTTCCCAGTCAATCTACACGAAATCGTAAGCCGGATGCCCGGATACTATACGATAAGGCGAGCGCCACACAGTTTCATTTACCACCTTTCCGACTTCCCTGAAAGCCGATATGTCCAACGCGGTGATCAGCTGAACGCGAAATTAGTTAATTTGCGATGAGCATGGAGTGGACACAAGTCAGGCACCTTCTTGACAATTTCGACGTCTCCACCCAGGCCGAGTTCTCTGAGCTTGTCCCGGAGCATCGCAGTGTGGAATGTAAACTTTCAAGTTCCGGGTGCATTTTGTGATGTCACAACGCGGCGCATCCGTCCAGATTTGACTCTTACCTTGACCAGGCCTTGCCAATTTGCGAGGCTAGCTTTCCCAGTCTTCAAAGCGGAAAGAATCCGCGGAACATTCTTTATTCCGCCCAGCTGACCATGCATTATGTTCACGATGTCGAGGTTTTCGGGGCGCGTGAAACACTCTACGGCATCGTGACGGGCTTTTATGACCTCGAGCGAGAGCGAGGGTCGTAAGAACCATGTCCTGAGGAGCGATCGCCCCAGTGTTGTCCTCGTACTATCCAGCGTACCTAAGATATCTCGTCAACAGGAACCGCAGGTATGCGTGAGTGGAAAAACGCGGACCGAATAGAGACAATCCCTCTTTCGTTCTCGTTGAGTGGATCGACGCATGGCTTTCGTTCTCGAACACTTGCAGCGAACTTACGGCAGAAACGGGCGTCATGAACGCATGAACGGCTTTACGCGAAAATAATAATAATCAAAGTCTCACAATAGGGCATCGGCATTAATCTGCATGGACTTGTCCCTTTGTGACGCACATGGAGTGAGAACCGCCGCTCAGAACGGGAAAGGCGGTTGGCTTACAGGGCCAAGTTCACTATCCCGCGGATGTCAAGTCCTCTCAATCCCTCGGGTTCCAAATCGCCGAGTGCTTTCTCTCTAACGAGGTAGTCGAGCAACGCGCCAATAGAACCCAGCTACAAGGGTCGCGGTTCACAGTTCCCCATGGCGGAGAAAAGTTGCATGGAACATACCGCAAACGGGGACGTATCAAGGGTGGCGAAATTGGACATACGAACTGAGGCATTCCACCGCCTCAAGGTTGGGTCACCTTCGGTCCTCCGTCTACGTCGCATGAATTCGTATGCACTGCCCGGCTCTGTGGACGTATCGGGGTCGGGTGGATCATGAATCTCTTCGGGAAGGTCGGACAGGAGCCCCAGAGACAACAGGTTGTTGCGCCCCCTCTCCGGTCTGAAATCCTTTTGCGGGCGTATCTGGAAGAAGCCCCCAGAAGCAGCCACTGCCAAATAAAAATAAAAAGAGAGAGAGAGAATGAGTGCCAGGGCGGGCGCACGCAGATAATATAGCGCGCCGCCCAGGGAAGGTTCGTACCGGAATCGCTGCAGAGATCGATGAACCTGTCATCGGCCTTAGAGCTGACAAGGAAAACGTCAGGGGAGACCTGATCCAAAACTGCGCGCGAGCGCCCGGCCGGCAATTGAGCAACATCAGAAACTCAAAACCCATATATAGCGGAGGGGACTGACGCGTCTTGGTCACGTCAAAGTGGGCCGTCTCTTGCGTGTCTTCCAGCACGTAAATGAGAAATTTCACTGGGTCGTAATACGCGCAGCCGATTCGTCCCCTTCCAAAACAAAAAAAAGAGTCGTGGGTGAGGTTCAAGAGATGGTGAAGGGGCACGTATATGCGCATGGATTCGCCTTACGCCGAGTACGTGGCGGCCAGACAAATCTGCGAGCCCGTCGCAGCGCGTGGGGTGGTCAAGTGACAAGGAATGTCGACATGAATGGATGAGAACGACCCACTCTATGGTCGTAGGTGCTCTCCTCCGAGTCACCCTGCTTGTCGCCCTCCACGAGGCTGTCCGAGTTCCACCGCACTTTCTTCCTGCTTCTGTCATCTGGGTCCGGTGTGTCGTTATCTTCGCGTGCAAGTGGCTCCCGGGGTGATGTTCCTAGTGGGGTTCGAGACATGGAGTCAGTCGGAGGGTTGATGACAATTACAAGTCTGGATCTTGATGACGCCATGTCGCGACACGCGACTCAAATTAACTGACCACGTGCGCGTGATTGGCGCCCACCACCGCCCCCACGACTTGGCGCTGTAAATTGGCGAGCGCTGCATCTCCGGGCATCTGCCCCCATCAGTCCACCACTTAGCGCCACCTAGGAGACATCGAGCGCCGACTGACCGACCCCTAGCACAGGAACAGATAGCTAACACAGCCCATTTGCTTCGGGTAGAAATAGATGATATTTGAACGCAGAAGGATACGTGCACGACAGGTAGGCCCCCCCGGGCCGACGCTCTATCTCATCGTTCTACTTTTTAGCCTTGAGTAGCTCCTTTGTGTCATCACCCATTACTATGAAAGAGAAAATCAGTCGACGTTTCAAAATCGCTTTCCACTACATTAGCTTACCGTTCAAGAGGAGGGATTGTGAGTCGAGCATGACCTTGTTCCCGGACCCAGAGAGCAAGGTTGCGATATCCCGGGCAGCCTCCAGTCTTCGCAATTGCAAGAATCCCTTGTTGGTTCGCATAGCCTCCCCAATCAGCTCAGCGCTCCGCGCCTCACCCTGCGCCCGCACAATAATGGACTGGAAGAGAGGGGCCCATCAACTTGACAGCGTGTCAAGGATGACAAATGAATTACCTGCTTCTCTTGTATAGCCTGATCCACAAGGAATGCGGCTCGAAGAGCGGTTTGTTGCGCAATCTTGAGAACCATATTGAGACAAATTTCTAAAGACGGAGTGGCGCGTGTCCGTACCTGCTTCGCTTCCACTGCATGTGTGAACTCAGGGGAGAACGCGACGTGGGTGATCGATACATCGTCCAAAACAAGATTGAATCGGAGCGCGCGGTTTGTGAGGTTCTCCCGCACAAGCCGTGAGACCTGCACGGCACTGTTGAGCCACCCCATTACGAGATATGCAAGGAAAGAGTGACCATTTCACGTTGCGTAATGAGTTGGCTTGCGTTGAACTGCGCCACTACGCTTTTCAAGACCTCGTTCACTATTGATGGCAGAACGCGCTCGTCGAAATCCTGGCCAAGTTCGCGGTAGATTGTTGGGAGCGCCTGTGGGGATGGCCGAGACAAAACGCGGCATGTGATATTAACCATTTGCAGGTCTAGAGTTTTTGTCAGGTATCAGAAGGAGTCGCTGGTAAAAAGGGACCCTGCCGAACCTTTTGTGCCTGTCAAGCTCGCGATACTTCTAGGTTTCGCTCGAATGTCGAACACGATAGGTGTCTCGAACCATGGAATCTAGAGCGAGAGAGAACACGTATTGATAGAGAACCCGAAGAGCTCCGTGAAACGTACCCTAAGATGGGTGCCTTCACCAAATACACTTTCTGTCACACCGTGCAGCCTGCAAACCTCCATCAGAGATTGTGGAGCCGAATGAGACCCCCCAACCCGCGTACCTGGTATATTTGATGGCGCGGTGACCCCCGTCAACTGAAATTGAACTGATTAACTCGCCGCCAAGGATAGAGGCTGAATGGGTCATGCGTACCGTTGAACAGGCTCGCGTTGAGTGCCAGACCGCCGGCGATGAGAACTACAACCAAGCCACCGCCTGCAAACAAGCCTCGCGGTGAACCCCCTGGAAAGCCACCACCTCCACCACCTTGACTGGCGCGCTGTAGCTGCTGGGCAAACCGACGGAATGCTTCTTGTTGACTATTCATGGCAACAGTGGTAATGAATGATGATGCGCGTACGCGGACACGGCCCGTGAGGTGGCAGACGTGGGCGGGACGGCGATTGCCGTGCCACGCCGTGCAAAACGGAGTGGGGGTGGGGAGAACAAGGATCTTCATTCGACCACGCAAAACGCCAACGCATAGAGGAGGTCAAAGTGACGCTATCCATGCTATAGAACACGACCGCTACGTTCAACGTTGTATCCCCCACTTTTGCTATCTACCATCATGACCCATTTCACCGATGCTCTGAGCGGCGTTGTACGTCAATTTTACATCGATCCCGTACACTTTTCTGACCGTTAGATTGTCGCTGTGTTATAGCTTGGCTGGATCTCCATCGCAACATGGTAAGCAGGATGCCTTGTCTGGTCAGCCTTTAAATTTGCTCACCCACGCGCGTAGGGTAACAGTGTACTCGCCTCAAATTTACGAAAATTTTATCTTGAAATCGGGAGAGGGCCTCAGCATCGCCTTTGTTGTCATTTGGCTTGCCGGTGACCTGTGCAGCCTCGTTGGAGCCAGCCTGGCTGGTCTTCTGCCGACGGTTATCATCCTCGCTGGATACGTGCGTCTCCTCGCGTCACTCGGTTTTTGTTCAGTCTTTGACGTCTTACGTGACAGTATACCATATGTGATATCATCCTTCTGATTCAAATCTACTACTATCGCTGGTTGAATACGGGCACGCTGGCGCGCCCAGAGACGCAGGGCGTTGCAAGAGCAGGAGAAGCAACGCCGCTGCTCACTTCAGGTAATGATGTAGAAGAAACGGAAAAGGAACGTTCCCTGAAACGCCACGTATTGGAATACGTCGGCATAATCCACTGCCTCGTTGTGGCCGGCATTGTGGCCTGGGCCATCAGTAAAAAAGTTCAGGGGATTGATGACGAAGGACGGGCCGAAGAGATCGTGGAGTGGAAGAGTCAAATGATGGGTTACGCCAGCGCGATGTTGTACGGTAAGCGAATTTTTTTTCGCACTTTGAACTGGATATCGTACTAATTTATTATTCCGCAAGTGGGGTCACGTATACCCCAAATAAGTGAGTGATGGGTCGAGCGCCCGGAAAGGTGCCTACGACTGAAGACACGAGCAGTGAAAAACTTTGACACCAAGTGCCATGGCCTTTCTCCCGGGCTGTTTATCTTTGGGATCATGGGAAATTTGACGTATGCGCTGTCCATATGCGTGTCGTCGATGGAGATGGATCATCTGATCGCGAATGCGAGTTGGTTAGCAGGTGAGTGGTGTCTGTCGCCTCGCCGGTATTCCGGGAATGGCTGAGCGTGGCGATGAAGGGAGTTTATTGACGATATTACTGGATATATTTGTGAGGTGATTGATGGTTTGAGAAAACGGAGACTAAAGGATATGTCATTCCAGGTGGTCGGACAATTTGTATACTATAGAAAGGGAGATGGGAGGGACGGATAGAGCCGAGGGAAAGGAAGGGGGAGTTTGGATGGGAAGATATCGAACTTTGTTCTAATCTGCCTCGTTCAGTGCCTCGTGTTGGTCCTGTCCCCGTCCATTTTGCCGCGGCGGTCCACGTTGCAGGTCACCCCTCGCCCGCCGCCCCCCGAACCTGGACACGCTGTCCGCCTCGTGCGTGTCATAATCACTACACGACCCAATGCCATTCACCGCCATTTATCATCGTGAGAGATGCCCTTGGGATCCTAACCGATCTCTTAAAACCCTTCTCCCGTTATCCCCTTTCCTCTCTCTCCACAAAATATGTCTGCCCCTGCCACACTCTAACTCGTCTCCTCTGTCCTTATTATACCCATACCCCCTCGATAAACCCCCCCTCCCTTACAAACCAATCGTGTTTCAGACTCACGCCCCTCCAACCACCACACCACACCCGAGTCACTAGGCCCCTCACATCCCACCCACGCCATCCACATCACCACCATGCATCGCTCGCCCGTTATTTATCCCCCCTTTTCCGCGAGCATCGATCCAGCATTTGCCCCTGCGCCCCGGGAAGACCTAGCGCCAGTGACGTCTAAGGTTTCGGCGTCTCGCACAACTCCGATCGACCCATTCACGCTATCCGTCCATACTCCTCGCCGAATGAGGGTTCCGGCTGATTTTTTCACGAGACCGGCGAGCACCGCGACCGTGTCATTGGGCAGAGGGTCCGGTGCAGCCGTCGCACGCGATATGGCATCTTATAACATACAGCCTCCCCAATCCCAAATTTCCCAATCGAGCCACACCCGTGGCAGCACAGCACCGGAGGCCTCCATCCCGGATCTCCGCGAGGCGCTGTCCACTCTCGAATCCAAGATGGCGTCCCTCATGAACGAACGCGAGCGACTCGAGAGGAGCCTCGAACAGGCCGTGCGCCTCCAGGCCCCCATCCAGCGCCTACCGAGCGAACTCTTAGCGTCCATCTTTACCATTGGCGTCTTGGGCACGGAGGAAGAGGACACCCTCATGCTTTCCAACGTCGTATTGGTCTGTCGATACTGGGCGGACGTTGCGATGAATACCCCCGTCCTCTGGTCGCGCATCGCGGTGAGCAATCACGTCTCCCTAGACAAGGCCCGGCTGCGATTGTCGCGCTCAAAATCGGTCCCGCTTCACGTCGACATCAATTTCAGCCCGCAAATGGACGGCAGGGGCGGGACGACAGAGACGATCATCCATGCCATGGATATCCTCTACCCGGCGATCTGGCGGTGGAAATCCTTCCATTTGTCGGTCCCCACCCGAGCGCAGGCGCACGCTGCGTTGTCGCGTTGCAAGGAGAAGGCACCGTTGCTCCAAGTCCTCCAGGTTCGCGTCTTCAATTCGATGCAAGACGACCATTACACTCCTCCACCGCTCCCATTGTTCGACGGTCACTTTCCCCGGTTGGAAGTGTGCTCGTTCAACTCGTTCAACTTTGGATGGGACCTGAGCATGGTTCGCGGCATGCGAGTTTTGGAGCTAGGCGGCTACTGGAACAACTTTGCGCCAGCGGTGAACGTCATTCTCGACGTCCTGCGTGCCTCGCCGCAATTGGAAGAGCTCTCGCTGCGGAACATGTCCGACGTCGACCCAGAGACGTGCGCGATGTACGAGCACGAGCCGCACCTCGACAAACGCTTCCCCTCGCACATGATCCAGTTGCCGCGGCTCACCAAAATGACGTTCCACTACGCGGGCATACAACGCACGCGGACAATCCTCAGCCAACTTGCCTTCCCCGCGCTCGAGAAGGTCGCGTTCTGCTACATGAACAACGTGACGAGCTTGCTCAATCACCTCAAGCGGCAGTCGCTGACGTCGCTGCCCCTGAATCACCTGAGGATCGAGGCGTCCTTTTTCGGAGAGCTCGAGTTGGTCAAGCTCCTGACGCGGACGTCCTCGCTGACGACGCTGGAACTGGTGGACGTGGAGGATGCCTCTTCGAGTCTGATCAAGGTGCGCTCTTCGATTTTCTGTTTTATATTACAACAAAACTGACCACCCCCATGCGTTTGACAGAGCCTTTCCGCTCCGACCGCGACCACGACTTGGATCTGCCCCAAACTGGAGACGCTGAGCCTCGATGGGTGCACAACGCTCGACTGGGACGCGCTGCGGACCTTCGTCGAATCGCGTCTGCCTGCGCACGTCCGCGCGTACCCACGGCAAGCCGTACCGCCAATGTTGACCTTGCCCGCACCTACGTCCTACTCTGCGTTCACCACCGCCTCGAGCACCGCCACAACGACAACGTCGACGTCAACGGCATCATCCACAACACTGCGTCAGCCGCACCCGACGCACGCGCTGGCGCATCCAACCCCGCATGGGCGCTCGCACTCTGTCCCGCCAAACGTGTCGAGTTTCTCGTGGCCGCTGCGGCTGAGGAGCTTGGAC
>Ga0307510_10007310_pt1 | contig 13155 bp, 10 predicted proteins | sample 12_EM_MG_FD_207224 | JGI IMG/M metagenome (GOLD analysis project Ga0307510, IMG submission 207224) | Populus trichocarpa ectomycorrhiza microbial communities from riparian zone in the Pacific Northwest, United States - 12_EM | ecosystem: Host-associated > Plants > Roots > Unclassified | place... | reverse complement strand
GCACACTGGCACTTAGATTTTGCAATAATTCCCTGAATGCGCCGTCTTGTGGGGTCCAGACTGAATACGGTTATCTCGAACGAAACCGCTCATGATCTTAATACACATGGTGCTGTCGGGCGGCCGTGGATTATGCAACGTGAGCATGTCTACTAGTAATGCGTTTAGTATACCAACGTGGGAGTCAGAGTGGACTGGCCTGAAGCAGTGTGTTCTGGAGTTCAGCCTTCAACTGCAACAATTTGACGGTAACAATATCGACCTTGTGTATCCGGTCATTGCCCACGCGTACTCCCATCGTCGAACTTTTTGTTTTTCCCACTCGCTCGCTCGCCCTCGCTTGCACCCTCGGTGATATCGCGGGGTCATCGGCTAGTGTCGAATATTAAACACTAACGCTGACCCGAACGTGTTCAGCACTGGTGGGCCGCCAATGGTTTGAACCTCGGCAAGGCGTGCCGTCATGGTGGGACCACGATACAGTATGCTGGATATCGCAATAGTGGCAACCGAATTGGAACGCCACTCGGATACGTAAATCAGTGGCGTTGAATTGAATCGCTGATGCCGTCAAGTACGGCTTGCTATTGATAAAGCAAGGAACAAACCTACTTGCCAGCGGTGGTCATGAGAGAGTGACTCACCTTTCATTCTCAGTTGGGCCACCGCCCACGCCTCGGTCCACGTATCGACTCATGTGGGTGTGGTGTACGAGTTCGCATCGAGAACCCCGAATCAGCCTGACACACCCGATTCGGAAGTGACATCGTGGGGAAGATCAAGCCCGAGAGTGTGTCCTCGCCCATACCGGCGTCACGGGCCGGTGGTATGCACCAACACCACCCTTAGAGCTGAGACTTCAAACTTGTGCGCATTACCTGCTACTTGATTTTTTTTCCCTTTGATCTTATGGGGTAAACAACCTGCTTTGGTGGCGTCATTTGATGGGGCTCCTACTTCTCTCTTGTAAGTTCTAAGTTGTGCAACTTGTGTGCGGTGCGCTGACTTTTAAAAAAAAAAAGTGTAGTCTCCGCAAGTCTCCGGCCCATCGTCCCTCTCACCTTCGACTGCGTTTTTCTGTCTTAGCCCCGGGCCAGCTCATTTACTCCTCGTCGCCCCCTGGCCCTCTCTCCTTTGTCTTGCACCCGCACCACTGTCACGCACCCTCATCTCTGCCCTCGCCACTACCACAGCCCGCTATCATCGTACCAATGGCAAGGCCTTCTTCCCACTCCTCCGAGCCACCACACGCGCAAGTATTTTGTGTTGCGGACACATGTGCATGCCGCAGTTGCTATCACAGCGACGGTCTCGTCTGCTCTATGCCCACCCATCACCAAGACTGCCTCATTTGCCATTGCGCCGCCCTACTTCTCCCCTCCACCACGCGCCCTCAGCGTCCTTTCTACAGCGTCCGTTACACTAGTACGGCCGGTTTCGTAGTGTCAACGGACCTCCGTCACTACACACCATCCACCCTACGACGGGACTGGCTTGAACAAAAAAATGCCTCGGGATTTGAGATTCCGAGATCCCGAACCCACTATTTGCCCTTCGGTCAAGCGTAACCTTTGAAATTCCGGCCATTTGTTCAAGATATATGGTCAAAGGATTGAGTTTGTATTTTTTTCACAATTTTCACACACCAACAAGTTGCGTGAAAAAGACAGTAGAAGCAACGAGGCAACTGAGAAGAGGCGACTCTTGTCCCGCAATTCGTGTGCCATATTTTGACAACATAGACCGCTGACCTGAATAATATTCGCGCTGATCTTAAGTTGATCATCTAGATCGAGACAGAATCAAGCTTAATCGCTTAATCGAGGGTCATACCAGCGCCCCAAGGGTAAACAATCTATCAAAAACGGTTCAAGTTCACGGGGTAGAAATCGCCACAGCTTTGTCTAACTATAGGAACCAAATTAAAACTACATGGGTTTTAGGAGAGGAGCAACGTGCCACTCGATGACTTTGTCTTTGCGCAGTTGTGCCCGACCGCGTAGGAAGTGACGAGGCGGTAAGCGAGGCTGGGGGGTCTGTCTGTCATCGCGACTAGATTGTCAATGATATCACGAAATTCGGCTTTGCTCAGAATAATTGAAACCATCAAACTACCATTCGACAGAAATCAGAGTACGGAACTAACGGGAGCAATCTCTTACGTCCATATGTTCACTACAAGAACGGGGAACGGAGCTTCTACCTACAACTGTGACAGCCTGGCCAACCAGTAATGTGACAACGATCGGCACTGGGTCTCTTATTCATGGAATACATGACGTTGATTTCGCATGCGCTCATCTGGTCCCGTTTTGAAAGTTCAACTCCTCCGATACTCCGACCAACGGCATCAGATGTGGGAGACACAGAGTCTGGAACGGCTCTGATCAGTCATATGAGATTTCGGATGGCCTGCACGCTCTGGCTGTCGCCCGTTTGAAGACCAGAATACTGATGGATAATAAATAATACACCGGTTATATTCTGGATAATACGATAGCGGGTTGTCTAGATGCATGTTGTGATGTAGTATTGTTTCCGAGGCATAGCCACTAGTACAAGGGGATGAAGATGAAGCACGCCGTGAATACGTACCGAATTGTTCGCTCTGAAGACGTTATTGATGAGCGAGGGTGTCACGGAGCCTCTGTAATTAAGACCTGGACATTGGTGAATATCGCACGGGCACACCTCCCCCACACTAAATCGGGACGGAGGATCGAGATGAAGATAGTGTACTGCCAGAATCGAGCCGCATTCTTGGGGGAGGGGTCAGTGAACGCTTGCCCCGCCATTTATTAGTACCATTAAGATCACACGTGCCTAGAATGCGAGAGTTTATCCCGTTTACCTCCTATAGTGAGTCGAAGGAATAACTCACATTCTGCCTTCGCCTCGCTCCTCTGGTCTCAATTCGCTCACGCTCGTCTCCCTGGTCCTCGCTCTCCTTGCGCTACATGCGGGCTGCCCTGACATCCTCTACTCGTCGCTAACGTCAATGCCGGGTAATAGTGAGACAATAAACCGCATGGATGGCGGAGTGAGCGGAGAATACTTACTAGTAATCATCCTCCGAGTCCTGATACAGGTCTTGTTCCCAGTTTTCAACAACGACAGGACGATTGGATAGTTGGCGCGCAGTGACAAATGGCTTTATGGCGTCCTCTACAGATCCACACGGCCTGAGTCCCCCCAAGGAAAGGCTACGTAACAAAGGTAACACTTCTGTGGCATTTTCCTGCGTGAATTCTTGCAACGAATGTGTAACGAGTGACCCCATTTTCTTCGATACGTATAGACCCTGCACTCCGATAAATGGGCGAAAAACTTCTGGCCATTGCAACGACTCCATTCCATCTGGTAGTTCTACTTGAGAATCGGCATCTCCCTTGATCTCTAGGCATTCCACATGAGAAAGGATGTCCGAAAGCTCGCTGCATAGCTGGGCCATCCACAAAACCCGCTGCTCCAACTCGTCACAACTAGTTCCTAAGTCGAGACTGGTCGATGATCCAAGTGTAATCCTGGCGGACCAAGGGTACAGTTCCATATAAGCTCGTTTGAGAAATTTGAGCCTTTCTGAGCTGGTGATGAAGTTGTAAAGCTGTGGAATAGCGAAGCCGAGGTCCATGAAGAACCATACGTTGAGGCTGTCGAGGTTTGGGGCGCTGATCCGAGCTATGAGTTCCTCCAAGTACGTGCTATCGCCTCTGAATCCGACATATGTGAGTGCGCGGAGGGCGGTGCGCGTTGGAGGATGCGGATGTAATTGGAGGGGGCGAGATGGAGGCGACTGGAATCCAATGTAAAGTTCTTCGAGTTTGGGCAGTGCAGTAAGACACGTGCCCATGACCTCAGGATCGATGTACCCCGCATCTGGTATGCGCTGTAGCCAGAGTTTGGTGAGTTGATTAGCATTGACGATCACTTTATGTAATGCCGGAAATGCAATGCCCTCCAGGAAGAAAACTTGTAGTCGAGGCGCAGATCCACCCAAAAACGCATTGGAAATGACCAGTCCAATTTCATCCAATGACTGAAGATGAAGACCTGTCAGCGCTGGAAGTGGCTTCTTCATCACGGCAGCGAGTTTTTCCAGTACAGGCTTTGTCAATTTATCGAAAACAATCCAAGATATCCGTTGATGGTGTTTAAGTGCGGCGATTACGTTCTCTTCACCCTCCTTCTCCCTGGGCGAATAATGTATGGCGATAGGTAATGATGGCCAGATGTCCAATAACTTCTTCACGGGAGTCCTGACGTTGCATACAAGTAACAAATGTAGACGTCGAGGGTATGCAAAGATGATATGGCGCCATCTTTGGCATACTTGCACGAGCGGTTTCCACACCCTCGGGGTAAAATACTCGTTATCCTCTCGGCAGAAATCGAATATTTCCAGGAGGATATCATCGGGGAGCGTGTGAATTGTCACGCCGACACGTTCCAGGGGTAACAGAGGAGTGGGTGATACAGCGGGGGTGTGTGTGTGACGGCTCTCTTCGGAATACGCTGTCCGCTTGTCTTCACTCAGAGAGTGTGGTAAGTCGGATAGAGCTCCTCCAGGCCGTGCGCGGTGTTCACCTGAGTGATATAAGAGTATGAGCACACCAGGTCGGTCACCGGCTATGCAGACAGTGCATAAAAGACATACGTTGGCCCCGTTTCCTAGGCCAGGTGATGAAGCAGAACAGTGAGACTAGACTGCGGTTCGGAAAGCGATATTTGATACGACTATGTGAGATCTCATTAGTTACTTCAGAATTTGGGCAGTAAATTTCCCGGACGCACTCCTGGAAGCGCATGGATTCAGTGGTCGAAAGGCGAGGTGGCTGGGTTGTGACCTGATACACGTGGGGGCACACGCCACCGCTCAACGTTCAACGCTGGATTGTCACTCCGCGAGTGACGTAACACACAATTGTGAATCGCATCCCGTTAGGAAATTCTTGTTAATTATTCCTTCTGTGTACAACCCTTGGTCATCCTGTTTACCCTAGTACAGACAGTACATAGTGGCCAATACATGTTCCTTGCCCTTCCGTCTCCCTTAATGATCATTTTGTTCCTGCCAAAGCAGTTATCATAATGACAGAACGCCCAACTGAAGCCCCGTCCTAAGAGGCCTTGCTTGGTAACTGTCACCACCGGTGAATCTTCGACATTTCAAACTTGATGAATTTTGAGCTGGTTACGCATTGACCTTGAAATTCGGGTTGAAGAGGTATGTCGCTACAAGGTCCGCACATGATAAAGCACACAGACTGTGACTGTCTGACACTGACTCGGTTACGGCCGTTACCTTTTTTGGGTAAATGCACCTGCCATTTATGGTGGCTGCGGTCAGGTGACCTGTCGATGAGTGACCTGCACGCAGTGATGACTGTTTTACATAACGAAGTTGGTCGTATTTACGACCACTTATCACTTGTTAGAGTGAAGATGTGACGAGCAAGCCACCTGAGCCTGAGCGACGCTGTAATACATGAAGCAAGAATGGTTTTGTGCCTACTCCGGCTATGTATGGTGTCGATCGACTCAACTTGAATGCGCGTGAGTCGGTGCCACTGCAGTGACCTCGGAAGAAATGCAGTATATGCACAATCAGAGGGGTGCTAAAGTGCTGTGCTCGGCCCTTCAAAGGCTTCTTCTGTGTCTAGACTACGTGTTGCGTGCTTATCACCCCTGTGTTGTCACACCATTGTTGTGACCCCCGGCGGGCGGCCGAGATTGGCGTGATTGGGCTTGGTCACTGGCATTTATCGGGTTTGTGTCCGCTCTGCTGATCAAGTTCTCTCTTTCCAGGACATGTGTTTGTTTGTTGTCGAAATATCTCAACTCAGTCCACTGTGTCTCCTGTTTGCCTCTTGCGGATCGTGAACAAGGACATCCTTGACATGTTACCCAGAGATGGGCGTGTGTACACCAGCGTAAATTGAACCTGACGTGTTATGATAACTTATGAACGAAACACGCAGGAATTACGGGCTGGGGCAACATTTGAACCTGGGGCTGACCAAACCAGACGGGAGGTCCCCACGAAGTTCTTACACGCCCTCGAAAACAAATAAACGAAAGCCGTCCACGGACCAACTGCCCATAGCTGCTCAGTTGGGCCAATTGACAAATCCCCAGCTCGCTCAATGTCGGCAGTGACAGAATGAAGAGCTCCAGTGACGAAAACGGACTAAGGAGCGTATTAACAGTGGCAGAACAGTTACGCGTTACCTATACTACGAACCCGCGGTACAGTGTTGCTTCACTGCACTGTATGACGGTTCATTAACGTTCATTTCTTGGCACCCCTTCCATGGAGCTCTGGACGCTCCATCTGCGGAACGTAACAGCAGGGCCTACATCCATCCCGTTTTCCTCACGGATGTGGTAAATTGGTGAATGCTGTGCTTCCATGCAGCCTAGACATTCAAGCTCATACCTGTCGGAGAATTCTGGGCCCACCGTGTTCAAACCCCCAATAATATAGTATGCATCGAGCACATATACAAAATATCAACAACCAAGATACACTTACTACATCGGAAAGAAAAGACATCAGACATCTCCAGAAGTGCGGACACAATATCGCCCGATTAACTCAATAGTCCTCTCCAAGACCAGATCTCTCTGCGGAACTGTAAATCTCGCAAACGTCTCCGTGACAAAGCTGCGAATTTCCCGGTGAATCCTCTCCCTGCGGCCGGAGTCGACATGCCTAACTATGGCTGAGTGAGCATCATTGGCCAATAGATTACCAGATGTTGTTTTAAAGAGGTCATCCAGGATGACGGTAAGGTTGACTATGTAGCCCATCAAGCATCGAACATTTTCATGGCTGACGTGCGAGACCGTGACTAAAATGAATAATCAATTCTCTGTGTTGACTTACCTGCCTCGATATATATCGTATACCCATTCCGCGAAGTCAAGACTATCGAAAATTCGATTTGCTCGGCGTCTCTTCGATGTATTATGTGTGACACAACTCAACTGCATGCTGCCAACTGACCCAGCCAAGTCTTGGACGGTGTGGGACATCTTTTCCTTGAATATTGTACCCGATAGATACTGATCTCCGTAAGCAGTTAAAGACAGGGACAGCAAGATGACTGAAGGGAGCCTACTTTAGCCCTGTCATTCAGGTTCCATATTTCGACAATATCGGTGTGGATGACATTTACACAGTCCTTGAGGGGTCGATCAGCAAAATCGACATTGGACCACAGGCCACGCCAGTATCCTGAAGGCAATATAACTATCAGAATTGGCCTCAGTCAGTGAGGTAGTTTTACTCGCGGCTTCGCCCGACTCTGGAAACCAAACATATAAACGGGATGAGATTCGGGAGGAAAACAACGTTAACGAACTCTATGGAAGCTTGGATTGAAATCTCCTGTTTCATTCTCAGTGCCGCAGACCACACGAGCGGCCCTGGGGCAATTCGTGGCTTAGCCCTCGGCGCACTCGACCGCGAAGAGGGCCCAGGGGTGGAGGTCGTACGGGAGCCTGTGACGAATCTATCCGTGGTCATAACTAGATTGTCAATCAGATCACTAAATTGGGAGTTCACTACGAATAAACCAAATCGTCAAAGCACAGTTCCACAGAAAAGAGGGCACCCGCCTGAGACGATTTCTGCTGGCACCTCTCTGGGTTCGCTATGAAACAAGGAACGGCACAACTGTTCAACCCGTGAGCGTGGACTGCCCCCCGCAGAGCCTCCACTTTCATTTAAGACGGCCTGATCGAATTTGGTAAATGCGATAATGACAGGCACTGAGTCTCGTATTAGCTGAATGTGTAAGCCTGAGTCTTGTATTAATATGCACTTACCTCGTCTCATTCCCAGAATCTCCTTAATCCCTTCTCCAATGTTCCCATGGATGGCGTCGGATGTGGGGATACAGATCCTGAATCAGGCACTTCAGCGAAACAGCAATCAAGGCAGCTTTGGCATCAGTCCTATACCAGACGGCATTCAGTCTTTCAGGATTTGAGCGGCTCGGATCAGTCCGATATGAGATGAAATCCCGGATAGATTGCCAGTTCTGGCAATCGCCGGGTCCGAATCCGGAGCTCTCGTGGACAGTAAGATAACGGTTATCTTCTGGATGGATCTCGTGGGTGATGTCCGGCGTAGCCTGGTTTTCGGAATGTAAACAAGACAGGAATACGAAGTCAGGCGGAATACAGACTGGTATGTTCACTTTGAAGACGGTATTGATGAGGGAGGATTTCCCTGAGCCGCTCTGTGACGAGGAGTGAGACCGATCAAAACTTGATTTAGCTGAGCGTTGTATGAACGTACCTTCCCCACTACGAGAATCCTGAATCTACGGAGGTATGAGACGGACATAGTTTACATGCCAGAACGGGGTCACACACCTGGGATGATTGGAGAGCACTTGCCGCATCGTTGGAGTGAGCGACATCCCCGCTTTTGCGTGTGCTTATAAGGCAGTCATTGGGGGTCCATTTCCCAACCAGGCAATTACACTCACCGGGAACTGTAGGTCTGGAACGATTCCCCTTACCAGGCCCAACTAACGTCTGGGCCCTGGTCCTACGGCCCTGAGGTAGCGACGACGACGCCATGGGTTGGACCTGCTGAGGCGCTGACAGCGACCTAATGCGGGGGGGTGCATCTTGTTTCCCTGAACTGTGGCTACTATCAGACGTCGACTGGCGTAAGAACGGTGTCCGACTGCGAGGTCGGTACAGTGTAGCTTGAGATGGCCCTGAGACGAGTGGGGTTGGACTCGGAGGTGTCGCCGGCACCGTGACCGTGACCGTGACAGGTCTCGCCTCCGTCTCTTGCTGGCTTTCTACTGCCACCACTGGCTCAGAAGGGGGAGTACGAGCACTGAGGCAAGAACCCATGGGGAAATGGAATGGTTCGAGCTGGAACTATGTTGATGAGAGACAAAACCTATAAACACGGGGATTCGGTGCTGCAGACTTCAAATCAGTGCCCTGCCACCGTCCACGTGGCAGCTCAAGTCGTGGTCGCCATGTGTGCACCATCGATCAACCCTAGGTAATTGGCGTATACTTTAGGCGGTTCCATACCCTAATCAGTATTTTGTGTTGCGTGTCCCCACACAGTGACACAGAGGATGACATCATTGGTACAGTGGCACTAACAATAGCGCGAAAACTGCCAGTGCCCTTGTCCGACGCGAGTCACGGGCCAACGGTCGACACCTGACTTGGAGCACGTGCGATATTATATGGTATCGTCTGATGAAGCTCTTATTTCTCTTGTGAGTATTTAGCCTGAGTGTCGAGTGCGACGTGCACTGATAATCTTCTGCTTTATGTAAAACCGTCTCCGTGTCATCGTCCCCGGGCCTCTCACCTGCGGCAGCGTTTTGCTGTCTTAGCCCCGGACCAGCTCATCGCCTCCGACCCCCCCGCGGGCCCTTTCTCCCTTTTCTTGCGCTCATAGCGCACCGTCATCTGTGCCCATTACCACGGCTACTGCCTGCTACTATCATTCCAATGCCTTCTTTTCTCACTCCTCCGAGCACCGCACGCCCAAGCAACCTGCGTTGCAGACAATTGCGCATGCTGCATATGTCTTCATATCTAAGATCTTGTCCGCACCACAGCCTGCCCACCACCATCACTGCCTCTTTTACTACCCCCCAAAGCCACATGGCAACACTACTTTAAACACTAACGTTTCCGATAACCCCATACTTGCACTACAATTACATAGCCATGGTCACCATCCCACGCGATGTCGCGTGAACAACTCGTCTTCTACGTTTCTATCATCTCCATCGAACCTCCATCGTTCACCCTCCTTGCGCTACCTGCCAACTGCCTTCAGCATCCGTTCCGTCACTAACAACACTGTTAAGCAATAATCAGGTGATGAAGCGCGATACACAAAGAACAACGAGCACTTACTAGTCGTCGTCCTCTGGGTCCCAATGTGGGTCTTGTTCCCAACGTTTAATAGTTATGGGGTGACCGGAGAACTGGCGTGCGGCGGAATATGGCTCCAAGGCTCCCTGTATAGGTCCATTTGGATTGAAACCCCCTAATGAGAGGCTCTGCAACGAAGGTAACACTTCGGTGACCCATTCCCCGGTGAGCTCTTGCAGGGCCTGTGCGATGGGTGGACCTAATTTTTTGGATACATACAAACCATGCACAGCCGTAAATGAGCGAAACAGCTCCAGCCATTGCGTGGACTCTATGTCTTCTTGCGATTCTACTTGAAGATCCGGGTCTCCGTTGACCTCAAGGAGTTCCACCTCGGAGAGGAGAGGGGAAAGCTCGTTACAAAGCCGCGCCATCGATGAAACACGCCAATCTAACCTGTCACACTTGAATCTCAGGTGAAGAGGTGTGGGCGATTCAATAGTGATCCTCGCAGACCAAGGGTACAATTCTATGTACGCTCTTTTGCAGAGCTTGGGCATGTTCGTCATACCGATAAACTTGTTGAGTTGCGGTATGATAAAGATGAGGTCCAGGAAGAACCATACGTCGAGACTGTGAAGTTTAGGCGTCTTGATGCGGGCAATGAGGCCCTCCAAATATTCGCTAACGCCTCTGAATTCGAAATAAGTCAAAGCGGGAAGGGTAATACGCGTCAATGGCGGTGGAATCATCGAGGGCGGACGAGATTGAGGGGATTGGAATCCAATGACAAGCTCCTCGAGTTCGAGCAACACAGAGAGGGAAGTGCCCATCGCTTCAGGAGAAATGTACCCAGCTTCCGGTATTTTCTGAAGCTGGAGTTTAGTAAGGTGAGTGGTAGATGAAACAAATCCGGGTAGTGTGGGAAATGCAATGCTCTCCAAGACGAAGATTTTTAATTGAGGGGCAGATCCACCTAAGAACGTATCGGGAATGGCGGGTCCCAGTTCATTTAAAGACTGGAGACGAAGACCTATCAGTGCCAGAAATGGCTCCTGCATGGCTGTAGAGAATCTTTGTAATACATGACTTGTCAGTTCTTTGAAGACAATCCAGGATATGCGATCATGGTGTCTAAGTGCAGCAATGACATTCCCCTCGCCCTCTCCTTCATCGGGGGAATAACGTATGACGATAGGCCACGGTGGCCATATGTTCAATAACTCCCTCACTGGTGTTCTGACATCGCAGACAAGTCGCAGATGTAGACGCTGTGGCGATGCAAAGACGGTAATGCGCCATCTTTTACATACGTGTACAAGCGGTTTCCACATCTTCGGGGTGAAAAACTCGTTATCCCCTCGGTAATGGTCAAATATCTCTAGAAGGACATCGTTGGGGAGTATGTCAATGGCCAACTTGACACGTTCCAGGGGTAAAGGCTGATTGGCCGATGTAGCTGGTGTGTATGTGTGAACTTGTTCATCGGGATTCGCTTCCCCTTTATCTTCCTCCGAAGGTGGTAATCCGGACGGAGCTCCGCCAAGCGGTGGGTAGTGTTTACCTGAGGGTATACAAGCGACGGATCAGTGAGCGGCTGTGCGGCCACTGCACGAAAAACTCACGTTGACTTCGTCTCCAGGGCCTGGTGATGAAGGAAAACACTGAGAATAGACCGCGGCCTGGAAAGCGAATTCGGAGACAACTATACGAGACTTGATTAGTTCCGAAATGGGGAACGAAGTTCCCCGAACGTACTTGCAAGGGCTCATTGGTGAGAATTCCGTGTCAAGTTGTGAAGTGGACCAAATCGCCTTGATTCCTAGGATCCTAGTGCATACACGTGCCAAACGCATTGTTTCCCATCGAGTATGACTAAACTTGGGCGTATGCGCCCATCCCTCGAGCTGGCCTCGTGGACGACTGTATACCCAGTTGTTTCCGACGCAAAGCGATGAAAGAGCTCCTGTGCCGAGTCGTTTTCGTTGTTGCGTGGCTCCGAAGACGTGGAAGGCGGGGCACGATACTCGCAGGTGAAGGCCTCGGGGTAGGCTGATCGGTGTCCTGTTCCTCATTTTGAGACACTAGTATTATTTCTTGAGTGACGACAGGGTAATGAATCACATATCTTATTCATGGGGGGACAAACGAACGAAATGGTATGGATACGACAGTGATACGACGTTGCATTCTCGGGCCCGGACCGGCCAAGTGGTTCATGTCTGGCACGTGACGTAGGCTGTGTACACTTTGCTCTCCGTTTTGTTGTCTCAGATGCATACAGGAACGTGCCATTGCATTATCTACACGTTGCGCAATATCATATATACAGATTTTTTTTGCAACAATCGAAGGCCATGTAGAACTTCCAACTTTTTTAGGCGCCTTAGTGACGGATCTCAGCCATCGATGCATTAATCCCACCCTTCACGCGGATGTTGTAGGATTGGTATAAGTGCATCCCTCTGTCACACCGCCATCCACGTACTAGTAACAACTGAATTTACAATTAAACATATTCATAACACGCCAATCCTGCCATTTGCTTTATATAATGAGGCAGTAAGATAAATAAAACAGACCAAGCGGAAGAGTAAACTGGGGCAACGAGAGGACGAGAGGAGACGAATGAGAGACGTGAGTGGGCCGGAGGAGGAAGGCGTTGAGGACTACCCAGACGGGAGTTCCGCAGGTTCAAGATCAGGTCGGAACGCAAGAGATGGGGAGCGAAATGCGGGAGAGAAAGGAGGAAAGACAAAAGGAAGGGGAGGTGAAAGGGGAAGTCCGTGGTAGGCCGTTATGCATTCATGTCTAAGTTAGCACAGGCAATGTGAAGGCTTTGAAGTTGGTGAGGGGGAGTGTGAGAGTTAAGGCCGTTAAGGTTTCCGTGCCATCGCTGTTTGCCGACCCGACAAAAAAAATTGGGGGATTCGGACTGGGCCCAGCCAACTGCTCCCACTGTCTCTGATTGCCAGTGCGCTGTCAGCCTCGCATTGAACCACATAAGCTCTCCTCCGTTACTATTACACCTATTCCTTAATGTTGCTGCACTGAAAAAATCCTTCTCGGAATCTTTTCTGCTGCTAAAACAATAATTGGGATACCGGGTCGGGACTCCATTGTGCGCACACCCCCCCTTCCGTCCTACCACTCCCACTTACACCCCCTGTCTTTTCAGTTCATCCGTCTCTCTCTCCCACATGGCATGAGGCGTCACGATGTACTTCGAGTAACATATGATATACAATCATCAATTACATCCACGACCTCGGAAAAATATTCAAT
>Ga0307510_10007309_pt1 | contig 13157 bp, 20 predicted proteins | sample 12_EM_MG_FD_207224 | JGI IMG/M metagenome (GOLD analysis project Ga0307510, IMG submission 207224) | Populus trichocarpa ectomycorrhiza microbial communities from riparian zone in the Pacific Northwest, United States - 12_EM | ecosystem: Host-associated > Plants > Roots > Unclassified | place... | reverse complement strand
AGCTCCCCTTGTGCCTCCCCTTTCCCTCATCTCTTACATAAGCCACTCAGAGTCGTCTCTAGCAACACTAGAGACTTCTACCTCTTCAAGTACTTGCCATCAGTTCACTTTTAGTACAAGTCGTACTATCAAGGCCCGTTGAAGCCTTAACACACATCATGCAGTGAGGAAGGAGTCATGCAGTGAGGAAGGAGTCATGCAGTGAGGAAGGAGTCATGCAGTGAGGAAGGAGTCATGCAGTGATAGTATTGTCATAGGTACCATATACATAGGTACCCTGAGTTCAAGTACACATAAGATACTTGTATAGTGCTCAATGAGATGGCTACTCTAGGCTGGGCCCATCTGAGTGTTCTCGTCCTCCTGCTCATTAGTGTATACAGTATTGCCTTCTCTAGCATCCTCTGGGTGAACCAGAGATGCAGGGGCTTCTTCACCCATGGGGGCAGAAGGGCCCGCTTCAGCGTTGGTGGACAAGTTCTCCCTTGAGTGGTAGGCTGTGCACCGTGTGGCACATTGAGTGCGGGACTGCTCGAGAACAGGGGAATAGTATCCTGGGGTGCCTGGGTTGACCTTTTTGAGGACCAGGCTGTGGTCTGCATTGATGCGCGCACGTGCATCCCATATTGCGTCCTGTAGTAGTGCATCCTCTGGATGCTCTGTGAGTGACATGTCCACATAGGCTGCAGCCCACTGTTGCCATGTCTCTGCTTTGGCCACAGTCACACCAATGCTTGCCAGGAAGCATGCCACATGTTCACAGTTGAGATGGCTCTCATCAGCGAACTCAGATGGGTTGTAAAAGTGGGCACAGTGCTGTGGCACGATGGTCAAGCAAAGGTGGGTGATTGTCATGGACTGCCCTGCTTACCTAACCTTTCTCCTTCCTTTTCCATTTCTTCTTCCAATTCCATCTGTGACCCCGGGCCGCTTTGCCCGCTGCTTACATACTTATCTACGGACTGTTCTCGTGTTTTCCAGAGACTTCCGTATGCTTCTATATGCTTCCGTCTTGTTCCATGACCTTCTCCTGTCTTCTAGTAGCTTCTCTCCATACTTGTATATATACTGTACCAAGTAGCATAGAACGGCTTTCTTAAGCTTGTTCTATTTGTGCAATCAGACTTTGACAGTCTCTTCTCACTGTTGAATGTGTGTGGCTTCCCTCGAACGATTCTCCCTTTGCATTAGTCAGCTTTGCTGCTAATTGCCTTAGACTCTCTACGTCTCGAGATTATGTGCTAGTGTCTTGCTTGATTCCAAGTCATGTTCGACTTGTGTAATCTTTGCTCATCATCCCCTCTGTCACGTGATGCCTCACGTGACTGATTTCCCTTCTGGGAATGACCCCTCTCTGAAATCCATCTTTGTAATCTCGTCCGAGATCCCCAAACCCCGAGATCCCCAACTGGATCTGACACAGTGGTCTGACCGTGACATTAGAACGAGCTTCTCCTCTACAAATCAACGATGACTTCGACTCCCTCTGGATCGAAAGAAAAACAAAAGACCCCTGAAGGACTGGGCATCCCCACAGACTGGCGCGTTTGCGCAATTGACCAACCAACAGAAGAATCACTAGCAGTATTGGACCTTCCATTCAAAACAAAGCCCGAAACTAAAGACACCGTTCCATCTGAATTTTCAGAACAAGTCCGCCACCTGGTTGGAGGACAAGACATCATCGTTCGCATAGATGGAAAAGAAGTCTCCAAGAAAGCACCCTTTACCGCTTACTATGCTTGTTTCAAAGGAGCTCTCCTTGCCCTGTCCAACATCTACGGAGTCTGGTTCGAAATCCGACTTCGAGCAGGAAACACATACAAATGTTTCCACCTGGCACGGCCCAGCCTCCAACTGAAAGATTGTCCGATGAAAGGAATCAATTACACTTGGCTAAAACTCACCAGTCTCCCTATCACTTGAGCCCCCTTGAGGGCGACATCCCCAATCCGACTGGCCCCGTTGGATATGTCTATGGTCACTCCACATGAAGGGGACGTCTTTCATGAGACCAACCCAGACGATAGAGAGGCACCAGCCAGCAATACAAGTTGATCATCCTCACCAGATCCCGAAGATCAACCCAAGCAAAAGTCCTTCGCAGGGTTTGGATCATGGAGGATGCGGTCCTCTCAAACAGCTCGACAACCATCCAGGCCTCCTCCACATCGTCCCAAAGGTACTGGAGATGACCCATTTGGCCTTGAAGACCTTTTGAATGAGCCTGAAAGGATGAACGATAAAGGACGTCGCCTAGAAGGCATTCACCCAGACAAGTTCGAAGGAGATTGATCCAAGACTAGACGATTCTTGAATCAGTTCAATAGATTCATGTTGATGAATTGCAAGGCAGATATTGCCAAAGACCCCATCTCCAAATGCATCTACTTCATGTCCCTCCTCAATGGAGAAAAAGTTAATGGATGGGTCGATATGGCCTTTAACTGGCTCGAGGAAATTGAAGCTGATCCAAGCCTTATTGATCGGTTCTCCAATCCTTGGAAAATGATGGAGGAAAAGTTCAAGGTATCATTTACCGACTACGCAGAAAGAGAACGCGCCCAAGACCAACTTGGAAAACTAAGGATGACCGGCGATAACCTCAACAAGTACTTAGCCTCATTCGAAACCCTTGGGAATTGCGCAGAGCTTAACCCAGATGACCCCTCCAACTTATGCACCTTTGCTCAAGGACTGCCACAACAATTGGCTGATGCTTGTCTTGCCATGGAGAACCCCGACACCTACAAACAATGGAAGGCAGCAGCACAACGACAACAGGTAATTTACCTAAAGAAAAAGGCGCTACACTCTGAGTATGGAACTTGTAACCCTGCTTGAAGCGCTGGACAAAACCCCCAGCAGAAACAGAATGCTGGCTGGGTTTGGTGTCGCCCTGGGGGAAACCCCAACTCCAACAACCAGAATTGGTGTGGTCAAGGAAATTGCGCACAACCCCCTTGTCCATGTCTTCCTCCTCGAAACGACGATGCAATGGACGTCTCTGTGGTCCGTAAAGCCACTACAGACAAAGAAAAAGAGGAATATTGCTGCACTGGCCGATGCTTCCATTGCGGGAAGCAAGGTCACCTTGCATGCAACTGTCCCAGCAAACCCGCGCGTGCCTGTACTGTCCAAATAGAAGACAGTCAATCGACCACTTCCAGTGACAACTCCTCTTTCGCCCCAACCCCTTCCCTCGCTGCGCGAGTGGCTCAGTTAACCAAGGAAGATCATGGAGCATTCATGGATGAAATGTGCTCACTAGGAGAAGATATGGATTTTCTTGGCGCCTGAGTACTACGGCTCTTACTCGGGCAGTTCTGAATAGTTCTGGTTCTATGTATATAGCTCGAAATCATGCAATTCAAGTTCCCTTCCAGCTATAAACCAAAACAAAATGAGTCGATCAAAAGGTGCTACTTGATTGTGGCGCCACTAAATGCTTTATCCATCCGCGAGCAGTAGAACACCTTAAACTAGTAACCAGGAAACTAGTCAAACCTCAAAAGGTACAAAATGTCGATGGCACCCCAAATAAATCTGGTGAAATCCTGGAAGCCGTTGACCTCTTAGTTAATAACAATGGCCAGAAAGCCTCTCATGCCTTCTTTGTCGCCAATATTGGACATGACGACTTCATCCTGGGTTATCCCTTCTTTGAGGCATCAAATCCCAATGTTGACTGGAGTGGCGGTCGTATAGAAGGATTCACCACAATCTCTTCTATACATGCTGATACTTGGCGACCTCCTCTCTGAAGGACTAAACGTAAGGAATCAACCCCAGCCTGGGTACGATGCATCCCAGGATGGGAAGAGGGCGATGAAGTCTGGCTTCAAATGCGGGTTGCCAAAACCACCATCGCCCAACAACTTGCCGAAGCAGCTACAGACAAAAAGAAGCGCACTTGGCAGGAAATAGTTCCAGAATGGTACCATCGTCATGGCAAGGTCTTTTCCGAAGAAGCTTCGGAACACTTCCCCAACCGCCATCCTTGGGACCACGCTATAGAACTGAAAGACGACGCTCCTACCTCAATAAACTGTCGAGTTTATCCCTTGTCCCCTAAAGAGAAAGAGGAACAACGGGAGTTCCTCTCTCAAAATCTCCGTCTACAACAAATTCGTCGCTCTAAATCCCCCTATGCCAGCAGTTTCTTCTTGATTCGCAAGAAGGATGGCAAGTTTCGCCCTGTACAGGACTACAGGAACTTAAACAAGTGGACGATTCCTAACAAATATCCACTGCCACTAATCTCTGAATTGATCTATGACCTCGCTGAGAAGCGTCTCTTCTCAAAATTCAACATTTGCTGGGGGTATAACAACATTTGTATTAAAGAGGGCGACAAGTACAAAGCCGCCTTCAAGACCAGTGAAGGGCTCATTGAACCGACTGTGATGTTCTTTGGCCTCACTAATTCTCCAGCTACCTTTCAAACGATGATGGATGACATCTTCCAGGAAGAGGTCGCACAGGGTTGGCTTCGCATCTACATGGATGATATGATTATTGCCACCAAGGATGACAAGGTCCTCCATGAACTCCGTGTCAATCACATTTTGGACAAGCTTGAGAAGTTTGACCTATTCCTCAAGCCCAAGAAATGCAGGTTTCACCAACATGAAGTTGAATACCTCAGAGTACTTATTGGCAATGGCTCAGTCAAGATGGACCCTGTCAAAGTTCAAGGAATCTCAGAATGGCCCACTCCATTGACGGTCAAGGATGTGCGAAGCTTCTTAGGTTTCTGCAACTTCTATAGAGCGTTCATTAAAAACTTCTCCGACATTGCACGCCCCCTCAACGACCTCACTTGCAAAAACGAACAGTTCATTTGGACGAAAGAGCATAATGATGCGTTCTTACACCTCAAGGAAGTTTGCAGCAACTACCCGGTTCTTTGCACTCCTGACTGGTCTAAACAGTTTGTCATGGAAACGGATGCGTCTGGTTATGCACTCGGAGTGGTCATTGCCCAAGAGTTCAAGGACGGCGTCCATCCTATCGCTTTCCATTCCAGAAGTCTCCTCCCAGCAGAGAAAAATTATGATGCTCACGATAAAGAACTCGCTGCAGTGATTTTTGGCTTCAAATGTGGCTGCCCCCTGTTTTTGGGTGCTACGCATGCGATTCGTGTCCATACGGATCACAAAAATCTCCAGTATTTCCGTGACCCTCGGAAAATTACCGGTCGCCAAGCACATTGGATCGAATTCTTACAGGACTTCGATTATACCCTCAAACACATTCCTGGGTTGACAAACACCGTGGCTGATTTGTTGTCGCAAAGAAAGGACCTTAACAAGGGGGTGGATTCCAATGAACCTTGCATCTTACTCCCCAATCACCTCTTCGCTCCGACAAATCCTATTGAGGTACACAAAATCTTTCTTGAAGATGACCTCAACCTACGACGCAACATTCTACAAACCCTCCACAACTCTCCTGCTGCTGGGCATCCAGGCATTTCGAACACTTGGGAACTTGTCTGCAAACAATACGAAGGCCCTAGACTCTGAGAATTCGTCGAGCAATACATAAAGGGATGCACACGCTGTCAAGAATCAAAGACCAACGTGCATCAATCAAAAGCACCCTTACAATGTTTTGATACACCCGTTGAAGAAGGCCCCTTTCAATACGTATCGATGGATCTGATCACAGATCTCCCCAAATCACAAGGATTCGACTCCATCCTCACGATTGTTGATCAAGGATGTTCCAAAGCAGCTAAATTCATTCCATGCACCAAAACAATCGATGGAACAGGGGTAGCACTTGAATATCTGAAACACCTCGTGCCCTGGTTCGGACTTCCCAAACGGATCATCTCAGACCGCGATCCCTGGTTCACCTCTGCATTTGTGAAGGAAATGTGCAAGGAATTAGGGATTCAACAGAACCTATCTACAGCCTTCCATCCTTGTACCGACGGACAAACAGAGCGGATGAACGCTTGGATCAAACAATACTTATGGCCTTGGACCTCAGGAAAACCCTCAGCATGGAGTTAACTTCTCCCTGTCGCAGAGTTTGCACACAACTCCTGGAAACACGATGTAGTGCGCAAGTCCCCTCATGAACTTCTGATCAGAATCAAACCACAGGTGATTCTAAAACATCTAGAAGGATCGGTGCCTGCCACAGAAACACGCCTCCGCCTCCTAGATAAATCTAGACAGTTGGCCCAGAAGCTTCTACAAAACGTACAAAACTGCAAGGATAACAGGAAGCTGACGGAGATTAAAAAAGAAGGTGACCAAGTCTGGCTAGAGGGTCGCAATCTCTCTATTGCCGGTAATCGCAAGCTTTCCCCAAAGCGATATGGACCCTTCAAAGTCTTACAAAAGATAAGCCCTGTCACAATGCGTCTTGACCTTCCGGCATTGATGAAGATTCACAATGTGTTTCATACAGATCTCCTCCTTCCATATAAGGAGACAGAACAATATGGCATGCCCTATACACGCCCTCCACCGATCATCAATAGTGAAGAGGAGTATGAAATCAAGAACATTCTAGAAGCACAGCATTTCGGCAAGAAACGTAAACTCCAGTACCTCGTGCATTGGAAAGGGTACCCTCATTCCGACGACCAGTGGGTTGACCACAAGGACCTCAATGCCCCAGATTCGTTAGCTGATTTCTATCTTTCCAACCCCGCTACGGCTGGATGACCAGTTGTATAAAGACATCTTGGACAACCCCCAACAATTATCATCCCCCCATCGCTTCCTCACACTGGCTTCCCCATTCACAATCTTCTACAGCTACAACCAATGCTTTCAACAAAACCTATTCAGTATTTGCTGTACCAGCCCCACTTTCACAGACAATCTCACCCAGATCTTCAACGACCAAATCGCTGACATGTCTGACACCAACTCCGCCATCTTTGTCTCTTCCCGCTCCTCTTCTCCGACCAATGAACGTGCCAGCAGCACTCCCTATATCGTCACCTCTCCTCCTCCCGATAGTCCCACTGATTCCAAAGTGGCTTGGCCCCATCAAATGATGTTGGAACATGTCGCAACTATACTTGGGGCCGACATCGAAGAGGTCTGCCGCCACTTCCCCACCAACTGCTCGCTTCTCCCCGTCGATGTCCTGCCTTCTCGCGCTCTGTCCCCTGTCTTCGTCCCTCCTGCTCCCTCTCCACCCTTCATTCCCGGATCCCCTATTGGACCATATCCAGGATCCGAACTAGCTGAGTACAACGACCCAGACTTCCCCTCCGAGCCTCCATCTGAATCCCCATCGTCTCCCATTGACCCTTCGACACTTGTCATCATAGCAGACGGAGAACAATACAAGAACAAAGAAGAATGGGAGAATCGCATTGAGCACTCCCCCCAACTCCGTCAATCGTCGCCTCGAGTCCCCCTTGCCGATATAATGCCCATTCGCCAGGTATCCCATCCGCTAGGGGATATGACAGACTATGAAGAGTTAGCCATGGTCTTGTATCGGCAGGTCTCGGATCAAGACGCGAAGATCAAGGAGCTGATGGAGGCGGACAAAGAGAATCAGCCGCTGTCCCCCACTAACCCTCAGCCCAGCACTCATCCTGGACCAGGCTGGCAAGACAACTTCAACGCCACTGGGACCCGCCACCTCTTCGTCATTCCCCTAGGAGATGAAGACATTATTGCCCCGTTCATCCGCTACGACCTCAGCAACCCATTTCCCAAGCTCCTTGCCACCAACAGACGTTACTGCGCCATCCACTCTTGCCCCCTTCACGCGGTTTCTCAGACCACTCGCTCTTCCCCATTGTCACCATGCAACAAGCTGTTCTTCCATCCCGACTTAGAGCTGACTAGAGGTGTGGACTGGGCTGTGCTCTATGAAGATGACCCCACGCTAGCTGGTGAAATACAACACTTCCGCTTGCACAAGAAGGCTTGTGACCGTCTCGCAAGGCACATGGGACAACTCCACAAGTCTCTAGAGGTAGAGAGACAGGCCCTCTACTGCAGCTTGGCCTGCCTTACAGGAGCCAACGCTCTCGGATGCCTCCAACGCCACATCAACTCCTCCCTCCATATCGCCCCCTCCTTCTCCACTGCACGAGTCAAGAAGATCTGCGCCTCTGTCTGCAATCGAGTCACTGAAGAGCGCGCTCACCACCCCAAAGAGTGTATGTGGTGTGGGAAGGTTGGTCATACGATCAACGACTGCTTCTGCATTGGCTTGTGTCGCCACTGCTCACGTCAAGGACACACAGGAGTAGACTGCAGGGATCCCCACTATATGTGTCTAGAGTATGGGGACTGTAAGGTTTACCCCACTCATCCTCACTTCGAACGGGGTACTGCGCCACTGTTGACAACTGCGTTGACGTCTAAAGGATGTTAACAGGGGGGTAATGTCATGGACTGCCCCACTTACCTAACCTTTCTCCTTTCTTTTCCGTTTCTTCTTCCAATTCCGTCTGTGACCCCGGGCCGCTTTGCCCACTGCTTACATACTTATCTACAGACTGTTCTCACGTTTTCCAGAGACTTCCGTATGCTTCTATATGCTTCCGTCTCGTTCCATGACCTTCTCCTGTCTTCTAGTAGCTTCTCTCCATACTTGTATATATACTATACCAAGTAGCATAGAACGGCTTTCTTAAGCTTGTTCTATTTGTGCAATCAGACTTTGACAGTCTCTTCTCACTGTTGAATGTGTGTGGCTTCCCTCGAACGATTCTCCCTTTGCATTAGTCAGCTTCGCTGCTAATTGCCTTAGACTCTCTACGTCTCGAGATCACGTGCTAGTGTCTCGCTTGATTCCAAGTCATGTTCGACTTGTGTAATCTTCGCTCATCATCCCCTCTGTCACATGATGCCTCACGTGACTGATTTCCCTTCTGGGAACGACCCCTCTCTGAAATCCATCTTTGTAATCTTGTCCGAGATCCCTGAACCCCGAGATCCCTGACTGGATCTGACACAGTGGTCTGACCGTGACAGTGATGGTCTCTCCATACATGCCATACACATTGAGCAGCATGGCCGCTGACCGAAGGAATGCGTCCTGAAGCAGACCATGGATGGTTCCCGGGCATGACTTCTTGGACAATAGTGGAAGCAAGGCAAGGAGGGCCCTTGCGGCATCGACGTGCACATTCAAGTATCCATTACAGACAAATGGTACTCCTTTAAGTGTGAACCAGCCCTCTGTGCGAGGGTGTTCATGCATGTTTTGTAACCATTTCTTCCAAATGGCGGTGCTGACATGGGGCAAGGGCTCCTTTGGCAGAGGAGGCACTCTGCCGCTTACAATGCGCCCTTTGCGTCGCTCCTCGTGTCGCGCATCCTGGAGCCCTGCCTAGAGCTTGAGAGCCTTCTGATGGCACTCTTCACGCAATTCCAGTGGTGTATTCCGGACACGGTTGATATACCCTTTGGCGTGTGCATGCCTTGACAGCGTTGTGAGAAGGGCTGTGATGCCAGCTTCATTGGAAGGATCGCGTGACAATATCAGCACCCCGTTCCTCCCCCCCAAAATGAGGTCCATAACAGGTAAGGGGATGCCAGCTCAGATGCTCACCTCATAAGTCTGGACGAACTCCCTCTGGAGTAGCATGGTGATAAAGGAGGGGCCACGCTCAGTAAGTTGTCTGTCCACAAGGACGAAGAATGGGCTGGAGTAATCAAACGTCCTAGTGTGATCGATTGCGGCACACTTGTAATGGCACCCATAGAATTGAAGCACGGGAAGCAATGCATAGAAGCCAACACTCTTGATGAAGGGAGTGGTGGTTTTGTGATCATTGCCAAGGGGCGCAAGGCTGATGGCATCCGTCATCCGCGAAGCGAGGTCTGCACCCTTGGAGGGTGAAGGGATGACGGGCGACAGCTGTGGCAGCTCCCCAAGAGGGAGCAAGGTAGTGGAAGAGGTGGCTGTGGAACGCACAGTCAGCCTTGAGAGAAGGTGCAGTGGGTCTGTGATGTTGCGCAAAGGCATGTCGTCGCAGTCCTCAGCCATAGGGGATGGGCAGCAAGAGGTGCAGCTGCGGTCCTCAGCCATGGGGGATGTGCAGCAGGAGGCATGGCTGGAGGCGTGGCAAGAACGGGACGGGGACGTGGATAGGGAATTGCAGCAAGGCAACTTGCGTTGGCGCGGGCTGTGCCCCCGTTTGACCTGGAGGCAGAGCGTGTCATTCTTGTCCTTCAGCTTGCCGATGGCCTTGTCCACTTTACACTCAATGTCGTCAGCGACATCGTGTGTGCGGACGATCTCATTGTCAGCCGAGCAGAGGTGGCGACAAGTATCTTCAAGGTCCATGTGGACAGCGTCGAGCTTGCAACGCAAGGACGTGGTGGTGTCCTGTTGCGAGTCGTTCTTTCGCCAGAGATCATTGTGCTGCCTTTGCAGCGACTGGAGCTGCTGGTGCACGCTGAGATTCTCCGCGATGAGATCGCTGCGGATGACATCGCAACACTGGTTCTCAGCCTTGATGAGGGTGGGTTTGTCATCCATAGCGGACTTTGTGTAATGAGTTTGCCACGCCGAGCACACAGTACAGGCGTGGGTATCGTGTGATACAAGTCGCAACATGGCTTTGTATCGCCATGGGCCGGGTTCACCGCCCTGGTTAGAGGTGGGGGTTGGGGATGGTTGGTTGGAGGGCATTGGTCAGGGATGTGGTCAGGGATGTCATGAGGTGGCAAAGTTTGGAGCGGTGTGTTGAAGGTTCACACCGCACTGGGAAGTCCTGATTATAAGTCAGGCGAGAGGTTGTTGTAAATTTTTTTTGACGTGGCACGATTGATCGTGGTATCGATGGATCGCGTGTGCTTATCTCGGGGCATTCCTGTATGGTAGATCCCCCTTAATCAGCTGCGCAAGGCAACTCATTGCCATGAATGGTACTCATTCGTGTGGCTTGCCTTTACAAGGCAAATCGTGAGGATCTTGGACACCAATGAGTCCAAGATAATCATCCAGGGCCTGCAAATCCTTGCAGGCCTCATGTGGCTCCCAAGTGGTATCGCCCATGTTCCAGTGTACTTGGAACGATAAGCAACCTGTGTCCCACTTGTGAGCAACAATCTCATTTATGAGCCACTCCTGGTCGTCAGGGGTGCCGTAGTCATAAAACATGTGCGCTTCCTGATGCGGGAACAGTGCGTCATCATTCGCGTGATAAGGGTGAATCTTGCTCTGGTGGAACTGGTTGTGCAAGTTCTGTGCTCGTAGCTGAGCCGGCAATTCGACCCTATAGGTAGATGTACTTGGTTGGGCATCGAGTATTTTGAATGGACCGACAAACTTTGGTAAAAGTTTGTGTGCGCGTCCCTTTGGGAGCGATAGGTCCGCAGTGGACACAAATACCAGATCACCTGCTGTGAAGGTGTCGCCTTCGCGTCGGTGATGATTAGCGTTGTGCATTTGGCGCACTCAGCTCTCAATAATTGCATCGTGCGCATCTGTGAGGTTCTGCAGTGCACGTTTGACGAAATGTCTGACACTGGGTATGGCACACGGTTCCAGCACGATCCCCAGGTTTACACTAGGTGTATACCCATAATTAAGCTTGAATGGGGCGAACCTGGACAAGCTGCTAATAGCAGAATTCAGCGCGAATTCCACCATGGGGATCTTGTCAGGCCAGTCCTGCTGGTCCGGTCATACCATCGCCCAGAGAATCTGGGCAACTGAGCGAATTGCTTGCTCCGATGCACCATCTGTCTGAGGATGGAATGATGTTGACATCAAGAGCTTCATGCCAAGAAGCCTGTGAGTTTCATGCCAAAATTTGGATATGAATTTGGAGTCCCTGTCTGAGACAATAGTTCTGGCAAGTCTATGCAAATGGACTATCTTGCGAATGTACAACTGAGCAAGCTCACTTGTGGTTGTAGTCATATGGATGGGCACTAAGTGCACCATTGAGGTGAGGCGACAGATGACCACCCAGAGGTAGTCGCAGTCACCGGACTCTGGGAATGGGCCGACGAAGTCCATCGCTATCAATTCCCAAGGTCACGTAGGGATCGGTAGGCTGTGCAAAAGTCCAGGCACTCTCTGGGTGCTGGACTTTGTCATTTGACAAATGGGGCACGTCTTGCAGTATTGCTCGACGTCCTGTCCAATGTGTGGCCACCAGTAGTGACGCTGCACATAGTCCGCTGTCTTCTGCGGCCCATAATGCCCCAGCACTTTGTGTGCTTGGGATATCACGACTTCAGTAATCCGTTGTTTGTCATGGACGACGGACGGTATGCAAAGCACAGAGGCATCTGCGTGATTGCGGGTATATAGGAGGTCACTGAAGACCTCAAAGTTTTTGTGGTGCCCGATGTTGTCAAGGACCTTGGAGAAAAGTGGGTCTTTTTGGTACCCATGCTTGATGCTCTCCAGTATGGACAGATCCCCTTCAACTTGGGGGCGAAGGTCTGGGAGATGTCCAAGGGACTCCTTGACTGTTGGGTTGGAGGAGTCGTCCAGCGGCGGTAGTGGCACAGGCACTGGGCTGCGCCCACATTCTTCATGGGCAGCAAGTGCAGCTGTGTCCTGCTGCCTCTCCTCAATGGCCTCTACGACAGGGCGCTTTGGTGCGAATGATACTGGATCATCTGCCTTCTGTAGCGCTTGTCGTTGACATTGTGGGCGTGAATGGGGATCAACACCCAACTTGCACATTGCTCGAGTTTTCTCAAAGCGGACCCAAGGGAGATCTTCTCCCTTGGGGTTGAGGCGCAAGTCTGCATTGACATACTGGGACTTGTCTGTTGCTTCGTCCCAGTGGTCATTCTTATGATACCTGGACAAGGCATCAGCCACCAGGTTCATCTTGCCTTTGACATATGTGATGTCATAGTTGAAGCACACTAGGAATTCCATCCATTGTGCCTGTCTATTGCTAAGATGCCTTTGCGTCTTAAAGAATTCTAATGCCTTATGGTCTGTGACCACAAGGATTCTTCGACCAAGGAGTTTATCCTCCCATTTGAGGTGTTAAGGGCCAAGGACCCTAAGGTGCGATGTGCACGGGTTTGTATAACAGCGGCAGGACTTGTACTTCAAGGGATCGCAGGTAGCAAACGCTGGCCCTTGGATGCGCTGGTATGACGGGTCTGCACGCGTGCAAGACACTAGTGGGGATAATGAAAGATGTAGAAGAGAGTCTCGATGATACTCGAGACGACTTG
>Ga0307510_10007308_pt1 | contig 13157 bp, 10 predicted proteins | sample 12_EM_MG_FD_207224 | JGI IMG/M metagenome (GOLD analysis project Ga0307510, IMG submission 207224) | Populus trichocarpa ectomycorrhiza microbial communities from riparian zone in the Pacific Northwest, United States - 12_EM | ecosystem: Host-associated > Plants > Roots > Unclassified | place... | reverse complement strand
ATTTACCAACGCCAGAGTTGGAGATATTCGTAGTTGAATATTCACTGACGCCAGAGTCAGGAATATTATAAGCAAATTATCATAGCGTAAACTAATAAATATTTAGCAATTTAAGACAAAACCAGCAATGCAGTCTGCCTCAGGCAGAACGTTTAAGGGGTGATAATATCTTCTCTTTTACGTAACCAGTCTCGTACCATAGAATCTCTGTTGACCAGTTAGGGTTCCTAGTGACCATAATACTAGGTGGCGACTCATTAAACAAGAATATTCCTCATTAAAGAACAGGATGCCAGAAATCCAAACTTTCCAAAGATTATTTAATTTTTAAGGCCGCCGCAATGTCGGGTGCGACAACAACATACCTAACAGTTGATAGCATATCATCAAATTTCTCTTGGTGCTTTATTTTCACCTTATATTGCTCATTTAGTTACAGGAAGGAGTCCATATTAGATAAGCAAATACTTGTATGCTAAGTATATTATTGCATTTTCTCAAGCAAATGTGTGTTGAAAGTAAACTGATTTCTAGAAATTAGTTGACTCATTTGACCGGTTGGGAACAAGTCGACCAGTTGAAACTGAGTAACCATGTGAAATAAGTTGAAGTGGTTAACCGGTTAAGAAACGGTCTATCGATTCAGTCGGCGAAATATCATTCATGTTCAAATTACAATTTTCTTGTATTAGTTTAATTCATTGATTGTCTAAAACTTTATCATAAAAAGGCTTGTAATTCAATATTATTAAGTAGTACAAAAGACAGAGAATAGCTAAGAGAGCCTAGAGAGAAACGCTTGATAAAAGTATACCCTCACCTCAATCTTCTTCTTGTTCTTGAGTTTTTTACTTTGCATTACTATTTTTTTATCTTATACCACAAGTATCTTTCTTCCAATAATGTGAGATTATTTACAACGTTACAGATGTATCATACAATCAATGTGATAATCTACAACTCAAATATTGTTTTCATTATTTACTTCAATAGTTGCTAGTCTTTCTTGATTCGGGATGATAAGCTGATCAATATTTTGTACTTCCTCTTAATCAGGTGGTTGTGCATTCGGATTTGGATCATCACTATGGTCTGCAAGTAGAGGATATCCTGGGATAGCTATGTGGTTTGGATTCAGTTATGATGTAGTTGGGCTTGCGATAACAGGTGATTCTAGACATCCAGGTATAGGTCTGTACTCATAACTAGATGAGGATCTGCCTAGACAAATTACGTTGATGGCCTAGCAGATACATTTATGAACAACCAACATGACAAGTCTAGGCTCAAGAGGAAGTCTAGTCGCACAAGATCAAAATAACAACTCAAAAAGGCTATAACTTTTGATCTGACCATCGGATCTTTAGATTTTGAAAATCTCGCCCCCAGGGCCTTGATTTTGGTAGTTTTTTATTATTTTCCTTGTTATTTTTTTATTTCATGCTTCTTTCCTTTGTAATTTTAGAATTTTATTTTATTTCCTTATTGAAATAGGGAGGGACTGGAGGATTGTTATTCTAGAGAAAATAAATCCTGTGAACTTAGAGTTCACAGCTGCAACTTTTTTCGTTCATTAAAATTCATGTGTTCTTTCTTTGTTTGATGTTGTATTTAGCTTCTGCCTGCATCAAGTTCACTTCTACTTCTACAGAAAGTATGGGATTTTAAGTCCTTTACAAAGAAAATTTTTAACAAATCAAGAATTCTGCTCTGCGTTGAAGCTTTTGAATTAGAAGGCTGCAAAAGTAGTGTTCTGTGCTCATAAACAAGTTGGCTGAGAAGATCATAAGAGCTCAAAAAGAAACTATGCCAGTGATTAGAAATAATCCCCAAAAACACTTGAGACTATGGCTATTAGTTGAAACCGAGGTGCTGGAGTCTGGACAACTGCTTTGCGTGCCGAACCAAGCATCCTCGATTCCTTCACATTTAGAACTGATTCTAATACATCAGCTACAAGAGGAGAACCTTTCGGGAAGACCTGAAACTCACTGAACATAAAACACCAGCATGAGAAAATATACGAGCTCATGCATGAATAATATAGATGGAGACGAGAAGAGAAGATAGAGGTAGAGAAGTGAACTTACGAAGCCAAAACCTCCTGTTTTAAATGTTGGTTCAACCATGGTATATTTGGAGCAATACTTAGATAGAAAGAGCTTCATATATGGAACTTCATCAAACGTTCTTCAGCAATGCCACCATTTCAACTACCTTTGGAAAAAAAGCTATCACGTTCTTCAGGAGAACTATATATACACCAAAAGCTTCGATTCATCGAAACCTATGTGTTTCAGGATGCCTGGGACAAAAGAATTCTCCTGGTAACCTACATACTCTCCTTTCCTAATGAGCAAGTTTACGTTCGTAACTGTATGATGAAGCTGCTGAACAGTAAGCAGGCTACTTAAGCTGGCAGTGTAGCTTTGAGTGAGATGAGAACATCAAAACACCATATGGTTACAACTAGTCTAGCCAAGTTGGTACCACTCTTTCCCCTGCAATATAAATAACATTAGGTATCATAAGCATCAAGTCTCTGTTTGAGATTAAATAAAGAGCTTGCAACTTTCAATTCAAGTACTATAAATCAAAAGGTGAAAGAAATTACTATGTGCAAAAACCATGGTTGAGAAAGAAAACCAAAAGCTAGTGCCTGCTTGATGTGACGGAGGGCCTCGAAAATCTTCATTTATTCTGTGTTCAATAACCCAGACCACAAATCCAATGAAAACAAAGAAACAAAAGGTTGTCGCCCATAGGTCCCAAGTCAAGGACTTCAAGAAAACCCAAGCATTTTTGTTTCTGTTGTCTTTGATTGGAACGATCATTGAGACACCACTTTCTGTGTAAGGCAACGTAAAATCGACATGCTTAGACCTGTTTGCAATAATAGTTGTATCTCCGACCACGCCATCATACTTCTGTTACGGTGTAAGGTATGATGCATTATGTACAGGTATGAGGCTAATATGGTGGTGCATAACATAGTGTTACGGTGTATGGAAAAAAGATGAGAGAAGATCAGTTTTACCTTTAAGTACACTTGATAGACAAGATCATTAATGTAAGTCCCAGCAGACTTGCCGTCAGGCTTAGCAAAGGGGATGTACTGATAAGTCATGGCATAAGGTAATGCTTCAACTACAGCATCAAAAATATCTACCCAGTATCCCGTGACTGTTGTCATATTGCAACTGAAATCTCTCGTCACCTTCACAAATTGATCGAAACCATTTACAGGCACTCCAATTTGCAACTTCTTCCAATTTGTAGGAATCTCCCAGCCCTTGGGAGTAGAAGTTAAATCCCCTGCCCATATAGCAGGCGCAAGACTGGACTTGGAAGTAGAATATGTTCTAGTGGTATTTGTTGTCGAGTTAAGGGTTTATGTGATTCCCTTTCTCGGCGTCCAAAATCCAACCCTCCTTGCTTCATTTTCATTCATATTAACTATTTGGAAAGCCAATGATTGTAGCTGCCCATTAATGAACCGGAAATCTCCTGTCAGACCTATAAAACTAGTGTTTGACAATGCTCGGACAAGGTTTGGACCATTTTGAGAGACCCGAAGATTTTCAAGATCAGTTGCTGAAGTATTAGAAACATTTGCCTTTTGAAAGCCTAAGTTTGCAGTACTAGTTTTCTCTATTGCCATGGCCAATGCTATAGTACATCGTAGGCTTGTAGTCGATAAATGTTTATCAACAATGTCTGAATTATCTTGTTGGAAGTTCCTTTTCCACCGAAACTGAAAATTTTCTAGCTCCTTTGTTTTTGGAACATAAGGTTTGACACCCAACACTCCTTGCATGCATCGATGACAGAAGGATCTGGTGAACTTGGGAGAGATGCAGTCAGCCAAATCATTCGCGATCCACACATAGCCTTCACTCATCATCCCTATCATAACCTAATTTTTTACTCTTTTTATTTTTATTTTATCTTATTTTGTTTTATAAAAATATTAAAAATAAAATAAATAATGATGAAAAAATAAAATAAATATATGAAAAATAAAATAAATGAAGAATAAATTGAAATTTAAGTCAAGACAACATAAATTGAAAGTTTTGGGGACTTAATTAAACTTTGGATTAGTTTAATTAATCAAATCAAGAACTTAATTGAAGAATTGATAAGTTTGGGGACTTAATTGAACTTGAAATTAGTTTAATTAATGAAATTAGGGGCTTAATTGAAGAAATACCAAAGTTTAGAGCCAATTAAAGACTGAATTGAATGATTCAGAACACACAAGGACTTTCTTGTAAATGGCGCTAAAATCCAGGGGTCCAATTAAAATTTATCCAGGGGCTTGATTACAACATTGCAAAACGCCAATGACCAAATGGAAAATAGCCATTTGAATTGGGAAAACGGAGCCGTTTCAGAAAAAAAAAAAAAAAAAAACTATTCATTGCCTTCTTCTTCAGAGACGGCTTCAGCAGTAGAGCCGTTTCAGCAGTAAAGTCACTAAAACTGTTTCAGTCATGGGGCACGTCTCACGGCTACTATCCCTCGCCCCCATGATGCATGCCGTTACCAAGCCTGCCGTTACCAAGCTTCGACCGCATGGCATTCTCTGGCCTTATAAAAGCCAGAGAAAGGCCACTAACCAGAGGGGAAAAAACACGAAAAACGGTGGAGAGGGACAGACAGACGAAAAAAACAGAGAGGCTGAAAAAAAAAACAGAGGGAACCGGGGCTTTTTCCTAGAGAGAAGAACGAACAAATAACAGGGAACAAACACAAGGGGGCTTACACAGAAGAAGAACAGAACGGAGAGGGGGGAACAAAAACAAAAAGCAGGGGAACAGGAGAAAGAGAAACCCAGGAGCAAAGGAACAGAAGAACGAGAAACCCAACAACAAAGGAAGGAACACAGAGAACCAGTATCCATCGCTTTTGTCCCTTGATCTTCAGAACCAGAGGCAACAAAATAAAAAAACAGAAGCAAAGGAAGAAACCCAGAGAGAAAGGCCAGAAAAACAAAAAGAAAACGCAAGCAGAAAACACAGAAACCAAAACCAGAATTGCCATCATCTTCATCCTTTCAGAACTAGGTGCGTTCGTTTGCATTCTCATAAATCTGCAAATGAGAATTGACACTGTGCGAAGGTAATTTATAGGTCTGACAGGAGATATCCACTGTTCTCAGAGAACGATTGTTTCAGTTTTTGTCAGAGTGCCAAATTCTGTCTTTGGCATGTAGTTACAGGCTGAAAATTATCGACCATGAATGTTAAGGCCTTCTGCTTAAGTTGATAGTTGGGAATGAGAAACATCTTTCAAGAGGATGCAAAAGAAAGATCAAGTTATAATGCTAATGGCAGACTATTCTAGTTCAAGCAAAGGTAAGATTGTTTGATCTAAATATAAAATATAGAGTGAGATGAAACTAGATATCATTCTAATTACATGGGATTCGCTATGTCATCGAATCCATTTGTTCTGAAAGCCATCTGCATTGCACCGATGTTCAAACTCAAATCATCAGCACTCTGGTATGTACCCTAAGTACAATTACTTTTCAATGCTGCAAGCACTATACCTACTCGTGTCACAAGTTTTAAGCAATCAATTTTGTAATCTACAGGCTATGTCAAAAGCTGCTCGCCTCTCTTCAAATGGGTTGTTAAGCTGATCGATATCTATTACGAACTCTTGAGATTCTTGCCTATTGGGAGTTGAATCATACTCTGAAGAGGGTGGATCTCCAGGAAATTCTGTGTGGACTGAATTGGCTAATGGACTTGGCTCGCCCACATAAGGCAGATTAATACCACTTCTGTCATTCACTTCATTTTTTCTGAATGCATGAGCTGTTAGGTCCCTTTCATTGAAAATTATGAACAAATTTTGTATTCTGCGCCACATTGAAGCTCTGGGATCATCAGGACTCAAGACTCTCCTTTCCTGGTAAACAAACTTGACTATGAAGATTAAGAGAGCTGAAAGTGAAGCTATTCCAGCAATTAAAAATAATCCCCCGAAACTCTTGAGGCTAAGGCTATTTGATGAAATTAAGGTGCTGGAATCTGGACAACTGCTTTGTTTTCCAAACCATGCATCCGCGATTTGCTTCATTTTATCTTCTTCAGTCACATTTAGAATTGCCCTTGATACATCAGGTACTAGAGGAGAACCTTTAGGGAAGACCTGAAAGTATATGGACATATGAAACTGTGCACTTACATGAGCCACTGAGAAAAATGGAGATAGAGAAGTGAACTTACAAAGGCAAAACCAGCCATTTTAAATGTGGGATCAATCATGGTATATTTGGAGCAATACTTCGACAGAAAGAGCTTCATATATGGTGCTTCATCAAAAGCAGCTGCAATACCACCATTTCCACTTCCTTTGGAGAAAAGTCCATCACATTTTTCAGCTGAATTATACATCACAAGCTTTGACTTGTCAAAACCCAACTCTAACAAGATTCCCGGAACAAAAGAACCTTCCTGGTAGCCAACATACTCCCCCTTCTTAATGAGCTCATTTACATCAGTAACTTTAGGCTGTAGCCGCTGGACTGTAAGTAGGCTTGTTAAACTGGCAGTATAACTTTGTGTTAAGATCAGCACAACGAAACACCATATGATAAGCACTACTCTAGACAGGTTGTTAACCACTCTCTCCCCTGCAAGTATAGTTCAAAAGGGGCATCAGTGAAGTATAAAGATGAAATCAGCTAGGTGTTTGAGATATCAGTAACGTATATGTTAAGAGTAGGAGACAATAAATTTAAAAGAGGAGAGGAAATTACGTTGAGCGAAAATCATGGTTGAGAAGGAAAACCAAAAGCTAGTGCCAATGTGATGTGAAGGAGGGCCTCGAAAATCTTCATTTATTCTGTGTTCAAGAACCCAGACCACAAATCCAATGAAAATGAAAAAACAAAAACTTGTGACCCAAAGGTCCCATGTCAAAGGCCTCAAGAAAACCCATGCATTTTTGTTATTGTTTTCTATGATAGGAACGATCATGGAGACACCACTTTCCGTGTAAGGCAAGGTAAAATCAACATACAAGGACCTGTTGAAGACGATGGTTGTATCTCCCACCACAGCATCATAATTCTGTTGGTAGTAGCCATGAAATTAGATATTCACCAATTTCTGCCTAAGCAAGATTCAGATTTTATGTTGAATGATTGCAGTGTAATTAGACAAGGTGATGAAGAACGTTTACCTGCAAGTACACTTGATAGACCAGACTATCATAATTTCCAGCAGTTCCTCCATCAGGATTTGCAAAGGGGATGTACTCATAAGGCAGAGCGTAAGGCAATGATCCCACTACAGCTTCAAAAACATCTATGCTGTATCCCTTGACTGTTGTGGTGTTAGAGATGGGATCTCTTGTCACTGACACAAACTGACTGAAGCCATCCTTTACTGGCACTCCAATTTTCAACTTCTTCCCGTTTGATGGAATCTCCCAACCCTTGGGAGCAGCAGTGTTATCACCAGGCCATATTACAGTTGAAATATCAGACACAGAAGACGAATTCATGCTTTTAGTTGTTGTTGAATTCAATGTTTGCACAAGTCTTTTCGTTGGTGTCCAGAATCCAACCGTTCTTCCTCCATTGCCATTCACATTAACTATCCGGAAGGCTGATGCTTGTAACTTCCCATCAACAAAAAGGTAATCTCCCGAAAGGCCTTTGAAGCTAGTGTTTGATAAAGCTTGAAGAAGGTTTGGACCATTTAAAGAGACTCCAATAGTGGCAAGATCTGTTGATGAATTGCTAGAAACATTTACCTTTTGGAAGCCAAAATTTTCCATTTTCTCAACTGCAAAGGCCAATGCCGTTGCAGCATCATAGGCCCATAGTCCATATATGTTCAACTCAGCATCAATGATGTCAGGATTATCTTGTTGGAATTTCCTTTTCCACCGAACTCGAAAATCTTTGAGCTCTTTTGTCCTTGGAACATGAGGTTTAATACCCAGTACCCCTTGCATTGTATCGGTGACAGAGGAATTAGGTGTACTCAATAAATCAGCAGTCAGACCATCAGTCATGATCCAAACATATCCTTCACTCATCATTCCAATCTCTTTCGCTTTGGCAAAAAGCCGAGTGCCAAGAGATTGATACATGTGCACAATGAAAACTCTAGTCTGCATTGTCATCAACTTGTAAAGCTCCTTGACAATTTGATCGTCAGTGGCTGATGGAGAAATGACACTCTGATAAGGGACACGAGCATCAACTGCTTGCAATGCCTCAGTCAAATAAGGAATGATTCCCTCTCCATACTCGTTGTCAATGTAGATGGGCACTGCTGCTCTCCATCCAAAGGCTTGAACTAATGCAGTTATGGCATTCACTTGAGTCGAGTCATTTTGTGCAGCTCGGAAAAAATATGGACTCCTGATTGAAGTAAGAGATGGACTTGATGCCGAAAATGATATGATGGGCACCTGAGCTTTTTCTCCAAGTTCAATAACAAATTTGGCTTGCATTGATGAAGTTGGCCCTATGATTGCTTGCACTTCCACATTTTTTATCAAATCCAGGGCTGTGTTTTGAAAGGGGATAAGAAAGAACAATTATAATTGATATCTTGCTATCATAATCAATAAAGACTGATGGAAAATTCTAGTGAAAGCATGCTAGTGCTTTATATAAGATAAGAATTTTGATGTCAAGAATATAGTGGTATTGAATCATATACACTAACCACAAGTTCCCAAACAAAGATTTTGTAGCATGTCTTTTCCTTTTGAATTTTTAATACTTCTGTGAAGTCAATGATCCTTGTGCAGCAGAGTGATGAAGTACCAAGTGGACCAGTTCTAACGCCTCCATTGTGAAGTAGAATATATCTAGTCTACAATATCATAACACAGAGAGAACACAGCCTACATAGATGACTTTTAAAAGCAACTAGTCGTGGCTTATGAAGACCTGGGTTTTTAGGTGGATTCCTATGAACAGACAAAGAGAGGTTGCAGCCTTGCAGGTTGATCACCTCATTTAAGTAAAGCAGATAAACAATATCCATCACTAGATTGTTGCACAAGAAGGTTAACCATAGGTCTAAAATATTAAACAGTGATTCGGAATTAGAGCATGCTGCTGATGAAATAGAGAGGGGGCAGAGAGAACCTGCAGAAGCTGCACCAACAACATCTCTCTTGGAGTCTATGGTGGTGAGGACCAGTCTGGTTTTGTAGTCACTGTGACTGGCATAGAAGTCTGAAAGGGCCATGTTGATGCAACTCAACCCGATATTTCCATACAAAACATCATCCAAGTCAAGAACGACACCAACATTCACAGGGATAGATGTTGTGTCTTGGGCCACCCCCATGGCTACGAAGAATAACTTCAAAGAAAGAAAGAAAAAGAAAGATGGAACAGGATTTGAAAGGTTTTTTCTCATCTTGTTGTGTGCCTAGAAGACAGTTTTAGCTTTTTCTTATATTTTTTAGATAAAAAGGGAGGACAACAAGGATCAAATGGAAAATATGTAGCATGAGAAAACCAACAGACTAGTCAAAAGCAAAATGACTAGAGTAGATGAACACAGGGAAAGAACAGGAGCATGAGAAAACTAAGATACAACGTGGATTAATCTAGAAAGGAAAGGACTCTTACTTATAAGGGCACAGCTCTATAAAGATACAACGTTTCATCATCGTTTACCTTGACTGAATCAAAATAAATGTAGTTAATGACCATAGAATACTCAAGCTTGTAACTACATTGGCATCACATTTGCTATTACAGCCAAAAGAACAGCTTTTACTTAAAGATAGATTGTTTATTGGAACCAAACAAAAATCTTACCCTACGTAACCCAAATTCAATTCAGTTAATATTCAGTTAAGTCTTAATACCGTCTAATTAATGATCATTGATTGGTCTACAAATTAAATTTCAGGGCACGTTCATGGCTTCGAGTTTACCTTTTCAATCTTGTTCTTGGTAAACAGTCTTAAAAATTTGTATGTATTATTGTCAACTATTCAAGACAAGGTTTGTGCCAGTCATGCATCTTGTTTGCATGATTAAGGCGATTAGAGTTCGCAAATGAAGCAAAACACACGTTCATGGCTCAGACTCTTCCTTTCAAACTCTCTTCTTGGTAAACAGTCATCAAACCTTGCATGCGTTATCGTCTACTATTCAAGACAAGGTTTGTGTCAGACAGTCAGCTGCTTACTAAGATTACGGTAAGCAAATCTATATATTTAACAAGGCTCTCTAGAGGAAGCATCCTTTGTTTTTAGGAACATCACTATCTCAAGTTCACCTTCCAGCATTTCGACGGAGGCCAATTGTTCTCTAGGGTTTGATTCTTTCATTTTGTCAAGGGTCAGAATTTTCTCTCACGATATGGCAATCTAACGAACTGTAGCTGATGATTGCAAGGAAGATATGAGAGTCTAGAAGCTAAGTAGAAGAAACGTAAAAAAAAATTATTTTCCTTACTTGTGCACGATGTGTGACAGGTCGACTTTCAACTATTCAAAGTCCATACTTGAATTCAATTGTCTTGATCATTATACTTGTATTTTAATTTAGCTAGCTGATTGATTAAAGAGGAAAAATTTATTGATTTACATCCACGGTTTGAGCAGTATCCAGAGATAAAAATTATGGTCCCAACTGTTAACTGTTTACGGGGAAAATTTGGGAGATGGAAATAGCAACTTTTTTGTAAATGCCATTGCATTATTCTTTTCAACATCCCAAGTTTAACATATTTTCTTTTGAAATTTCGAAGAAAAATAAAAAAAATGTCAATAGATTAAAGACCAGGTTTTTTCTTTATTTTTTCTTTGACCTGAACCAGTCTAGCCCCCAAGTTGAATAGGTGTCTAGTCAGCCTCTCAGAATCACCATCCATGATAGAAACATCAACATCTACTCAATTTGGAGAGTTTCTAGTTGGCTAGGGAATGGGAAAAGACTTGGGACAGCATGGTAGCAACTTTAAGGCTAAAAACTTACAGAGTGCTGATAAAAACCACTATTTAGTAATAGAGGTGAGGTGAATTACAAATGCTTCTCTAAAGTATTTGCAGAATTACAAGCATCATCCAAATGCTTTTATGCTTGACAGCAACCCCCTCATGTTTCCTACCCTGTACTATATAAATTTGACAGAAACCTTGACAAAAAACCTCGGTAGGGTTGAAAACATGAGGGGGTTTCTGTCAAACATAAAACCTTATGGATGGAGCTTGTAATTCCAGAATACGTAATACGTAGGGAAAGTCTGGGATTTTCCCTCTTACTTTAGAAGATGGACAAAGATCAAAGATGAATAGCATCAACCAGCTAGGAAGAAACAGAAAATCCGAAGGAGGTAAAGAGATGATAAACTAGCACCAGCAGTGATGCTATCATGAAGATACAGAGATGTATATGGACTTGACATACAAAACTAAGTTCACAATCTTATTATAAAAATTTAGCCCAAATCACTCTTCTCTTGAAGCAGGATCCATCCCAGTCGATGGGCTATCAGCAAAATACTCCTGGTGCTTCACGTTTACACCATACTGCTCATTCAATTATAGCAAAGAATCAACATTATTTGATAAGAAAAAAGAAAACTGAAATGGGAAGTGGGAACTGATTTTAAGTGCAGACCTTAGTAGTTAGTGTCAAAATTTTCTCAAGCAGATGAAGCCAATTACATGACTATCCCTTGCACAGTTATTACATGCATGTCCTATTAACATTCGACATTATGTTGCATTTTTCAAAATCATTTTTCATTTCTTATGCTCTATCATGCACAAGTTCTGTGAAATAAATTATACAGCAAATCAAGGGATTCTTATCTGCCCACTAAAACAATCACCCCAACAAGTCAAGTTAAAGAAAATCAATATGTTGAATAGCATCCATTATTCTACTTCAAGTTGAAGTGGAAAATAAAAACAGCATAGCTTCAAAAGTGGCGGGCATACATTAATGAGCAATGAGAGAAGAAGATACTTGTCCTTTGTTGGCAGGTAAAAGAATCTCATGAGATTGATATCATACTGAGTCATTTCAATAAAATTATTTTCAAATCTTCCAGCTCTCACGACTGTCCAAACAATCAATGACAATGCTCATCTATTTTCAGGTTGAAGTTAACTGAAATTCTAAATTGCAGGCAGGAATCATGCATCCTGAGATCTTAGAAAATACAATATGATTATGGCAAGGGATAACATAGAAACTAAGCCCGCCTAAACAAAGAATGAGACAGAACAATTTTTTGGGCTTACCTCACTCAGAGCCTTCGACAGATCCTCCATTGTCAAAATTAGGCGCTTTTCCTGTAATCATAAAAAAGTTAAGACCAGTGCAAAACAGTCTATATAAACAAACATAAGATTGCAATGGGACTACTGTAGCACCTTTTGCTGCTTGTCCCTTTTGTCTTTAACTACTGGTGCCGGCCGTGCCTTGCATTGCCTACAGCACCGATGCATAACGTTAATGACACTATCACTTGGACATTGAAATCTTTTAAACAATCCCTTTGGTGAACACAAAGAAACTTTACAATTCAATTAACTCCTAGTTCAGATGTTGAATCAGCTGTCAGCAATCGGGAACAAAAAAATTAACCATTTCCATTCCATGCTTTTTATACCACAGATCATATTTTACAAGAGCTTCTAACCACAAATTTAACCAGGAATCTAGCAAGTTGGGTCAAGTCCAGAATCTCAACATGCAACAAGATAATTTACTTAACATTTCCCCAAAAAAGATAATAGTTTTATACAGTTGTCACCATCTTCAGCTCCAACCCTAGACATGATCTTCCACTTCAAAAACCCTAACCCCTCCCCCATTCCACCACCCCACACACACACATCAAAATTAATAAAAATGCTAAAATCCATTAAAATCAAAACCAAAAACACTGAACAGTACATACTGAAGAGCATCAGTTGCAACATCTGCAACAAACTTCTGTGTCGCAACAGCTACTAATCTAACCCTGCAGAAAAAATAGGAAAAAAACCCCATAAACGTCAAAAAAAAAATTCGAAATCCCTAAAACAAACCACATTAATTAAAACACAACCCATTATTTCAAATTCAAAAACAAACCCATTTCAGCTACAACAATAACCAATTAATTTATGCTTTTTTTGGAACAAAAAGAAAAGGGTAC
>Ga0307510_10007307_pt1 | contig 13157 bp, 6 predicted proteins | sample 12_EM_MG_FD_207224 | JGI IMG/M metagenome (GOLD analysis project Ga0307510, IMG submission 207224) | Populus trichocarpa ectomycorrhiza microbial communities from riparian zone in the Pacific Northwest, United States - 12_EM | ecosystem: Host-associated > Plants > Roots > Unclassified | place... | reverse complement strand
AGACGAGAATATTAAAAAATAATATAAATTATATTTTATAATTTTATATAACAATTTAAAATTTTATATTATTATAAATTTTTGATATGATATTATAGTTTAGATAACAAAATAATCATAAATTGTAATTTTAAAGGGTTTCTATTTAAAGAATTGTGTTAAAAAATAATATAAATTATATCTTGTTATTTTATATAATTATTTAAATTTTTAGATTAATTTAGATACCAACATAACCTATTGAATTTTAATTGGTTATATTTAGGGACGGAACTAGAAAATAATATTAAGAAGAGCTAAAATATTAGTTGTTTTATTATTTAGATTACAAATATAAATATTGTAGGGAGGGGCTGGAAAACTTTTACCTGTCAGCCCCCTGTCTCCGCTCCTGGTTACATTACACCCAATTAATAACATAACTTGGGATCTACTATTTATCCGATTTTTTTTTCCCATATCAGCTAAGCTAGTTTAAGAAAAACTGTTTCACAGAGAGTTACCAGCGAGGAGGGCGTAGATTTCTTAGGCTACAGAAAAAGAAAACAACTGCCCTAGCTAGGAGGCTGCTGGGTAAAATTTCTTCAATAGTTTGAACTAGAGCAGGGTGACCTTCGGGGTTGCGGCGCAGGCGCAGGCGCGTTTGCGTACATAAGCATATAAAAGCTTGATCCCACAAGATTAGATAAATTAATTAACTTTTTAAAAAAGAAATTAAAGAAGGCTAATAAGATACGAAAAAAGGATTAGTATAAAGACTTTTAATTGAAATCCAACATGTAATCATACAATCCTTAGACATGAAGACTTTGTTTGCCTAGCCAGGGATAGCACCCGGCCACCACACACACCGTGTCACAAAAAAGTTGGTGAAATAATTTGATTTGGATTATAACATGTGGATCCCAGTAGCCAAATCGAGAATCTAATCATAAACCCTGCAATTTTTTTTTTTTTAAATTTTATATTTATCATGAGCTAGATTATGCCACCTCTAGTTCCAAAACACTTAGAGATTAATCATAGGGGGGATGGTAGGCCATTTTACTTAGAATCTCAGATTGACAAGAAAGACTAGTACATGATTGATTAAGCCTTTGAAACAGTATGTTGTTCTTTGTCAATATTAGTCGACAACCAAACAATATTACTCGACACGCTTCTTTCCATTAATTTCATAGCATGTAAAATATGGTTTATTATTTATTAAAAAAAATGTAATATATGGTTATGATTTAATTAATAATATTCCTAAATTAAACATTTTAGAAAATTATACGATCTTGCTGTCTCTTAGTTATTAGGTCAGGCTCATGAAGCATCAGAATGGCAGTCGAGAGGAAAGATTGGTGGACGCTAGCATCTTCAGAAAAGGGTTCGAGCTGTTTGTTGTGCGATAGCTTTCAAGGACTAGTCCAAAGAACGGTAGCGACTCCTCTTCAAAGCCAGCTAGGGTTCATAGGGAGCTAAAATCTAGACATTTTCAGGAAAATAATGGATGGAGCAAAGTGCTTCCACGTAAATGCCGAGTTGTGTGTTGTAGACTATATGATGTAACAAGTACTTGACGTGGGACTTGAAAATAATGGTTTGGAGCTGAAGACTACTTTTTTTCCCCTTTTCTTCTTTTTCTTCACCTTGAATTTTACGTTGTCCCTGTCAAATTTTAGAATAGCCACTTAATTTCTTTTTTCTTCATATTTAGTTCTTATTATTTTGATTACTATTATTTTTATTTTAAAATAAGCTATAAAATTACAAGGGTTTTTCAATTTCACCCTATCATTTTTTAATCTATAAATAATCTATTAAATTATAATTTATTTTTAATTTCACCTCTTATTATTTTTTAATATGTAGATAATCTATAGAATTTCAATGTTTCTTTTTAATTTCACCTCTTATAAATTTATAATTTTTTTAATCTTTTAAACTTGGTTCATATTCTTTTAATTGCAATTTATTTTATTTGGGATCATTTTTAAGATTGTTTTTAATCTTATAATTTGTGGTTTGATTATATTGGGTTAGCTCTCTATAATATTTTTCTATTTCACCCATACTATTTTTTAATCTATAAATATTATATCAAATTACACATGTTTTTTAATCTCATCCTCTATAATTTTTTAATCTTTCAAATTTATTCCTTTTTATTTTATTGCTATTTATTTTGTTTGGGATCATTTTTAAAATTACTTTTTCATTCAAATTTCATCATCAGGTTTTTTTCAATCAATTTTTATCCCCATTCTTTTCGTTGCTCTTTTTTTTTTGCAAGTTTTTTTTATGAATATTTTTTCAACGATTTCATCCTTTAAAATTAAATTGGTTCAGAATTAAGGTTTTTCATTGAACCCGGGTTCATAATTTAACGAGTTGTAAGTTTTAGAGATTAGTCTAAATTTAGGCGGTTCATATGAGTTTACTTGTTTTTTTAAAACTAATTTTTTGAGTTTTTTTTTGTTATTTTTTTGCGGTTTATATTTTATAAGGTTAACATTGGGTTGTTTTGTAATTTGAATATGCTCGGGTTTGTTTTGTTTTACTTTTTTCATTGTTATTATTTTTATCAATTTATTTATTATTATTGTATTTTTTCATATAATTTAAATTATCAATTGAAGCATATAACTCAAGACCTGAATTTTTTTTACCATAGCATTTTTTTTACATCAATTTTTTTTTTTACTCGGCCCACGGTGGATTGTCGGCACCAAATCTAGTCGTATATATATCCTCAATGGTCTTGATTCATGCATTAAAGTAAAAAACCTATCGAGCTAGAGGTGTTTTCGTATCATTGATTATTTCCTATGAGCCAGTAAATCTAGGTCCAATAAGGCATGAGCCCCACCTATCATGTGATAATCATAAGCATGGGTGGAGTTGATTTTGTTTTACCACAGAATTGAATTAGACACAACCTCTATTTTTCCCCTCTCATCTCCATCCCTGTTTGTGGGCTCCTTTTCTTTTGCGGCGCAAATCAACGGGGTGCCATGCCTGGCATCAATTTATCAGCACAGTTCTGGCAGATCTCGAACCTGCACTACACGCTTTCTGATCTGCAACCAGAAAGCTAGGTTGCCTTCATAGCCATGCATCCGTTAATATTAGCCAGCTGTCGACACAAGAAATGCTATGAATTAACGTGTGCATGTCACATCCACAACGACAAAAAAACGATTTGTGTCCCAGATTTTCTGCTATTGTTAGCTTTACTCAGCGTGCATGTTGATTGTAAACTAATATTGTAAGAAAATATTAATTTATGGTCGAGCAGAGACGCCATGGCTGGAGTTGCAAGTTGTTGTTACATTCAGAATCTTACATTGGTTGCATATTACGACATGGATACACATATGAGTGCTCGTGATCTTCTAATATTATTTTAGATATTGAAAGATTAAATATTGCAATATTCTCACATGAGAAAAACTTTCAGTGCTCTCGATAATGTCCCAACGCGAGCTTTCCTTTTCTCCCGTTAGAAATTAAGAAAAATGGGAAGCTTGGAACTGGAAAAAATAAATAAAAAAGGAAGGTAGCGAGGAGGAGGTGGACGAACCATAGTCATATAATTAAAAGGTCTAGCTAGATATTAGATATCGTGGGTTCGTGTGGTCAATTTATTTTACCAAAACAATATCGTTTTAAAAAGAAATTTAATTGTATAAAAGATTTAGATCTTTTTATCAAAATGATTTTTAAATAAAAAATTAGTTTGAAATGAAAATTAGTTTACTGAGACCGGTTTTACAACCATGCAATGCGATGGATGCAAATAAAACTTATATTTTAGGTTAAAGAAGTCTATATATGTACTTCATGCATGCCTATTTATAGGAAGTTGCAACCTGTAGAGTCCGATCTCGTTGAAGAATGTTGAATCACTCGGTGAATATTGAACTTAATTATGATACACGTAATCTTTTCGATGGACAATTCTTAGATTTCCTTCATGATCAATAATCAAAATCCCTTAGAGGCCTGCATAATCAGAGGATGCTTATACTTGTAGTTAACGATTTCCCACGTTTTCAAGCTATCAACCGAATCTTTTGATGTGGCCACATTAGCAAAATTCATTTTTTTTTTTTAAATCTGAAAAGGACTTGAGGTTTTATATTGAGACTGTCTCACTAATCTCCTTTATCCATTGAGCGTGCCATATTATTCCAAAAAACCAGCTTTCAATTGTACCCTAAACTTTTCTTTAATTTGATGGTTTATGTCCACAGTCGATCGATCTATACATTGGCTATATCCTGTGTCAGCTTTGTTGACAAAGAGGGGCCTAGCTAGCTAGTAGCTCTGTTCCTATGAAATCTTGTAAAGCAAACTTTAAAAGCATCCCATATATTCTTTTTCGATCTTCATGACAACACTTGAGAAATATTGCACCAGAACTTGAATGCCAAGTGTTCTTTTATGTTATTGCAACTGGGGAAGGCGCCATAGCATTTGGGATTTCAACAATAGTTCAATTGATCATCATTTAAATATATATTTTTATTCAAATAGTAATAGGATTTCATCCCTTTTTTCCACCGAAGTAATTCAGCTATATCATATTCATCAAGCGTTTATAAATTCATAGAACTTTTTTTTATATTGATCCTTTTTTATTTCTCTTCTTAAAAAATTGGAAAGAACACCACCCGAACTGGGTCCTATGCTTCACAGAATCTTCAGTTTTCCATAATCATTTGCAACTTGCAATTAGGGAGCTCATCATTGGTTTTTTTTTTAATCTTCCTGTTCAATATATATATATATATATAATTTAAGACAACAAGATCTGTTACCAAGTATTGCAAAGCTCAAGCAGCCGATCTTCATTAAGTATTAAGATTGGAAGTATCTGGTATTAATTACAAGGATATATTTTACCCTAAATTATCCAAAGTCCTCACCATGTATACCGATGAGGCTTGATGTATTTTGTTTTTTACATTTTTTTTTTCTGGGAAAGCATAAATGCTATATATTTTGATAACGGTACTGAGTCATCAACGATCTCATCACATACCAAGATTTTCAAAAGTTTACAATAACCTTTTCTTGAAAAGGGTTCTGATAATGGAATCAAAGTGCAATAAGATTTTTTAAAAAAAAGAAAAGAAAAGGAAAAGAAAGTTTGGAAAACTGTCACGTAAAGTGGAGTATTATTTTAAAACCTTCACTTTTACATGCCGCATCTCTCAGGAACCAGTCACCAGTCACCAGCATACATCTCTTTCGTTTCTGTTAATTTTTCTATCAGCAGAGAATTTAGCTCACTGATCATGCCTTGTTTTCTGTATGATGTTTTTCTTATTATAATTATAATGATTTTCGTTGAATTAGATTACGAAATAAGAACAACGTGTGATCTGGGATAGATACTCTTTCAATGATTCTTTTAGTGTTATAATTAGAGCCAACATTTAAGTATATACTCTCCCTCGATCTCTGTCTCTCTACACACACACAGAGAAAGAAGGGAGTTAAACAGAAGAAGGGGGATTATATTCCTTAATTTCTTGAGCTGCCATTGTTGACTGAAACGTCAATAACATAGTAAAAGACATTAAAATTAAAAGAAAAAATAAGAAGAAGAAGAAGAAGAAGAACACTATTCCTTTTGTTGTTTTCATATATAGTTCCTGTAGCTTGTTACGTACTCACTGGTAAATCTTAAAATAAGAGATACGATGCCAAAATATCATTCTTGTCAGCCATGTATCTATAATCTAGCTATACGATATGAAAATCTTAGGATAATGATTGAAATAGTATATGCATTAATTAATCAATTAATAATCAAGTAATATTATAGGGAGCTAATGTCTTGTTCATAGAAAAATGATTTCGATAACAACATCTGCAATTAAGAACAAGCTTCCAAGGAACATTAGAGAATGCCACGTTGGCTTGGAAGTCGTTTTTAACACTTGGTTGACAGGGTTTGATAGGGTAATGTTCATAACTTATAGGGACCACTTTGTAATTTACAGGCCTTGAGAGGGCGTGTGATTGCTGTGATTGGTATTGTGTGTGACACCAAACATGTCCCATATACAGAGAGCCCATAACTTATGGAAGTGAATCAAGTATGAGGACACCATGGAAAGGAGGGCGTGATCATCATCATCATCCTCATCATCAGAGAGAGAGAGGGAGAGAGGGAGAGAGGGAGAGAGGGAGGGAGAGGGAGGGAGGGAGGGGATCGATGAAATGAAATTATTGGTCTCTAAGGAGGAATATCAAGCCGTCACTCTTTGTATAAACATCACCCACACTCCTAGCAAATAAAAATTCCCACCTTGGCAAAAGCCCTAATACTACAACTCACCAATCATTTGTATCTTTGCCTTGCTTTGGATTGTCATGATTTTTAATTTTAGAATGATCTCTACGTCACCATGCCTATGATGTGTACCTTAAAAATGTGGACTCACCGCGTTCACCTCCCGTTGATTTAGGGTTTACAATTAATTCAAACAAAATTATCAACAATAACTTTCCTCGGTGATTGTAAATTATTAAGACCCTTGTCATTGTACTTGCTTGGCGACTTAGTTATAGAACTTCATCATCATAATTTTCTAATTGATCTGTATGATTCTATTTTAGCTCATGCATGAGATAAGTTTATCTCTTTACATTCTCATGACAATTTGCTGATTTTGATTTAAACCTTAGTTCCCTTAATTGCATTTAGTTTTATGATCTATTATATAGCCATAATTAGGTGTTAAGTAACCGTGTTCTTCTCCGACAGGACCACTAAGCCTAATTAATGACTGTCGTTTTGCTTTGAGCTTCCATGTCCCCTTAAGGTAATGATGTATGCTTGTAATTAATACAATGCAATCCTGTAATGGCAAAAACGACCCATCATCATCTAAAGAGGCCATGGCATGTATTTCTTAACCTGATGCACAAGTATTCTTGCTCGGAATTGAAAGGGCATTCTTGACTTTGTGTGGGATGAACATATGCTATAGATTCTTTAGGGTTTTTTTTTCTTTTCTTCCTTCTTTTTTCTCACATGTCATGGTCATATATACAGTGAAAATTACAATGACGTCTCCATTATTTCAATGGCATGTTAAGCCACGGTGACCCCAGTCCAGTCATGATCTACTGCATAATATCCCTCTAATTATTATCATTAGATGATACATGTTGTGACAAACATCCCCTTGTCCTCACTTCCATTATTATTGCCTTCCTAGCATTACTAATCATCTAGAAAACAAAATCCACACCAAATTAATTAGTTGAGTTCACCGTATAAAATGTATTGATATAATTGGGCCTAATATCCTCCATCACCAGTGGCCCCCATATTCCGAAGACAAGCTGTATGGCCCACCTTGCTAATCAATCCAAAAATATTCCTCCGTGATAAAAAATTGAACTGATCGGACTCTCAACTGATATATACATATCAATGAGTTCATGATTATGATATTATTATTCGAAATTTCCAGCTATTTATTTTGATTTATTGCTTGAGCTGTCTATGTTTCTAGGTCTTAGATCAATCAAATGGTTCACGTGCTTGGGACAATTTGTTTTGGGGCGTTTTATCGAGCAGGTGGCCCTCCTGATAGAATGATCCTACCAATTTATTATTTAATACCACGTACCAGCAGCTAGCATCGTTAATTGATCATGACCTTCGATTTAATCAATTCACAACTTAATCTCAACCGATCATAATACATACAGCTTATTAACCAGAATTAACTAAAATACCATCAGGATGATAAAATTAATACAGGTATTTCTACTCTATACATAATTAACAGTAGTTTTTTTTTAAAAAATACTCAAATATTATGCATAGTTTAGCACACTAAAAATATTTTCCCCGTAAGTTTCATCTATATATATATATCTTGAGTATATATATTATATGCAATGATCTAGATGTGAAATGGAACATTATATAGTACTGTCCATTTAATTTTTGTCCTTTTTTTATATTCTCTTCGATGCAATTATTATCATTAATTAAACAATTTAGAAAACTTAATTAGGGTTACAAAAATGATGGCCATATATAGAAATTATTACCCTTTGTGTTTCCTTTTGCATAAATAGTATTGCAAGGAAAATAATCATAGTTTTGTTGAATTAAAGAAAAGGGATAAATCTTTATATTATAAATAAAAAAAGGGGTGTTTTGGAAGGCTTATCTAATAAAAAGCTATGGATTTTTGTCAACATATGATGCATCGATATTTGATTTAATTTCACCACTCCCTTGAAAGATTTCTTGTAACTTTGGTTTTTCATGAAACTTCACACTATAACTAACTAGTTGCACAAGCATGGCCTGCTACTATAATATTATATGAAATCCTGAGAGGCAAAGGCACTTGCCATCCTAGCTAACTATGTATATAAACACACAACACCAACCTTTCTCCCACATATCTTATTCTAAAATTCCAAAACAAAGAAATCAAAGCTTCTTTTTTTTCCAAATACATTCCAATTATATTCCCCCACTACATCTTGTCTAAAATTTGCTAGCTCCTTGCTTTAGCCTTAATTAGTGCTTTAGAATTTTCCTTTCAAAAGACTATCATCATGGGGCTAAGAGACATTGGAGCAACACTCCCTCCTGGTTTTAGGTTCTATCCTAGTGATGAAGAGCTCGTTTGCCATTACCTCTACAAAAAGATCACAAATGAACAAGTCTTGAAGGGTACTTTGGTGGAAGTTGACTTGCATACTTGTGAGCCATGGCAACTTCCTGGTATGTATCTAATACAGGTCTCCTTTTAATCACTAATTTATTTCCACCTGTTTCTTCTTAGGTTTTCCTGCTTCTAATCTCGCCCCACCTTTCATTTCCAATTTGAAGAGGATACTTTGCTTAATCGATCGTGTAATAACTCATCAATAATTTTATTCATGCATTGTTTAGTTAATCGATGATAAAATTCAAAAAACCAGGATTTCTGTGCTCGGTTCAGCACAGCTGAAGACATACAGAAAATGAAAAAAAGACTTGAGTTTCGGTATTACAAGGAAGACGAACAGACACACAAGTTTGGTGTAGTCTCTGTTTAAATTTTAAAAACGATAATACACACACATGCATAGTGAGAAGGGGGGGAGGCTCTTAGCTATGAAATTCGAATGATAATTAATGCCAAACAAACTTCTTAATTAATATAAATTCACCATTTAGTGCGTAGTTGAATTGATGGCCAAAGATAAGATAAGATAAAAATAGTTGGCCAAATAATATTCTATGGTATTGTATTTTAATTTTTTTACCCTTTTTTAATATATTTTCAATTAATTCTTTTGGTAAGTGGTAGGCAACGACAAGGATAAAGGTCATAGAAATATAATGGCTACAAGAATCCTAGCAAGTCCCAAGTTAAATTCGTTCAGTCTTATCAATGTCTTCTCATGATGAGCAGGCAAATTATTTATGCATATTAAACATGGTAATTAAATTAACTTCTCACAAGTTGGGATTCATCGTTCAATATTTTTTCTCTTTTATATATTTTCTAGTTTTTACTACTCATATTTTCCTTAACTTACATGCATGTGTTCATGTCTGATCACTAAGCATTTGAATCCAGACTTTCTTAATTCAGAAGCAAATTCAAGAAAGACTGACTTCCCATTGCTTTAAGGTCTCTTTTATAGTCTTTAATTTGGTAAGTTGTAAGCAACGACAAGGAAAAAAAGGTCACAGAAACGTATAATAAGGGCTACAAGAATCACCTGGCAACTTAATTTCAGATTAAATTCTTTCAGTCCCATCAATTCCTTTTTTCTGAGCAGGCAAAATATTTATGCATATTAAACATTAGGAACTAGCTCTTCACAAGTTATTACCAAAAAAACAAAAGTATTCACAACTTGGGATTCATTGCTATACTTTTGTCTTCTATATATTTTCCGGTTATACTACTCATTAACTTGTATAAATGTGTGCTCGTGTGACCTTTCTTAATTTAGAAGCAAATCCAAGAAAGCCTGACTTGATCATATGGCTACTGTAAGAACTTAGGTCATATATATCACTTATTTTTGGGGATATGCTTTATCCTCCTCAGTGTTTTCCTTTACGGCTAAAAACACTGTAGGCAAGTACGTGTTACATGGGCGTGTCCATGCAATTGGTTAGCTAGTCCTGTTCATTTTATTTTTTTATTCTGGACATGGGGGCAATTTGTATGGTCATGTGAAGCTTCGATGTCCTATGTCCCCTGCTATCTTCCTAAGAATTTAGTGCACTTCCTATATATCTGGCCTAACTAGTGTTATAACTGGTTCGTTCACACACAGACGCATATTGGTTCATGATGTGCTTGTCTGAAGCTGCACATGGGATCAGATAAAATTATCATCTTCTTTTAATGTTCCTGCCGTCTCCTTCTTCTGCCTTTTCTTTTTCTTTTTCTTAGAGGATAATTCGATCCTCTCCTACCGTCACCGTTTTCATTTGAAAAAAAAATAAATCTCAAATAACTGATTATTAGTACAAACCACACATGATACAAGTTACAAGAACATTTGAACAAACACATGTACGTACGGGTGTGTGTGGCCTGTCCATTTTCTTGTTAGTACTTCCCTGATGGAAATATATATGATTTTCCATTTTCCCTGTTAATTTTAATTACCTGTGATGATAATTTTTAGAGAATATATAAAGTTTTTATTTAGATTTCTACAAAAATTAATGCTTTGTACGTAGCCATATCTAACTTGTAAAAATATCATATAAAAACTTAAATGATTTTGGCTTTTATTGCCTTACGGTGCAAGGGACCTGTTATTGTTTATCCGGGAGGCTTCAGGAGTCAAACTAGAAGCCAATGCTTGCTTGCCTACTATTTATCCTACCGAAATTAGTAATTTCCATTGATTTTTCCAAAAGCAACCAAGTAAAATGGGATCAATAATGAAGACCAGTTGTTCCCTTCCCCTTAATTTTCAAGGCATGATGATGATTTCAGCAGAGTATCTTCCAAGAAAGCATTGAAGAGTTTCATTTTTCACATATTTATTTCTGCATGCATGCTCTTAGAAATTATTTCTTCCCAGTTGAATTATATTTGATGCTAAATACTCAGTAATTAGGCTTCTTTGTTTGTTTTTTCCCCAACCATGCATGGCCTCCCAACCTTTGCCAGCTCGTTAATGAACTATTCATAAGAAATTATTATTTCACATAATTCATATAAAAGGCAACATGCATAAACCCGACAAGTTTATAGTTATGTTTAATTATTTCATTTCATGCTAGTTTTTCTTCTTCTTTTTTAAAAATAAATAAATTAGGCACACATACGTAATTGAATGCTAGCTTTAGATGTAACTATCAACCATATATATGCACACACTTCTGTCTCCAATAATAAGTGAATAGTATTAAAGTAATCACATGATTAATTTCATGTACAAGATGTAGCAAGTGAATAAACCCCAACCATACACACACACACACACACACACACAAGAGCGGAGACGTAATTTCATGTACATGAAAGCATTATTTTATTTTATCCGTAGTTACAGCTTGCTAATTGAACTTACCCAATTACATATATTTGTGGGATTTAGAGGTGGCTAAGCTCAACGCAACTGAGTGGTATTTCTTCAGTTTCCGGGATCGAAAGTACGCCACCGGATTCAGAACCAATCGTGCTACAACAACTGGATACTGGAAGGCTACAGGGAAGGATCGTACCGTTTTGGACCCTACTACTCGTGAAGTTGTAGGGATGAGAAAGACATTGGTTTTCTATAGGAACAGAGCTCCCAATGGAATCAAAACTGGTTGGATCATGCATGAGTTTCGTCTTGAGACCCCACATATGCACCCTAAGGTACTGTGCTTTCTGCTTCACGATTTGACACCTTGCTAACACTTTCAAACAAGCTTGACAAATATTTGACATAGGTGACATCGATCAACTCCTTTATGCTTACTAATTAAAGTTACTTTTTTGAGATCACAGGAGGACTGGGTGTTGTGCAGAGTATTCCACAAATGCAAAGCAGAAGATTACAACGCAAAATTCAGCCCACAGCTCATGTTCGAGACCACAACTAGTAGCGGCACTGTAAACTTAGCAGCATCACCTTTAAGTACTGATCATCAAACTTTGCCTTGTGGGTACCAGCAAATGACATCATTATCATCAAACCCACCCCATCAAAACCAAGACCAAAGCTCTTTGCTAAACCTTCTTCAGCTATCTCAGGACAGGAACGCCAACCCCAATATTAGCACCGACATCAGCTCCAAAGCGGTTGATGATTATGCCTTCTTGTGGGATGACATGAACTTGGAAGAAACTAGCTTGGGAGATGGGGTGCTGGCTTCAAACCTGGAAGACATGAGATTTGAGATTGATCATAACAGCATGGTCTTCATATGAAAATATTACTATTATTTATATAAATCTACTTAAGGATGTCAACCATTTGTTGATTAATGATGTACGTATTTGTTGTGTTTGGATTATTTGAGGGACAACTCAATGTTTGATTGGATCAGACGTTAGCTAGGCAGATTGTGCAAGTATACCGTTAGGGTTTATTTATTTTTTGCATACAGTATATCTTTGGCATCTTGTACAAATTATAGTATATGTTAATAATATTCTTTAATTGGTAGCATCGGGCCAGATTAATTTTTCTTAAGGCCAGTTTTTAGCTGTCTTTGGCTTACATTTCCTTGTGCGTGTGCTTGGTAAATCTTTCTTTTTCTTCCTTTTTAATCAAAGAAAGAATTGCTTCTTCCGACAGATATGCACTAGTTTATAAAGTGCCGGTTGAATTAAAAAAAAAAATTACGCTTAAATCAGCTCATCGAATCAACTTTAAAACTTTTTAACTGATTCCATTACAACATAGACATTATATAACTATATATTAAAAAAAGTTAAAGAATAAAATTGTGAAAAAAGATGAAACTGAAATGAAAAAAAAAAGAGGGGCTCAATTGAAACTAATGATTCCCGAGGTTTTTTTTTAGCATTGAAGTAATAAGCAAAATTCGGGACGGTTGCTTGACACACTTAAAATTAAGATCCAATATGCCACAGGGTGTGTCCAAAAGTTTAAGACCCCGTTTGTTTGTTAAAAAATATTTTTTTTTGAAAAATAAATTTTGG
>Ga0307510_10007306_pt1 | contig 13158 bp, 13 predicted proteins | sample 12_EM_MG_FD_207224 | JGI IMG/M metagenome (GOLD analysis project Ga0307510, IMG submission 207224) | Populus trichocarpa ectomycorrhiza microbial communities from riparian zone in the Pacific Northwest, United States - 12_EM | ecosystem: Host-associated > Plants > Roots > Unclassified | place... | reverse complement strand
GCTCACGCCGCTGCTGTCGGGCACCACGATGCCGGCGGCGCTGCAGAAGAAGTGGATGGACCTGCTCGCGCTCGTTCTCGGTCTCGCGTTCACGTTGCCGCTCGCCGCGTGGGCCGCGCGCGCGGCGCGCTTCGAGACGCTGCTCGGCGGCCTTCGCAGCTACTTCGCGCTGCCGGGCGCGTGGCCCTTCCTCGGTTTCATCGTGCTCTACAAGCTCGGCGATGCGTTCGCGCTCTCGCTGATGACGCCGTTCCTGCTGCAGGCGATGGCCTACACCACGGCCGAGGTCGGCGTGGTCAACAAGGTCATCGGGCTGTGGCTCACGATAGGCGGCGCGCTGATCGGCGGCGCGCTGATGCTGCGTCTGGGGCTGTGGCGCGCGCTGATGCTGTTCGGCATCCTGCAGGGCGCGAGCAACCTCGGCTTCTGGTGGCTCGCCGAGAACGGCCGCGGCCTGCTGCCGGGCCTGGTCGTGCCGGCGTTCGACTGGGGCTTCGTGAAGCTCGCGCACGCCACGCCGGTCGACGGCGGTCTGCTGCTCGTCGTGGCGGCCGAGAACCTCACCGGCGGCATGGGCACCGCGGCCTTCCTCGCGTTCCTGATGAGCCTGTGCAACCAGCGCTTCACGGCGACGCAGTTCGCGCTGCTGAGCGCCTTCGCTTCGGTGGGCCGGGTGTGGGTCGGGCCGCTCGCGGGCGTGCTGGCCGAGTCGATCGGCTGGCCGATGTTCTTCATCGTGGCGACCGTGCTGTCGGTGCCGGCGCTGGTGATGCTGTGGCGTTTGCGCGGCCCGGTGCGCGCGCTGGAGTTCGACGCCGCGGCGCCGTTGTCGGATGATTGAGGCCATGACGACGTCGACCGCTTTCGTGCATCCGATCACCTGCCTGTGCGCGCTGCACGCGCGGCGCCTGTTCACGCGCTCGCTGCTCGTCGGCGGCACCGGGCTGGTGATGCTGCCGGCATGGGCCCGCGAGGGCGTGGACGTCGGCCCGCGCTCGAGCTTTTCGAAGTTCGTGTCGGCGCAGCAGGTCGAGCAGGCCGCGAGCCAGCAATACCGCCAGATGCAGCAGCAGGCGGCGCAGAAGCGCGCGCTCGCGCCGCCGAATCACCCGCAGGTGGTGCGCCTGCGCGCGATCTCGGAACGCCTGATTCCGTACACCTACGAATGGAACGAGCGCGCGCGCCAATGGCGCTGGGAAGTCAACCTGATCGGCGACAAGCAGATCAACGCCTTCTGCATGCCGGGCGGCAAGATCGCGTTCTATTACGGCATCCTCGACCAGCTCAAGCTCACCGACGACGAGGTCGCGATGGTGATGGGCCACGAGATGGCACACGCGCTGCGCGAGCACGCGCGCGAGCGCATGGGCAAGACCATGGCCACGCGCGGCGCGATCGAGCTCGGTGCGGCGATCTTCGGCCTCGGCGACATCGGCCGCAGCGTGGCCGGCATGGGCGGGCAGCTGCTCACGCTGCGCTTCGGCCGCGAGGATGAATCCGAAGCCGATCTCGTCGGCCTCGAACTCGCGGCGCGCGCCGGCTACGACCCGCGTGCCGGCGTGAGCCTGTGGAACAAGATGGCGGCGGCGAACAAGAACGCGCCGCCCGAGTTCATGAGCACGCACCCGTCGGGGCCGACGCGCATCAACGACATCCAGCGCGCGCTGCCCAAGGTCGAGCCGCTGTATGCGCGTGCGCCCCGGCCGACGCAGCGCTTCGAGCCGCCCGTCAGCAGCAAGGGTTGAATCGGCCGCGACGGATGCGCCCGAAGCGCCGCTACCAGCGGCTCGGCAGCACGCGCGGCAGGCTGATGCCTTGCGGCGTGACCACCAGGTAGCCGCCCATCTCGAGGTCTTTCGTCAGCCGGCTCACCATCTCGCGCGAGCAGCCGAGCCGGTTCGCGATCTCCTGGTGCGTGAGCCGTTCGCGGATCAGCCGCGTGCCGTCGGCTTGCGCCTCGGCCAGCGCGTTGAAGAGCAACACGAGCCGGCCATAGGCGTCGTTCAGCGCCAGCTGCTTGGCGCTCAGCGTGGCGGCGCGCGCACGGCGTATCACCTTGGCGATCAGCTCCAATGCGAATTCGGGGTGCTCGGCGATGTGCGAGAGCAGCGTCTGGCGCGTCACCTGCACGCACTCGATGGCTTCGAGCGCCTCGACGCTGGCCGAGCGCGGGCCGCCGTCCAGGCTCATCTCGCCGTGGTATTCGCCGGCGCCATAGGTGCCGTAAGTGATCTCGCGCCCGTTGTCGCCGCTGCCGAACACGCGCAGCCGGCCCTTGGTGATGATGTAGATCGTGTCGCTGGTGTCGCCTTCTTCGATCAGGCGGTGGCCCTTGCGAAAGCTCTTCACCACGCCGCGCTCGGCCAGGGCGCGCAATGACGGCGCGAGATCGGCGAAACGGTCGGCGGGCTCGGGAGGCGTGCGGCTGGCCATGCAGGCGCACGGCCGTTCCGCCAATGGACCGGCCGCGCAGCCCGCATCGTAGCGGCCGCGCGGCGGTTCGTCAGGCTGCGATCAGCTGCGGCGTGGCGGCGAGGCTCGAATCGCCCGTCAGCGCGTGGCGCAGCACGCTCATCAGCGGCGGCAGCACCGCGACCTGATGCACCAGGCTGCGGATGCTCTCGGCACCGGTCTTCTGCCGGATGCTGCCGATCTGCGAACGCACCGTTGCGATCCCCACGCCGAGCTCGACGGCCACCTCGCCCGGCGGCACGCCCTGGCACAGCGCGACCAGCACACGCGTCTCGGCCGGCGTGAGGCCGTGCGCGCGCGCGAAGCCCTGCACCGACAGCGGCTCGCAGACCTGGCGCTTGCCCATGATCAGCAGCGTGGTGGCCTCGCCGAGCGGCACGATGGACGCCGACACGCGCTGCGCGCCCGTGCCCAGCGACACCAGCTTGCGCAGGCCGCGCTGGGCGGCGTTCTGCAGTGCGGTGAGCAGCGGCGCCATGTCGTGCGGGTCGCGCGCGCGCAGCTCACGGCCGAGCAGCTGCAACGGATGGTCGCCATCGAGTTCGACGCGCGCGGCATGGTTGGCATGCACCAGCCGGTTGGTGTCGACCAGCAGCAGCATGCCGTAGTCGACTTCGTCCAGCGTGGCGGCGAGCCAGTCGCGCCGGCTGCGGCGCTCGGGGCCGACGTAGGGGCCCGTGGCGGGCGCGGAGACTTCCTTGAGGGCAGTTGCAGACATCGCATCTCTCCTGGTGGCGCCAGCGAAGCGGAGTCGCTGACGTCAGCAAGAGTAGGCAAGCGCGAACCTCTCGGGGCGTGAATATGCACCTGGGAATTGGTGACTTATTCACATCGGCGCGGTCAGCGGCGCCGGGTCATCACGCGTGACCAGCCGCGCGTGAAGAAACGCGGGCGCGGCGGCGGTCCGTCAGGCCAGCACCTTCGGCAGCCAGCGGTTGATGTCGGCCACCTCCTGCGGGCACACCGAATGCGGCATCGCGTAGTCGTGCCACTCGACCGGGTAGCCGAGCGCGACCAGCGCATCGCGCGAGGCCGTGGCGCGGGCCAGTGCGATGACCGGGTCGACGCGGCCGTGCGCCAGGAAGATCGGCACGTCGGCATTGGCCGCACTGCGCTCGGCCGCGGTGACATCGGCCAGCGGCAGATAGCCCGACATGCCGAGCAGCCCGGCGAGCCGCTCGGGGTGGCGCAGCCCGGCCATCAGCGTCATCGCGCAGCCCTGCGAGAAGCCGCCGAGCACGATGCGCGACGCCGCGATGCCGCGCGCGCGCTCGTTGGCGATCACCGCGTCGACCAGCACGCGCGAGGCGCGCAGGCCGGCTTCATCCTCGCGCCGGGCGATGTCGGTGCCCAGGATGTCGTACCACGCCGGCATCACATAGCCGCCGTTGATCGTGACCGGCCGCGTCGGGCTGTGCGGGAAGATGAAGCGCACCGGGCCGACGCTGCGCAGATCGAGCTGCTGCGCGAACGGCACGAAGTCGTTCCCGTCGGCGCCCAGGCCGTGCAGGATGATGACGCTGGCCGTCGGGTTCGGCGCGGTCTCGACTTCGATCACTTCCAGTGTCATGGCGTGGCTTTCGGGTGAGGTGTTCAGAGCGTGAAGTCGTAGTCGATCACGAGCGGCGCGTGGTCGGAGAAGCGCGTTTCGAGATGGATGTATTCGGCCTTGGCGTGCGTTGCGACGCCGGGCGTGGCGAGGTGGTAGTCGAGCCGCCAGCCGACGTTCTTGGCCCAGGCCTGGCCGCGGTTGCTCCACCAGGTGTATTGCTCGGCCTTGTCGTTCAGCGTGCGGAACACGTCGACCAGGCCGATCTCGTCGAGCAGGTGCGTCATCCAGGCGCGCTCCTCGGGCAGGAAGCCGCTGTTCTTCTGGTTGCTGCGCCAGTTCTTCAGGTCGATCTCCTTGTGCGCGATGTTGATGTCGCCCACCAGGATCAGCTCGCGCTCGGCCGCCAGCGCCTTCAGGTGAGGCGCCATCAGCGCGAGAAACCTGAACTTGGCCAGCTGGCGCTCCTCGCCGCTGGAGCCGCTCGGGAAGTAGCAGCTGACGATGCTGAGCTTCTCCAGGCCCTTGCGCTTCGGGTCGTCGAAGCGCGCCTCCACATAGCGGCCTTCGGCATCGAACTCGGGGTTGCCGATGCCGGTGATCACCGCGCTCGGCGGCTTGCGGCTGTACAGGCCGACGCCCGAGTAGCCCTTCTTGTCGGCGTAGTGGAAATGGCCGTTCATGCCACCCACCTGCTCGAAACGCCCGACCACGGTGTCGGCCTGGGCCTTGAGCTCCTGCACGCCCATACAATCGGCGGCCATGCTCTGGGCCCACGCCTCGAAGCCCTTGGTGGCGGCGGAGCGAATGCCGTTCAGATTCAACGAGACAAGACGGAACAAGACAGGACTTCCCGGATGAGCCAGAACGCGAACTCTGACGCCATCGCGCAAGACTTTGTGAAGTTTGCGGTCGATGCCGGCGTGTTGCGCTTCGGTGAGTTCAAGACCAAGGCCGGCCGGCTGTCGCCGTACTTCTTCAACTCGGCCCTGTTCGACGACGGCGCGAAACTCGCGCGCCTCGCAGAATTCTATGCGCGCCGCCTGCTCGCTTCAGGCCTGTCGTTCGACATGCTGTTCGGCCCCGCGTACAAGGGCATCACGCTCGCATCGGCCTCGGCCGTCGAGCTCGCGCGGCTCGGCCGCAACGTGCCGTTCTCGTTCAACCGCAAGGAAGCCAAGGCGCACGGCGAAGGCGGCACGCTGGTCGGCGCGACGCTGCGCGGACGCGTCGTGATCGTCGACGACGTCATCACCGATGGCGCCTCCAAGCGCGAGTCGGTCGAGATGATCCGCGCCGCCGGCGCCGAGCCCGCGGCCGTGCTGATCGCGCTCGATCGCATGGAACGCGGCGGCTCCGATGACAACCTGACGGCCCGCTCGGCCGTTGAAGAGTTCGAGAGCGCGTACGGGTTGCCGGTGATCACGATCGCCTCCGTGATTGACCTGCTGCATGTGCTGGAATCGACGGACGACCCGGTGTTGCGTGCTCATTTCGCCCGCGTTCAGGCTTATCGTGAACGCTACGGAGTTCGATGAGGATGAGATTCGCCGCCGCCTGTCTGCCTGCCGCCCTGCTGATGCTGGGCGCGCTGCCGTTGCCGGCCGGTGCGCAAACGGCCGGTGCGCCGCTCATCTACACCTGCACCGACGCCAACGGCAAGAAGCTCACGTCCGATCGGCCCATCATCGAATGCAACAGCCGCGAGCAGCGCGTGCTGAACAGCGACGGCTCGGTCAAGCAGGTGCGCCCGCCCACGCTCACCTCCGATGAACGCAGCGAGGCCGAGGCCCGCGAGCGCGATGCGGCTGCCGAGCAGGCGCGCCGCCTGGAGGCGATCCGGCGCGACCGCAACCTGCTGGCGCGTTTCCCGAACGAGGCGGCGCACCGCAAGGCGCGCGTGGCCGCGCTCGACGATGTCAACAAGGCGGTGCGCGCCTCCGAGGCGCGCCTCACCGCGTTGGCCGCGGAGCGCAAGCCGCTGACCGACGAGGCCGAGTTCTACATCGGCAAGCCGCTGCCGGCCAAGATCAGGACGCAGCTCGATGCCAACGACGCGGCGGTCGACGCGCAGCGGTCGCTGGTGCAGAACCAGCGCCTCGAGGTGATCCGCATCGACGCTCTGTACGACGCCGAACTCGAGCGCCTCAAGAAGCTGTGGAACGGCGCCCAGCCCGGCTCGATGGGCGTGATCGCGAGCAAGGCCGCGTCGGCCTCGCCCGCCAAGTAGTCGCCACTCGGCCCGCGAGCTTCTTCTTCAGCAGCTCGTTGACCTGGCTCGGGTTGCCCTTGCCCTTGGTGGCCTTCATGGCCTGACCGACGAGCGCGTTGAACGCCTTGTCCTTGCCGGCGCGGAACTCCTCGACCGACTTCACGTTCGCCGCGAGCACCTCGTCGATGATGCGTTCGAGCTCGCCGCTGTCGCTCATCTGCTTCAGGCCCTTGGCGGCGATCACGGCATCGACCTCGCTGCCTTCGCCTGTCCACAGCGCGTCGAACACCTGCTTCGCGCCGTTGTTCGAGATCGTCCCGTCGGCGATGCGCGCGACCATGGCCGCGAGCGCGGGCGCGCGCACAGGGCTGGCGTCGAGCTCGATGTCTTGTGCGTTCAGGCGGCGCGCGAGTTCACCCATCAGCCAGTTCGCGACCAGCTTGGGCTGGCCGCTGGCCTTGGCCGCTTCCTCGAAGTACGCGGCGAAGGCCTTGCTCTGCGTCATCGCGACCGCGTCGTAGGCCGGCAGCCCGTAGTCGGCCTGGAAGCGGGCGGCCATCAGGCGCGGCAGCTCGGGCATCTGCGCGCGCACCTGCTCGACCCACTCGGCCGCGATCACGAGCGGCGGCAGATCGGGATCGGGGAAGTAGCGGTAGTCGTGCGCGTCTTCCTTGGTGCGCATCGCGCGCGTCTCGCCGGTGTCGGGATCGAACAGCACCGTGGCCTGTTGCACCGTGCCGCCGTCTTCGAGCAGGTCGATCTGCCACTGCACCTCGAAGTCGATCGCCTGCTGCATGAACTTGAAGCTGTTCAGGTTCTTGATCTCGCGCCGCGTGCCGAACTCGGCGCCGGGCCGGCGCACCGAGACGTTCGCATCGCAGCGGAACGAACCCTCCTGCATGTTGCCGTCGCAGATGCCGATCCAGGTGACGATCTGGTGCAACGTCTTCGCGTACTCGACCGCCTCGCGGCTGCTGCGCATGTCGGGCTCGGTGACGATCTCCAGCAGCGGCGTGCCGGCGCGGTTCAGGTCGATGCCGCTCTGGCCCTGGTAGTCCTCGTGCAAGGACTTGCCCGCGTCTTCCTCGAGGTGCGCGCGCGTCAGGTGCACCACGTGCTTGACCCGCTCTCCTTGCGCGCCATCGACAAAGAACTCGACCGCGCCGCCCTGCACCACCGGCGTCTCGTACTGGCTGATCTGGTAGCCCTTGGGCAGGTCGGGATAGAAGTAGTTCTTGCGCGCGAAGATCGACAGCGGCGCGACCTTCGCGCCCACCGCCAGCCCGAAGCGGATCGCCCGCTCGACCGCGCCGCGGTTCATCACCGGCAGCGTGCCCGGCAAGGCCAGGTCGACCGGCGAGGCCTGCGTGTTCGGCGCGGCACCGAAGTGCGTGGACGAGCCGCTGAAGATCTTGCTCTGGGTCGAAAGTTGGGCGTGCGTTTCGATGCCGATGACGACCTCGAAGCCGCGTATGAGTGCAGGTTTGCTCATGGCTTGTTCAAAAACCCACCGGCGCACGCGTGTGCCAGTCGGTGGCTTGCTGGAAGGCGTGCGCGGCGTGCAGCAGCGCGCCTTCCTGGAAGTAGTTGCCGATCAGTTGCAGGCCGACCGGCATCGAGGCTTCGCCGAAGCCCGCGGGCAGGCTCATGCCGGGCAGGCCGGCCAGGCTCGCGGGCAGCGTGAAGATGTCGGCGAGGTAGCTCGCGACCGGGTCGTCGCTGTTGCCGCCGAGCTTCCACGCGACCGTGGGCGCGACCGGCCCGGCGATCACGTCGCACTGCGTGAAGCAGGCCTGGAAATCGTCGGCGATCATGCGGCGCAGCTTCTGCGCCTGCAGGTAGTAGGCGTCGTAGTAGCCGTGGCTCAGCACATAGGTGCCGATCATGATGCGGCGCTTGACCTCGGGCCCGAAGCCTTCGCTGCGCGTCTTCTTGTACATGTCCTCGAGGTTGCCGTAGTGCGCGGCGCGGTGGCCGTAGCGCACGCCGTCGAAACGGCTCAGGTTGGACGAGGCCTCGGCCGGCGCGATGATGTAGTACACCGGGATCGACAGCTCGGTGCGCGGCAGCGTGACGTCGACCAGCGTCGCGCCGAGCTTCTCGAACTCGGCGAGCGCGGCGCGCACCGCGCCGTTCACGTCGGCGGCGAGCGCGGCCGGGAAGAATTCCTTCGGCAGGCCGATGCGCAGGCCCTTCAGCGGTTGCGCGGCGGTGGCCCCCGCGCGCGCCATGTGCATCGCGGCGGCAAAGTCTTGCGGCGGGCGCTGCGCACTGGTGGAATCGCGCTCGTCGAAGCCGCTCATCGCGCCGAGCAGCAGCGCACAGTCTTCGGCGCTGCGCGCGAGCGGGCCGGCCTGGTCGAGGCTGGAAGCGAACGCGATCATGCCGAAGCGCGAGCACACGCCGTAGGTCGGCTTGATGCCGGTGACGCCGCTGAAGCTCGCGGGCTGGCGGATCGAGCCGCCGGTGTCGGTGCCGGTGGCGGCGGGCAACAGGCGCGCTGCCACAGCCGCGGCCGAGCCGCCGGATGAGCCGCCGGGCACGCGCGTCGCGTCCCACGGGTTCTTGACCGCACCGTAGGCCGAGTTCTCGTTCGCCGAGCCCATCGCGAACTCGTCGCAGTTCAGCTTGGCCAGCGTGACGGTGCCCGCACCCGGGCCGCGGCCCGGTTCACCACCACCCAGCCGCGCGACCACGGTCGCGTCGAACGGGCTGCGGTAGTCGGCCAGGATCTTCGAGCCGGCGGTGGTGGGAAGCGTCTGCGTGACGAAGATGTCCTTGTGCGCGATCGGCACGCCCAGCAGTGCGCCGGATTCGCCGCCAGCACGCCGCGCGTCGGCGGCGCGGGCCTGGGTCAGCGCGAGTTCGCGGTCGGTGCTCAGCACCGCGCCGAGTTGTTGGTGATCGGCAAGGCGTGCGAGCAGATGTGTCGTGAGTTCGACGCTGGAAAACGCCTTGTCGGCCAGCGCGCGGCCCAGTTCGGCCACGCCCATCTCGTGCAGCGGCTTGGCAGCGGCGCTCATGAGCCAATCACCTTGGGCACGAGGAACAGCCCGTCTTCGACCGCCGGCGCGCTGCGCTGGTTGGCGGCGCGGTTGTCGACCTCGCTGACGACGTCGTCACGCAGGCGCAGCACGACTTCCTGCACCGCCGACAGCGGCGTGTACAGCGGCTCGATGCCGCTGGTGTCGACCGCGCTCATCTGCTCGACCACGCGGAAGAAGCCGTTGAGTTGCGACAGCATCGCGGCCGCTTCGGCGGGTTGCAGTTCGAGCCGCGCCAGTTGCGCGATGCGGCTCACCTCTTGAGGGGTCAGGGCCATGGGAAACGATGAGGGGTTTTACAGTCCAAAACGGGGCGCGGCGGGTCGAAAACCGCAGGTGATGCGGTATTATCCCCGGTTATCCACAAGCCCTTGATGCCTGTGCAAATCGTTGGTTGATAGCCATCTCCCAGCGTTGCGCCAGGTGTTGTGAAGGGCCTGTGCCATGAGCTGAATGGTGCGCGCAAGCGACCGGCCGGTGCCCACAACACGACCCCAACAACGGACCCGATTCGGCTGACCCGCGCTGCGACCGCTTCATTGCCCGCAGGCAGCACGCCGGACCCGCCCCCACAAAAACCATGTTCGGTTCCTTCCGTCGCTACTTCTCGACTGATCTGGCCATCGACCTCGGCACTGCCAACACGCTGATCTATGTGCGTGGCAAAGGCATCGTGCTCGATGAGCCCTCCGTTGTCGCCATCCGCCACGAAGGCGGCCCCAACGGCAAGAAGACCATCCAGGCGGTCGGCGCCGAGGCCAAGGCGATGCTCGGCAAGGTGCCCGGCAACATCGAGGCCATCCGCCCGATGAAAGACGGCGTGATCGCCGACTTCACCGTCACCGAGCAGATGCTCAAGCAGTTCATCAAGATGGTCCACCCGCGCTCGGTGCTGCGCCCGAGCCCGCGCATCATCATCTGCGTACCCTGCGGCTCCACGCAGGTCGAGCGCCGCGCGATCCGCGAATCGGCGCTCGGCGCCGGCGCGAGCGATGTCTACCTGATCGAGGAACCGATGGCCGCCGCGATCGGCGCCGGCCTGCCGGTCAGCGAGGCCAGCGGCTCGATGGTGGTCGACATCGGCGGCGGCACGACCGAGGTCGGCGTGATCAGCCTGGGCGGCATGGTCTACAAGGGCTCGATCCGCGTCGGCGGCGACAAGTTCGACGAAAGCATCATCAACTACATCCGCCGCAACTACGGCATGCTGATCGGCGAGCCCACCGCCGAGATGATCAAGAAGAACATCGGCAGCGCCTTCCCCGGCTCCGAAGTGAAAGAGATGGAAGTGAAGGGCCGCAACCTCTCCGAAGGCGTGCCGCGCAGCTTCACGATCAGCAGCAACGAAATCCTGGAAGCGCTCACCGATCCGCTGAACCAGATGGTCTCGGCGGTCAAGAACGCGCTCGAGCAGACGCCGCCCGAACTCGGTGCCGACATCGCCGAGCGCGGCATGATGCTGACCGGCGGCGGCGCGCTGCTGCGCGACCTCGACCGGCTGCTCTCGGAAGAAACCGGCCTGCCGGTGCTGGTCGCCGAAGACCCGCTGACCTGCGTGGTGCGCGGGTGCGGCATGGCGCTGGAGCGCATGGAGCGCCTGGGCAGCATCTTCACGTCGGAGTGAACCGATGAACGTCGGGCCGCGTCCTGCTGAGGCGCGCCTGACCGCGGCAGTGCACAGAGCCTGAGTCCGATGTCCATAGGCACCATTGATCGCACACCGCCGCCCTTCTTTCGCCAGGGGCCGTCGGCGCTGACCAAGCTGATCCTGTGTTCGGCGCTCGCGCTGTTCCTGATGGTCGCCGACAACCGTTTCATGATCACGCGCCAGCTGCGCGCCGTGGTGGCCACGGTGCTCTACTACCCGCAGCAGGCGCTGCTGGTGCCGGTGCAGGCGATGGTCGGCGGCAGCGACTACTTCGGCGGCCTGAAGCAGGCGCTCGCGAGCGAAGAAGCCGCCAGGCGCGAGCTCGCGCTGCAGGCCGAGCGCGCGCACCGTGTCGACCAGCTGCTGACCGAGAACACGCGCCTGCGCGCGCTACTCGAACTGCGCCCCAACCTGGTGGTGCGCTCGCAGGCGGCGCAGGTGCTGTACGAGGCCTCGGACCCGTACTCGCGCAAGGTCATCATCGACCGCGGTGCGACCAACGGCATCGTCGTCGCGTCGCCGGTGATCAACGAGATCGGCGTGCTCGGCCAGGTCACGCGCGTCTACCCGCTGTCGAGCGAGGTCACCTTGCTGACCGACAAGGATGCCGCGATCCCGGTGCTCAACGCCCGCACGCAGGCGCGCAGCGCCGCATTCGGCAGCGCGGCCGTGGTCGGCGGCGGCATGGAGATGCGCTTCATGGCCGGCAACGCCGATGTGCAGGTCGGCGATGTGCTGACGACCTCCGGCGTCGATGGCGTCTACCCGCCGGGGTTGCCTGTCGCCAAGGTCACCGCGGTCGACCGCAAGCTCGATTCCGGGTTCGCGCGCATCGTGCTCGCGCCCAATGCGCAACCCGATGGCGTGCGCCATGTGATGGTGCTCGAACCCGTGGGTCTGCAGATGCCCGCGCGGCCCGAAGACGCGGCGTCCGACGCCAAGCCCACGGCGCCGAAGAAGGGTGGCCGCAAGTGATCATGCCGCGCTCGTCCGACCAGCTGCTGCTGCCGGTCAACCCGCTGTTCGTCGCGTTCACGCTGCTGTTCGCGTTCGCGCTGAACCTCGTGCCGCTGGGACGCAACCCGCTCGTGCCCGACTTCGTCGCGCTGGTGCTGGTGTTCTGGAACGTGCACCAGTCGCGCCGCGTCGGCGTCGGCCTGGCGTTTCTGTTCGGGCTGATGATGGACGTGCACGCCGGCTCGGTGCTCGGCCAGCACGCGCTTGCCTACACGCTGCTGAGCTTCTTCGCGATCACGATCCATCGCCGCCTGCTGTGGTTCACGGTGCCCTCGCAGGCGGTGCAGATCCTGCCGCTGTTCTTCGCTGCGCATGCCGTGTCGCTGGTCGTGCGCATGATCGCCGGCGGCATGTTTCCGGGCTGGCAGGTGCTGCTCGCGCCGGTGTTCGAAGCGCTGCTGTGGCCGATCGTCACATGGTTGTTACTCGCGCCACAGCGCAGAGCCCCGGACAGGGACGAAAATCGCCCACTGTGAATAGTGCCCCTCGTCCGCGGCCATACCGCGGCCGGTCCCCCGCGGGGACGCCGGCCGGCTTGGGAGCGGTCCGGCGCTCGGCCGGACGCGTGACTGGATCGTTGAGATGACAGAACTGAAAAACGTCGAACAGGAAGTCGGGCGCTTTCGCATGCGCCTGGCGGCTGCCGCGGCGTTCGTGCTGTTCGCATTCGGCCTCCTTAGCGCGCGGCTCGTCTACCTGCAGATCTACAAGCACGACGAACTCTCCACGCAGGCCGAGAACAACCGCATCACGGTCTTGCCCATCGTGCCCAACCGCGGGCTGATCCTGGACCGCAACGGCGTCGTGCTCGCGAACAACTACTCGGCCTACACGCTCGAGATCTCGCCGAGCAAGGTCGACGATCTCGAGGCGACGATAGACCGCCTGGCCACCATCGTCGAGATCCAGCCGCGCGACCGCAAACGCTTCAAGCGGCTGATGGACGAGAACAGCAAGAGCTTCGAGTCGCTGCCGATCCGCACCAAGCTCACCGATGAGGAAGTGGCGCGCTTCACCGCGCAGCGCTTCAGCTTCAACGGCGTCGACATCAAGGCGCGGCTGTTCCGCAACTACCCGCTGGGCGAGGTGGGCAGCCACCTGATCGGCTACATCGGCCGCATCAACGAGGCCGAGAAAGACAAGATCGACGACTCCGAGGACGAGGCCAACTACCGCGGCACGCAGTACATCGGCAAGCTCGGCGTCGAGCAGAGCT
>Ga0307510_10007305_pt1 | contig 13158 bp, 15 predicted proteins | sample 12_EM_MG_FD_207224 | JGI IMG/M metagenome (GOLD analysis project Ga0307510, IMG submission 207224) | Populus trichocarpa ectomycorrhiza microbial communities from riparian zone in the Pacific Northwest, United States - 12_EM | ecosystem: Host-associated > Plants > Roots > Unclassified | place... | reverse complement strand
AAGGTCTTGTACGGAATTTTGCTAATGTAGCTATAATCGTTGCCAAAGGTATGAGTGAAGCTTAACTTAGGCTCCGAGTAACCACCGATGTGCGAATCTCATAGTGCCGGAACTATAAAGCGCAGAAAGGGAAAACAGCACATTCCGCTAACGGGTGGTGCCATAAACACCTATATTATGTGGCTGAGCTTTTATTATTCAAAGCCGCCATCCTAAGTGCGAAGTGGTAGGCCAATGATTGGGATGGAAGGTTTGGCTGAGGTCATCAGCCTCTATAGGTACAGTACATACAGTGGTACCGTGCAGCGCTGGTACTGAATTACCGCAGGGTGACCTTTCGGTGTTAAACCCCGACAACTAGCCCTCTCGAATCCTCCACCCGGATAACCTCAAATCGGGCGCATTGAGATATGATACATATCCACCTCGTCGCTCGCCCTACCATTCGAGATAATCTACCAAATAACCCAAGACATAACCTCGGGGCTTGAACTCCCTCACCAAAGCCTGCCGCCGCCTTGGGGCACAGCGCCCTCCATGTCCTCGGGGAGCTATGCACCAAAAGCACCACTCTCTGCAGCAGGAAATGGCCAGTTAGCATGCCCCTGGATGAGGGGGTGATAGGGAAACCAAGGCTACAAGAAAGCGAAATACCAGAGAAGGTAGCCCAGGGGTAATCCCTAGATGTCCCAAATATGCGCTTTAGCCATGGGGTCTCACGGCGCCCCGGGGGTAAGCCGGTTCCCGCTACTGATCACAGCCATCAATACCCATCAGATGGGAATGTTGAAATCCCGGTCGAGCTGGTGCGATAAGAGCGTGGGCGAGCTGGATTCCTGTAGTGGGGAGCGGCTGGGTAATGCAGTGCGCGCAAGTGGCGTAGGTGTACTAGTAGTCAGTCCCTTGCCAGCAGGCGGGGCGCCCCTGTGTACTAGTACACCACCGATGAGTGAAATTTATTTCCTATCTCCGAGAGGGTCAAGATGGCAAAAATTATTTTTATTTTTTTCCCTCCCCTCTCGTACTGCCTCCACACACACTGTGCTGGATGTAGGCTGGTTTCTCCAGCTTCTTGGGGGGGTTTTTTGGCACAAAAACCTTCTTCCCCGCGCAAGGTCTACAGGCATGGGGTCCCTCTATCATACCGGTATCCCCCAACTCTGCTTTCTTCCCTCCGTTCTGCTCTTACTTCATGCCTGCCTTCTGTTTGTGTGGTTGGCACCCCTGCAGTTCCCTTATAACAGACAACTGGGAAGGGAATACCCATCCATAGCAGGAGAAAGCACTTCAATAGGTTATAGGCGATTTCTATATTCTCTTGCTTTCTTAAAGGATGGCTGATCAAACATGAAGACAATGTCCGGGGTTCTTCAGTGGCTTGGACGTACCTATCTTCTACTCTTCCCCTCTTTGTCATGTCAACTGACACTTTACTGCTATACTATCCTCCTCCAGGCAGCATTTTGCTGCCTCACACCTTCTAGTAGTACATGACTGCCTGATTGGTGCCAGCTTTCTCTCTACCTGCTCCATACCTTACTACTCCCTCTCTCCCACGCTTGTTATTGCCTATAGCAAAACTCTCCATTCCCGCTGAGGTAGCTACTAGTATTACATTATCCCTCTTAGTTCACCGCAATGGCTGGTCAGCCTAGAGGCACAGGCACCTAAGTGTCTGGCAGCCTATTGCCACATCAGCCTCACGGGTGCCTTCCTACATACCAACAGCCAACCTTTGATTTTGATTTCCTTCATTCCCTCACAGTGAGGCTTTCCTTGGGCTGATATATATGTATTTGGTTCTATACCAAAGGGGGCTCGGAGTGATTCCTTCTTCTTTAGCACAGAGTCAGAGCACTAGCTGTTTTTCGTGCCATAGCCTATATCCCCACAACGTCGAACAATAGGCCGGGTATGATACAATAGCAATCTCCTCAACCGACCAACAGTTTGCCTGTTATCAAGTAATGCCCCATGATTGGTCGACTATATGATTGCCTATTCCCCAATTTGAAGCTGGGATGAGCTGTGCTGCGCGAGGCTAGGCTAAGGCCCTAGGTACCAGCTGGAGTCTTCAAGTCTCCGATGGAATATGGATGGGATTTGTACAGTGCAGTGCTAATCAGCACGGTGGCGCAAGTTTCTATCCCACAGGCGTACGGGTCACGTACAAGGTCTACGGATCCGTAATGAGTGGATGGGATGAGATGGGATGGGATGACGGGATGGTAAAGTGCATTTCCTTCCACATGCGCATTACTCCGGCATACAGTAGGCTGCGCACGATTAAACGCGGGTCGGGGGGGGGGGGGGTACTACAGTGCCTTATCGTATCGTACCGTATTCTATTCCATTGTAGGTAACTGGAAAGTTTGGACCTTCTATCTCGCTTGCGCGCTGATTGGATAACCAGCCCATCGCAACACACTATCGACTGCGATCAATCATTGACTACCGGTATTGCCCCCTTGCTCCCCTTGCAGACTATCCCTCCTGCCCCCCATCGCGTTTCTCCCACCGTATCGCACTCTCTTCGCCCAAGAGGGGAAAGAAAGAAAGGAAGACCTTCCACCTTTATAACCCCGTGAATTACGAGGATTCGTAACACCTTCCCTAGCGCCGCAATCATCTATTATACCAAATACCGGTATCTATGGCCCACGATTACCTCTCGACAACCATGGAGACGGCTATGATATATGTCCCCAATAGCACAGTGCTAGGCGATCTAGCAAATAAAACAAAACAGCGCCCGAGTGATTTCCCGACGGTACTCTACTCTACTCTTCTCTACCACTGCGCAGCACAACTGAAGCCCCCGGTAACTACCCCATACCCCATACCCCATACCCTACGAACCGCCACCCCACGGCATAATACCACACAAAACACTCCCTCCCGCGCCAAGCCCAAATTAATCTCGCCAGTATTATCATACTCTAGAGCACCATAATATCCCAAGCTCGGCTCCACAACCCCGGAAAACATTCCCCCCGAAACCTTCCACCGCCCGGTAAAAAAAAAACTTCAAACAAAACCCGAGGGCGCGCCAAATAACTCCATCATACTTAATAACAAGTAATAATATGATTACCCCAGCACCCACCCACACAACAACTCCCAACCGCCGCCGCCGAGGGAGCGAGCACTCACTTTTCCAACTTTGTTTGCTTTCACGATTAGGATTCAAAACCAAGCCCGGCCCAGCCCGGCCCCAACCGGTCAGGTCAGTTCAGTCAGTTCGCTTCCTAATCTACCCACCCACCCATGCACACTACCGGCTACGTACGATGCGATACTGCGCCCGCGTCCCGCGAAACGGGAAGAAGGAAAAGAAAGAAAGAAAGAAAAATCTCTATCTTGTCCGACCTCATCTTGGCTTGCGATATGCGTGCAAGTACATGGCACAAACTGGGTTGAGCCCGATGGTTGGATGATACTCACAGTTTTCCGTAAAGTTCCTATATCGTGCCGGTGGCCAGCTTTCACCCGCCGTCGGAAAACGCCCCGCTAGTTCTCTACCCTTTCCACACTGCTTACGAATTGAGATGGAAAGCTTTCAATATAAATATGTTCAAAGAGGAGGAGTTGTCGCAAAGGCTCTCGCTATTCTGTTGTTGTCGTTGTGGTTGCAATCACTGATAAGCCTTGCACACCTTCTTTTCCTTCTTCCCGACCGGGGATAAACATGTGACAATGCCGACCGGGTATGAGACAATGCTGTAGGGAACCATGATATACGATATATTGTACAGCCCCCCCCCACCCCCACCCGCGCACTCCAACTCCCAATAAACCGTGAGAACTTATCCTATCGTACATGATTTTTTTTCCCAGTAACAATGACGAAAAACAGCCATCCCAAACTGCGGGTGGGAGAAGGAAAAGAAGAGCAGCCTCTCGTATTCTAGAACCCTCCAACCTGTCTAATAATACCAACACCCGCGTAGGAATCGCAATCCAGCCCAATCACAGAAAGGAAAGGAAGGAAGGAAGAAACAATACAAGTGGCGTAATAGTAGCAAAAAGAAGCAAGTAGTAGTGGTGGGACAGAGTAGAGTAGAGATAGGTCGGGTCCACGCAGCCATAAATCAGCCAATAATACATAGCAGGCAAATGTAAGCCCAAGGGAAGTGAAAGGAGATTCTCTAAAAGTCAAAAAGATGATCCAGCTCGTCCAATTCCACACTCTCGGGGGACCCCAAATGTCTTTCTAATTCTCCACCCCAACTGCCCAGGCCGAGCCCCGCTGGTTTTTCGCTCTCTTCTCGCGTTCTTTCTACTTCCACCACGTCTTCATCCCGCGGCTCCACTCGGCTCTCCTGGATGTCCTCGTCATCCTCGTCATCCTCTCCATCCTCCCGCTTCACGTGCGCCAGCCCGTTAGAACTATCCAGGACTCCGACACCCGTTACCACACCCCCAACCGTACCGGATACCACCGCGTGCGAATATCCTAACAAGATTCCGTCCCCGCCGGGCTCCCCATGACCATCGGCTTCGTACTCCCCTCTATTCCGCTTCTCCCCGGCGATGGAGGAGGGTGGATTCGAAGTCTCGCGACTGGTGCTTCGTCGGCAGATGTATATCGCCGATTGCGAGAACTCTCGTTCGTCCCCTTCCAGCGGGGGGGATGACAGGGCGGATTTACCTCCTGAGAGGCTCGCGCTCGCAGCTGTGGTGCCACCCGTCACGCTGGGCACCGGCGACGGCGGTGACAATTCGTGTGACGTAAAATCTAGATCTACTTCTGGACTAGGAGAAAACTCGCGACGGTGACAGAGGTCTTCATTTTCCTCAGCGTCCGGATCCTCGGTATCGGACGTTGAAGGGGTGGTGGGTGTAGGTGAGGCGACACTGATCTGGGGATGATGAGAGTTCGGGATTGGTTGGTGCGGAAGTGCACTTAGGTAGAAGTATATGCGCTTTGGGTGAGTTGTTATTAGTTCTTTCGAAAGTACACATTGATTCGATGCCGATGATGATGAGAAAGGGCGCTTTAGGTAAGTGTTGAGTCGAGAGGAAATTATTGCGTGGGGATTAGCCGAGCTGCAACCCGAAACCGTCAGTCAGCGCTTTGACAACTTTTTCCTTTCCTTTCTTTTTTGAGACATCATCCCTACAACGCGAAACCACAATTCCCCGACACACCCACACAACACCCACACCACACCATCTCACCAGCGGCACAGCGATAAGGGAGGGGTCACCACTTTCTCCGGTAAAGAGGGAGAGAAAAAAAAGCAGTCCAAAATAAATCCCCCCCAGAATAAAAAAACACATATATATATAAAAAATAGGAATATATAGGGAAAGAAAAAAGAGAGGGTACTGACTTTTCCACAACCCCAAGAACAGGCGCCAACACCGCCGCCAACTCTTTAACAGTATGCGGCCTGTTCCCCGACCGCTCGAGTATGTCCACTACCCCAGATACGATCTCGTCGTTAATACCTTCATGGCTAATCCTGCTTTCGGGCGGTGGCGAGGGTGGGAGGTTGCTACGACGGGTAGTGTCGTAACCGCCAGCGGACAGGGGCGAATGATCCCGTTTCACACGCTTCTGCGGTGGCTCGCTCTTCGTCGCAGACGATGAAGGCGAGGAGCGCGAACTCTGTGGAAGATGAATCCCGAGCGACGGTAATGAGAGAGACTTTCGGCGAGTATTGTAGACCATTTTGTTATAAAGAAAAAGGGTTGTCGGGGGGGGAAGAAGGAGGAAGGGAACGAAAAGGTCAACAAGAAAAGCCCAAAAAGTAAGAAACCGAACCGAACTGAATGTAATTGTACTGTGCTGTCCCGGTAGTCAATCTGTTGGGTCAGGAGTGCGTGAGAACAAGTGAGAAGGAGGAAGAGAAGGAGGAGGAAGAGGAGGGCGAAGACGACGACACAGATGGCAAAATGCGGAGGGGTGGGTGTGAGGGCAGGAGGGACCCGTACTGTAAGACGAAAGGGTATCGAAAACAAAACGGTTAGCCGCTCGAGCAAAAAAAGGAAGGAAAAATAAAAGGGATAAAAAATAAAAAATAATTATTATCCCAGCGAGAATATCTGGAAGACGGAAAATGGAGAAGCGGAATTAGGAAAAGGGAAACTACAATATGGCGGGAAAGCTTGAGGCACGAGAAAAAGAGGTTGATAGCGCGCGCAGGGAGGCAGGTAACCGGCAGTTGGGCTGCACACTGCAGGACAGCAGCGACCAAGCAAAGCAAAGTGTGGGGGGGGGGGAGATGAGAGTGAGGGGAGAGAGGGGAGTAATGGGTAGGCAGGAAGGGAGGAATCTGGAGGGGGAAGGAAAGAGTTTAGGATTTATGGGATAATTCAAGGTAGATTCTACTACGGTATCACCACGTCGAAGGCAGAGAGAAGAGAAGAGGAGAGTTGTTATTATTATTGTTGTTGTTGTTGCCTCACAGATGACGATGATCCGACGAGTGAGTAACGATCTTGCTAGATGAGGAGCGCGGTACCGGTAGAGCACAGTACGGTACTGTACCGTACTTGTACAGAACGGTGCTTCGCCAACCACCGTAGGAAGGAAACAAAGGAGACAACAACAAAAAAAGAAAGGCTGTTGAGAAGGATTCCTTCCTTTCTTCCTTTCTTCCTTTCTTCTCTCCCTCTTCATTCCTATCAAGCTAACAGCCAACCGATCACCACTCCGGCAAGGGGGCGCACCCTGCCCTACCCTGCCGCACGCCCAGTTTATCTCTGAATACCAGGACCAGTTTGTCTATCTATCGCGTACGGTACAGCAATCTAGGCAGGTGCATCAGATCCTTGAGTGGCCCGTTGGAGGGGAAGGCAACCCACACCGACCGCACATAAATAACACATGCGGTGTTTTCTCCCTACATGCTGCACACACACGCTCGCACCTCAAGGTTAGCGGTGCGCATAGGATCGCCATAACGGGGAATGTGGGGATAAGGAGGGAGGGGAGGACGTTCTGCGACCGCACTGGAGCTGTACGAGGGCGGTAGCAGAGACTGCTGAACTTTCTCTGAGAGAATATGGGATGGGGGGATTATTAACTTGAATTACGCACACAAGTTATCTTTTTTCGGGTACGGTACAGGCAGTGCCACCGTACCTAAACAGACAGACAACCGGCAGGCATGACAACAGATAAATCGGTGCGACAGATAAATAGATTACACATGGGAGCGGCTACCTAAAATAATGGGGCACAGTCACAACAGACAAACATTCCTAAACTTGTCTTCTAATACCGGCAGGAATACTGTGACTTGTACAGCACTCTGGGGGGTCGTTAAAAACCTAAAAACTATTTCTGCTAATCCCAAACAATTCTCGACAGAAACAAAGATTATGTGTTCTCATTTTTAATGACCCCCGCGAGAACATGTTGCCAGGGATACCATAGGTTATCATAACACCGGCGCTACAGCGACCGACTTATCCCGGGAACTGGGATGATTGGACCTCGCCCTAGGACGTCGAGAATTCCCCTCTTTGGATTAACGGGGGGGGGCAAACATTGCGAAAGGACCGGCCCTACTGAGACAGACAAAGAGGGGATACAGAAAGCCTTACTGGAAAAGGCAACTCCAACGTCCTAGCGCGGGGCCCAGTCCTATACCGTAGATCACTGTGAGGGGCGAGCAAGCAAGCATGATGCCCCCCCGTGGGTTCATTGATTTCACATACATACTTTCTCTCCTTGATTGATTTGCGGCTACATTTTTGCAGCCTTTTCGACAGAACGACCATGGGTTAACCTGGACATTGAAAGCAATAGCCGCGTCCCTCCTGCTAGGACCTGACCCGTTCAAGTATCATACCCACCAGAAAAAGTGGGCAACCCCCGCCACGCACGAAAACAACATCCCGGGTTGTTTGTGTCATAGAAAACATATATTGCACCAGCATTCGAGTGCGCGATTGCCCCACCTAGACCACTGGTATCATACCGGCATTATTCCTAGGACGCGACAAATACAGTACTGCACTAACAGAAAAGGTAAGAATGAAAAAGTGTCCGAAAAAAAAAAGTAGGTAATTTTAATACGAATATTTAAACCAAAAATGGGAAGGGCCATGAATGAATATTGACCATCATACCGGTATTGCCCGATCCTTGGTGCAATAGTATCATAGTTCCTCGGAGAAAACCTGTCGTGATATTGGATGGATTTTTAGGTCGCTTTGCAATAATCTATCGCCCCTCTCTAGCTTCTCTGATGTGCTAGTATGTGATACTTGGCCGTTTACAAAGTATTCGGATGTCTCGACGCCAAGATGTCCCAACTTACGCCTAAACACTCGAATCTTGGCGCGAATTCGTCCGAATACTTTATGAACCGCCAAGTACCAGGCAGGACCTAGCACCATATTTGCCCCGGCGGAGAGCGCAAGTTCTTTTCCTATGGTTTGTTGGTAGTGTGCAAGGAGTCGTAGCATTTGGACCCCATTCTACCTTGCCCACTTGCTCGCACATTGTGACGTTTCTTACCGTAGAAACGGAAATGATCGAATCATGGTGCGCATAGTATACACTCACACCTCGCTGTCCCGGATCTTGATAATCCGGATACCTCGCTGTGTCGTGCGAATCTCAGTAAGTTCTGAATTTCTTTACACCAAAGCCTAACCTGTTGTCCCGGATCACTCGCTATGCCGGATGGATTCTTAGGATTTTGTCCGTCCGGGGTGTTTTCAAAATGTGCTGCTTCATCTGGTCGGGTGCAAAAGGAGTGTTTTGGAATTAATATTGGCCCTCTCAGGTTCAAAGTTCGGGACTTGTATTATACTGTACTGATTAATGTTTTTTTTATTTTTTTTATTTTTAAGAAATTGTTTTTGGGAGAATCGTGATAATAATAATATAGGAGAGTATCTCGATGACTTCCTAGCTTCACCGAAGGCTTTGCTGGATCGTTAGACTTCAAGTATTAGACCGGGGCAAGTCTGGCTTTGGTAAGCAGGCTTCGTGATACTTTGGTCGGGTTGGACTGGGTGGCCTGATGCAGAATACCAGTAATTAATAGAGCACTGGTGGATCCAATTAGGAATAAGTGCTGGAAATGGATAGGTTTAGAATATAACGATTATTATAATCAGGTGAGATCCAATTGCACATGAGTTAAATAGCAAGTCATTCCGGGCACGGCAAGGAGCAGTTAGCGTGCATAATACAATAGCAAAATAATAAAAAGACAGAAAAGTGAATAATTATTCATGCATACTCTACGAACTCCTCTTTGAATATATATCACAAATTGCTAATTTTTGATAAAGAGGGCTGGTGGTAAAATGGGCTGTTGTCCAGAGGACTACGGTATGCAAGGGGTTCCTATTCTCAAAGGTATCCTATCGCCGCTCTCTCAGGACCGAGCACACCAGCCATTAAAACAGAAAGATGCAAAAGTCGATCCCTTAGCCTTATCTTCTATCGCTTCTTACTTCACCACACTACTGTACGGTAGTATGATATTCCTAAATTCCACCATCGGTAGTTTTCCAACTCCTTGCACATTCCCGCAGAATCCTCACCTCACCTCACATCTCCTCCCCCTTGGCCAAGCCGTATTATAGCAACACATCACATCACAATAGAATCTCGCTACCAGAGGATGCCTAGCCTAGCCTACGGTACCTTCGCCAGTCTCACTTCTTCTTCCAAAAAAAAAAAGGAAAACATCACGATACCAACAACCTGTAGATCCAGGAGGCAGGTACAGCATCAGCACAGACAGCATCAGCAGATCACAAAGTCAAATGGAATAAATAAAAAAAGCACATCAAATAGGCAAACATTCCCAAACATGGCTTCCAACCGGGGAAGGTGCCGTACCCGCATGATACGGTTGTGAATAACTTGACTCATGCGTGATACGATATACTGTAATAACCTTTTTTTTTTTTTTTTTATCGGCCTGGCATATGATAAGGGACATGTTTTTTGTGTCAAACATTGGCACGGGTATGCTGGGTGAGTGAGGTGGGACGGTGGGTGATACAGAGAGTTGTGCTTGGGCTCGTGCAACGGCATTTTACCGATTGCCGGTATGATAATAATTATTGTGGAGAAAAGGGTGCGGAGTGTCACGTGATTTATGATGATATATCTTTGAGGGGGTGTAGGTATGCCGCTCGGTTTTATTACAGTATTGTTGAAGTTAAGATAACGAAGGGAGAGGGGGGGAGGGCTTGGTGCTTCATCAGTCGCTCAAACACTCTTGTTGCCCCCCTCATCCGGTGGAACAGCAGCCACGACCCACCACGTAGTCCCGAAATGATACCTTTTAACCTCGAGCACCTTGAGCCCGCTCCTCTCAACCAGTTCTCCCACATCCCTATTCCACCAGCACCCCCAGCGCTTAGCATGTCCCCACGCCAACCTATCCAGCACACCGTTAACCCAGTCAAGCCTGCTCCTCCCGTGCTCGAGCAAGATGATCCTACCCCCCTCACTCTCCCCCTTCACACAGCGGCCCAGATTGCGCAGTAGGGCGGTGGGGTCATCGTGCGAGCAGATGCCCATGCTCTGTATCACAACGTCATACTTCCCCCCAGCCGACAGCGTCGGTGGAATCGGGGGCGGTGGTAAGGGCGCCGCAGCATCCATGTGCACGCACCGCACCCTCATCCCCGATGCCGGATGCTTCGCTGCGAATGCGGCACGTGCAACGACCAACATCTCCCGACTGGAGTCTACGATGGTGACACTGGTGCATTTACGCATATCGTAGTACGCTGCGTTCCGTCCCGTGCCCACGCTCGCTTCTAGAACGTGCCCGTGAGCTCGGCGTGCCAGTGCGCGGCGGAGGAGTGGTAGGCCCATGGTTAGCTCGGAGAACCAGATGTTTGTGTCGTACTCGCTTGCAAGGGTGTTGTAGACTTTTGCATGGCTGGCTTGGAGGTGTGGGCTTGACGGGGCGGGTGGGAGGTCTTTGAGGCTTGTGTAGAGGTATGTTGTGTAGAGGGATAGGCCGTACGCTGCTACTCCTACCGCTAGGATTAGAGGGGTTCTCGAACGGGTGGGGCGCTGAGGTGGTGGCCGGATGCGGAGAGGTGGCTGGGCTCGGGCCCCCCGTCGTGGGCGGGGGAATTGCGGTGGTGGTGGTTGTGGCATGTTGGTGGTCGCCGTGAGCATGAACTTTTTCTGTTTTCTTGGAGCTTTGGTTTGGGTAAACAATCCTTGTGGTTAGCGCATCTTAATCAGAACCAATCCAAAGTTTGCTCGGGTGAAATTCTTGGCAACATTTTCCGTTGCGCCCCACCATTGTATCCAGCCTGTTTCAGCCAGTAACATGCGGCTAGTTACGGTAAGTTTTTCGGACCGGGCTACGTTCTGAAAAAAACAAAAAAAACAAAAACAAAGCCGGGTGTGGTGGTTATGGCGTGGGAATCCCCTGAACGGTATTAACTTGATTGAGTAGAGAGAAATAAAAAATGAAAATAAAATACATTGCTTCATCGTATATCACTCGACTGATCGGAGGATGATGATGCTCCAAGGTCCCTAGAAGCGGTGGTAATCCGAGGCCAGAAAGGGTGTTGAAATGTACGTATCATACAATCTCCTACGGTATGACGGTGTCTTAGTCATTCACACTTTTTCAGCCTGTAACCAGGTAGATTCTATCATTTGATTCACTCTCACCAAAATTATCACTTTCTGTTCCTAAACCTTTTTGTACAACACCCAAACCAAATATAAAAAAAGAAGCGCTGGCTGGCTGGCCTTGCTTCATCTCAGCACTTTTTACTTTATTTTTAGAAAAATTCCCCGTTGTGGTTGACTAGTCCAAGATCACGTTTGGCCTGTTCAGAGGGCCCCCGTTTGACTACTGAAAGATGTAAGATGGGTTAGGATAGATGAATGAACGGTAGGGTTCTGTGTTTATTTATATCAGTTGGCGTGAACCAAGAAACGGCTGCGTCCGTAAGGTTCCCATAGCCCTCCAAGTATAATAATGCTAAGCATTTGAAAATGCTTCGCTGGTCCTCCCTTTCTATCTAGCAAGAAAAAAAAAATTTGTAACAATGCACCGAGAGGTATATTTGGAAAACATTTATCTGCTATAGCAAGTCCCGGAAGCCTACTGTAGAAGACCATCATAGACTGATGGGGTATCGCTCAGGATACTCCTCCTCCTTGGTGACTGCCACGAGGCAGTACTTGTACAAAGCAGTCCATTGCAGCGAGAAGACCAATTCCGAGTCCCCAACTGACCAAAACCACCAACGCAATCGATCTTAACATCCACAGGTCATATACGCACCCCACTGCACTACATACAACGAACTATATCTATGAAGAGAAAGAAGGGGATATGGACAATTCATTAACGACAAGGAATACCGTAGAATACCTAGTATCAATGATCCAACAACCGTCTTTAGCAAAAACGACTAGCGCCAAGTGAATCTCTCAAATCGTCGGAAACGCGCCCCGGCGATATTCTCTTTCAAAGGTACTTCAAGATACAGCGCAGTTCTGGTAGCAGAGTGGGGGGAACCGCTCTGCGGCGTGGTTATTAATGGTGTCTCGTTTCATACTCCAGACCCCTCCCCCCGTGGCTCTACTATAATTAATGGAATCAGGGTATCATAACTCTATAAGGATATACCCCTCCCCGGACCCTCCCCACACGTCCAATTTGATCCACATGCGCTCGAGTACCTTGGCCCGCTTCCTAGTTGGGTATCTCCTCTCCTCTGCCTTATGTGCGTCTTGTGGGCTTTCTGATAATGTTAAAGTTGGTGCGGTAGTGGATTGAGGTTGTTACGGGGTTAGTTTGTTTCCTGGGGGGCGCTAGGAGCTAAGACAGGGCTTTATTCTTAAGATACATAATGCGTAGTTTCTAGTTGTATGCTACTGGTATCTATATGGCACTATAGGAAATACAGTGCAGGTTCTTGGTTTGTTTATTTGCTTTCCGGGGATGTGTGGGGGCTAAGGATGGTGCTACAATGGGTGGAGAGGGATGTGGACGTGGTTTGGTTCCTGCAACGGTAGGACGTGGATTACAAGGGGTGTACTGTGAAAAGCGGACTGTCTTTCTGCCATAGCTTGTATGACATGATATGATATGCATTCACGCCAGCTAAAGCCCAACTTATACTACAGACCTCCCCTCCTAGCGTGTAATAAAAGAAAGAGAAGGAAGGAAAACAGCCCCCCAACGC
>Ga0307510_10007304_pt1 | contig 13158 bp, 8 predicted proteins | sample 12_EM_MG_FD_207224 | JGI IMG/M metagenome (GOLD analysis project Ga0307510, IMG submission 207224) | Populus trichocarpa ectomycorrhiza microbial communities from riparian zone in the Pacific Northwest, United States - 12_EM | ecosystem: Host-associated > Plants > Roots > Unclassified | place... | reverse complement strand
CGGACCTTGCCGGCCACCTCGACCAGCTGCTGCCGCAGAGCCGGCTGATCGCCACCTACGCCCTGTGCGGTTTCGCCAACTTCTCCTCCATTGCCATCCAGATCGGCGGCATCGGCGGCCTGGCGCCCAGCCGCCGTGGCGACCTTGCCCGGCTTGGCCTGCGCGCGGTGCTCGGTGGTTCGATCGCCACCTTCATGACGGCCACCATCGCCGGCGTGCTCGAAGGCCTCTGATCGCAAGAAACCGCGGCGAAACCCCGCCGTTGCCATGAGAATGATTCTCACCTAGCATGCGGGCAGTCGCCTTCGCCGATTCGCCCGCATGACTTCACTCCCGTTCTGCCTTTCCGGTCCGCACGCATGACCGGGCCCCGCCGCGCCCGCTCGGTGCTCAAGACCATCCACCTGTGGATCGGCCTGAGCCTTGGGATTGTGCTTGCCCTGGTGACCCTGGCCGGGGCCACTTTGCTGTGGGAAGACCCGATCGTCGAGGCAACCCATCACGAACTGGTGGACCGCCCGCTGCCACCACCTGCCCAGCAGGCCACGGCACTGGGCCAGCTGCTGGCGCTGCCGCAGGGCCAGGGATTGCGCGGAATATCGCTGCCCTCGGACGACATGCCGGTATTCGAGGCTACGGCACGCGGCGGCGACAAGCTCTACTTCGACGCAGGGACCGGGCAATACCTGGAAACCCGCCACGCTTCGAGCGACTTCATGCTGCTGGTGATGGCGTGGCACACCAAGCTGCTGTCCGGCGAAGTAGGCGAAACGATCCTGGGCATCGTGGCCATCGCCGGCCTTGTGATGCTGATCTCTGGCACCTGGCTTTATTGGCCCGGCCGCCGGCGCGTGATTGCCCACCTGAAACCGCACGCGCGGCCGCCGATCCTGCGCTGGGCCAGCTGGCACCGCATGGTCGGTTTCGCTGCCCTGCCCCTGCTGCTGGTGATGATCGGCACCGGCACCACCATGGCTTACCGAGGCGCGGTGCGGAACGGCCTGGCCGCCGCCTTCCACGACGCCAAACCCGCCAAGCCGCCTGCCGAGGGTACGGCCACCGGCCCGATCGACTGGCCGGCCGTCTTTACCGCCGCACGTACCGCGGCGCCCGAGGCTGAGTTCAGCCGCGTCATGCTTCCCAATAAACCGGGCATGCCGGTCACCCTTCGCATCCGCCAGCCCGGTGAATGGCATCCGGTGGGCCGCAGCAGCCTGTGGATCGATCCGGTAACCGCCCAGGTGGTGGCAAGCGACGACGCCCGCCACGCCGGACTAGGTAGCCGCATCAACAATGCGCTCTATCCGATCCACACAGCCGCCGTGGGTGGCACGGCCTGGCGCATCGTCGCCACGGTCACCGGCCTGATGCCCAGCTTCCTGCTGGTGACGGGGTTCCTTTTCTGGCGCGCACGCCGGCGTCGCCCACCGGGCCGGAAATCGGCTTAAGCTCCCCTGGCGGCAGATGGGCCGCAAGGGGATCAGCGCATGGAGTATTCCGCTTACGTATTGGGAGCCTTGTTCGGCGTTTCGGAACTGGCCCTTTCACTGTTCAAGCGATCCAAGGGGGGTGCTTCGTCGAAGGATCGCTCATCGCTCGCCCTGCTCTGGACTGTCATCGGCGTGGCCATGTTCTTCGCGTTCGGGCTGTCCGGGCAGGGCCTATGGCTTCCGGCCAGCGCCATCCTCTACCCCATCGGCTTCGTGCTTACCCTGGCTGGCATTGCCCTGCGCTGGTTCGCCATCCTCTGGCTCGGCCGCTGGTTCACCGTGAACGTGGCCATTGCCGCCGACCAGCCGCTGGTGGATACCGGGCCATACCGCTTCGTCCGCCATCCGTCCTATACAGGAGCCTTGCTGGCCTTCCTGGGCCTGGGCCTATGCATCGGCCACTGGCTGTCGCTGGCGATCATCATGCTGCCGGTCGTAGCGGTGTTTGGCTGGCGCATCCACGTCGAGGAGGCCGTACTGGCTGAGGCCTTCGGACCCCGTTGGGCAGCCTACGCCGCCCGCACCAAGCGGCTTTTGCCCGGCATCTATTGAGGGCGCCACCGGCTCGTTGGGGGTCAGAGTAATGACTCTGACCCCATGCTTTACAATGGCCGGATGCAGATCGGCCCGTACGCCATCGATCCGCCCGTGGTGCTTGCACCCATGGCCGGGGTCACCGACAAGCCTTTCCGCCTGCTGTGCAAGCAGCTGGGCGCGGGCCTGGCCGTGTCGGAAATGACCAACGCCGATCCACGCCTGTGGCATACGGCGAAATCCCTGCGGCGCATGGACCACGAGGGCGAGCCGGAACCGGTGAGCGTGCAGATCGCAGGCTACGACCCGGCCATGCTGGCCGAGGCCGCGCGCTTCAACGTGGCCAACGGCGCCCAGCTGATCGACATCAACATGGGCTGCCCGGCCAAGAAGGTATGCAATGTGTGGTCGGGGTCCGCGTTGCTGCAGGACGAACCCCTGGTGGCGCGTATCGTCCAGGCAGTCGTGGCCGCCGTGGATGTGCCGGTGACGCTGAAGATCCGTACCGGCTGGGACCGCGACAACCGCAACGCGCTCGCCATCGCCCGCATTGCCCAGGATGCCGGCATCGCCGCGCTCGCCGTGCACGGGCGCACCCGCGCCGACAGATACGAAGGCCACGCCGAATACGACACCATCGCCGCGGTCAAGGCCGCGGTGGGTATCCCGGTACTTGCCAATGGCGATATCGATACCCCGGAAAAAGCCAGGCACGTGCTTGATGTCACGGGCGCCGATGCGGTCATGATCGGCCGGGGTGCACAAGGACGGCCATGGATCTTCCGGGAAATCGTTCACTTCCTGGCTACCGGCGAACATCTGCCGGAACCTGAACCCGGCGAGGTGGCTGCGATCCTCTGCGGGCACCTGCACGCGCTTTACGCCTTCTACGGTGAACTTCAGGGCGTCCGCATCGCCCGCAAGCACCTGGGCTGGTACGCCCGCGACCGCCAGCAGAACGCAGCCTTCCGCCAGGTGGTGAACCGCGCCGAGACGGCCAGCGAACAGTTGCGCCTGACCGCCGACTACTTTGCCGCTCTTGCCGCAGGCGAGCGCCTGGCCGCCTGATGCCCGCTTCACGGCGGCGCGCGTAAAATTCCTCCCTATCGACACTGAAGGCTTGTCCCCCATGCGTGCGATCTGGAAAGACACTGTCCTTGCCACAAGCGACGACACCGTGGTGGTGGAGAACAACCACTACTTCCCGGCCGACTCCCTGCGGAAGGAATTCTTTCGCGAAACTTCCAACCACACCGTGTGTCCCTGGAAAGGAACGGCGAGCTACTACGATGTCGTGGTGGATGGTGAAACCAATCCCAATGCCGCCTGGTACTACCCGGAACCCTCCAGCGCCGCCCGGCAGATTGCCCACCGCGTGGCGTTCTGGAAGGGCATTCGCGTCGAACCTTAAGGCAAGCACATCCTGCGTCCGGCGCCGCATGAAACATAATTCATGAGGTAAGGAACCGCCGGTCGTCAACGACATCCTCCGCTGGGCCGTTAACCGTGTTGCGAGCACACGGAGACCGTTCATGAGTGGTGGTACCCCGCACGCAGCCCGGCCGTTCCATCGACGGCGCGGGCTCGTGGTTTTGTCCATTGTCGTTGTCGTCGCCCTGGTATTGATCACGATCCACCTCCTTGGCGGCAAGAAGGAAAGGCCCGGTACACCGCCACAGGTGGTGAGCACCAGCAAGGCAAGGCTCGGCGACATGCCCGAAGTGCTCGACGAACTCGGCACCGTCACGCCGATCGCCACGGTCAACGTGCTGCCCCAGCTAAGCGGCTACCTCACCCAGGTCGGTTACCAGGAAGGCCAGGACGTCGCCCAGGGCCAGTTCCTCGCGCAGATCGACCCGCGCCAGTACGAGATCGACAAGCAGCAGGCCCAGGCGCAGCTGGCCAAGGACCAGGCGAGCCTGGCGCAGGCGCGCGCGGACCTTGAGCGCTTCACGAAGTTGAACGAGCAGAAGTCGATCGCCGAGCAGACCTTCGCCGACCAGCAATTCACCGTGAAGCAGGACGAGGCCGCGGTGCAGGCCGATCGCGCAAGCATCGCGCAATTCGACCTGGACCTCGCCTATTGCCACATCACCGCGCCGATCGCCGGCCGCGTGGGCCTGCGCCTGGTGGATCCGGGCAATTACGTCACGCAGTCGACATCGCCGGGCATCGTCACCATCACCCAGATGAAGCCGACCACGGTGCAATTCACCATTCCGCAGAATTCCCTGGCCAAGGTGCTTGGGCGTTTCCACGGCCAGGACAAGCTCGGCGTCACGGCCTTCAACAGCGACAACAGCAAACAGCTGGGCACCGGTTCGCTCTATGCACTGGGCAACCAGATGGCTACCGGCACCGGCACCGTCACCCTGCGCGCCAGCTTCGCCAACGACGACGAAACGCTCTATCCCAACGAATTCGTCAACATCCGCCTGCTGGTGGACATGCTGCACCAGGCCGTACTGGTGCCGACGCCGGCGGTGCTCAGCGGCGCGCCCGGCGACTACGTGTACCTCGTCAATGCCGACCAGAGCGTGTCCGTGCACAAGGTGACGCTGGGTCCGAGCGACGGCAAGGACACCGTGATCTTGTCCGGCCTCACCGCTGGCCAGACGGTGGTCACCGACGGCATGGACCGCCTGAGCGACGGCGCCAGGATCAGGCTCGCCGGGGCAAGACCCGCGCAGGGTGCGGATTCGCCGGCTCGCGCTTCGTCGACCGGCGACGCACCACGCAAGGGCGGCCGGCACGCGCATGGCGCGGCGCCGTCCACCCAGGCCTCCTAGGCGGGCTATTCCTTAACCGATGAATATTTCCCGCCTGTTCGTCGTCAGGCCCGTGGCCACGTCGCTGCTGATGATCGCCCTGGTGCTGGTGGGCGTGGTCGCGGTGCGATTCCTGCCGGTCTCGTCCCTGCCCGCCGTCGACTACCCGACGATCCAGATACGCACGTTCTATCCCGGCGCCAGTCCCTCGGTCATGGCAACGACCGTCACCGCGCCGCTGGAAGTACAGCTTGGGCAGATCCCCGGGCTGCAGCAGATGACCTCCAACAGTTCCGCTGGGGCGTCGGTGATCACGCTGCAGTTCAACCTCGCGTTGAACCTGGACATTGCCGAGCAGAACGTGCAGGAAGCGATCAACGCGTCCAATAGCCTGCTACCTGCAGGCCTGCCGGCCCCGCCGACCTATGCCAAGGTCAATCCCGCCGACCAGCCGATCCTGACCCTGGCCGTTACCTCCAACTCGATGTCGCTGCCGCAGCTGCAGGACGTGGCCAACAACCGCCTGGGCGCGAAGATCTCCGAGGTGCCGGGCGTGGGCCTGGTGACGCCCGCCGGCGGCAACGTCCCGGCCGTCCGCGTGGAAGCGGACCCGCAAAAGCTGGCGGCGTATGGGCTCAACATCGACGACCTTCGCTCGTTGATCGCCAACGTCAACGTAAGTCAGCCCAAGGGCAACTTCGATGGCCCCAAGCTCGACTACACCATCAATGGCAATGACCAGATCGCCGATCCGAAGGACTACCTGGCCACGGTGATCGCCTACCAGGACAACGCCCCGGTGTACCTGCGCGACGTGGCCCGAGTTACCCAGTCGGCGCAGAACACCGAGCAGGGCGCGTGGTTCGACCGCACCCAGGCCATCGTGCTGAACGTGCAGCGCCAGCCGGGCGCCAACGTGATCGCCACGGTGGACCAGATCAAGAAGGAATTGCCGCAGCTTGAATCGACGCTGCCGGCGGGCATGAAGGTTGAAGTGGTGTCCGACAGCACCGGGGTGATCCGCTCGTCGGTAGCCGATGCCGCCTTCGAGCTGGTACTGGCCATCGTGTTGGTGGTGCTGGTGATCTTCGTCTTCCTGCGCAACCTGCCGGCCACGATCATTCCCAGCATCTCGGTGCCGGTATCGCTGGTGGGCACACTGGCGGTGATGTACCAGCTGGGCTACTCGATCGACAACCTCTCGCTGATGGCGCTGATCATCGCCACCGGCTTCGTGGTGGACGACTCGATCGTGATGATCGAGAACATCGTTCGCTACCTGGAAGAAGGCCACACGCCGATGGAAGCGGCGCTGGAAGGCGCCGGGCAAATCGGCTTCACCATCGTATCGCTGACGGTATCGCTGATCGCCGTGCTTATCCCGCTGCTGTTCATGGGTGGCGTGATCGGACGGCTGTTCAACGAGTTCGCCGTGACGCTTGCCGTCACCATCGTGTTGTCGGGCGTGGTGTCCCTTACGCTGGTGCCGATGCTCTGCGCGCGTATCCTTCGCGCCCAGTCCGAGCGCCATCCCAGCCGCTTCGAACGCCTGAGCGAAGGATTGTTCGACAAGACCCTGGCCGCCTACGAGCGCGGCCTGCGCGTGGTGATGCGCCACCAGACCACCACGCTTGTGGTGTTCCTGGCCACGGTGGCCTTGACCGCCGTGCTCTACGTGGTGATCCCCAAGGGCCTGTTCCCCGTGCAGGACGTCGGCGTGCTCCAGGGCATCAGCATCGCGGACAACTCGGTGTCGTACAAAGCCATGGTGGACCGCCAGGCACAGCTTGCCGACGCCATCCTGAAAGACCCGGACGTCACCGGCCTTACCTCCTACGTGGGCATCGACGGCACCAACACCACGCTCAATAACGGCCGCTTCCTGATCAACCTGAAGGACATAGGCGACCGGTCCGAGCGTGCTTCGGACGTTGCCCGCCGCCTGCAGAAGGAAGTGGCTGATATCCCTGGCATCAAGCTGTTCCTGCAGCCGGAGCAGGACCTCACCCTCGACACGACGGTATCGCCGAACCAGTACCAGTTCGTGTTACGCGGGCCAACGCAAGATGCCTTCAAGCAGTACGTGCCTGCGCTGGTGGAGCGCATGAAGCACATTTCTTCGATTACCGACGTCACCAGCGACCTGGACAACGATGGCCTGAGCGTCGACGTGGAGGTGAACCGCCCGTTGGCGGCACGCTACGGCATCACGCCCGCCACGATCGACAACGCCCTTTACGACGCGCTGGGGCAGCGCATCGTCTCGACCATCTTCAACCAGTCCAGCCAGTACCGGGTGATCCTGGTAGCCAAGCCCGAAAGCATTCCTTCGCTCGAAGCACTGGGCAACATCTACCTGCCCAGTCAGACGGGCAGCAGCGGCCAAGTGCAATTGAAGGGCATTGCCGCGATCAAGGTGACCCGTTCGCCGCTGGTGGTCAGCCACCTGGCGCAATTCCCGGCGGTGACGGTTTCCTTCAACCTGGCCCGCGATGCGTCCTTGAGCAAGGCGGTGGACGAGGTCAATGCCGCCGAGCAGGCGGTACATCTGCCGCCGTCGATCACCTCGTCGTTCCAGGGTGCCGCCCAGGCGTTCCAGGATTCCCTCTCCAGCGAGGTGTACCTGCTGATCGCCGCGCTGGTGGCCGTGTACATCGTACTTGGCGTGCTGTACGAAAGCTTCATCCATCCGCTGACGATCCTTTCCACCCTGCCCTCCGCGGGCATCGGCGCCCTGCTTGCACTGATGGTCGCCGGCAGCGACCTGGACGTGATCGGCATCATCGGTATCGTGCTGTTGATCGGCATCGTGAAGAAGAACGCGATCATGATCGTGGACTTCGCCCTGGAGGCCGAACGCGAACACGGCAAGCCGCCGGCGGAAGCGATCTTCGAGGCGTCGCTGCTGCGCTTCCGTCCGATCCTGATGACGACGCTTGCCGCCATGCTCGGCGCCTTGCCGATGCTGCTCGGCAGCGGCACGGGCTCGGAGCTGCGCCGGCCGCTGGGCCTTGCCATCATCGGCGGCCTGGCCTTGAGCCAGGTGCTGACGCTGTTCACCACGCCCGTGGTGTACCTGTTCTTCGATCGCCTCGCGCAGCGCGTTGGGCGCAGGCATCCCGGGGACGCGGTTGAGCCTGCGACATGAACATCCCCGGCGTCTTCATCCGGCGCCCGGTGGCGACCACCCTGCTGGCCGTCGCCATCGTGCTATCCGGTGCACTGGGGTATTTCCACCTTCCGGTAGCGCCGCTGCCCAATGTCACGTATCCCGTGGTCGTGGTCCAGGCCAGCATGGCCGGCGGCAGTCCTTCGACCATGGCTTCCACCGTGGCAGCGCCCCTGGAACGCCGGCTGGGCACGATTGCCGATGTCTCGCAGATGACATCGACAAGCTCGGTGGGTTCGTCGCAGATCACCATCCAGTTCGGCCTCGACCGCGACATCAACGGTGCCGCCCGCGACGTGCAGGCGGCGATCCAGGCGGCCCGGGCGGACCTCCCCACCACCTTGCGCAACAACCCCACCTACCGGCAGTACAACCCGTCGGATTCACCGATCATGGTGCTGGCGCTGACCTCCGAAACGCTTACCCGGGCACAGCTCTACGACTCGGCCAACTCGGTGATCCAGCAGCAGCTTTCCCAGGTGGACGGCGTGGGCCAGATCACCTTGGGCGGCAGTGCGCTGCCTTCGGTGCGGGTGGAATTGCAGCCCGACCAGCTCAACAGCTACGGCATCGGCCTTGAAGACGTACGCGCGGCCATCAGCTCGGCCAACGCCAACAGCGCCAAGGGCCACATCGACCAGGGCGACCAGCGCTTCGAGGTGATCTCCAACGACCAGATCAGCAAGGCGGCGCCCTATCGCGACCTGATCATCGCCTACCGCAACAACGCTCCGGTGATGCTGCGCGATGTCGCCGACATCCAGGATTCGGCCGAGAACATTCGCAACGCCGGCCTCTACAACGGCAAGGCAGCGGTGCTGGTCATCGTCTTTCCCATTCCCGGCGGCAATATCGTCAAGACCGTCGGGCAGATCCGCCAGGCGCTGCCCAACATCCAGGCGGTGTTGCCCCACGACGTCCATCTGGACGTGGCGCTTGACCGCTCCGAATCGGTCCATGCCGCGGTCAACGACACGCAGAAGACCTTGTTCATCGCCGTACTGCTGGTGATCGGCGTGGTCTTCGTTTTCCTGCAGTCGCCACGGTCGATCATGGTGCCCGCGGTGGCGCTGCCGCTGTCGATCATCGGCACCTTCGGTCCGATGTACCTCCTGGGCTACAGCCTGGACAACCTTTCGCTGATGGCGCTCACCATCGGCACCGGCTTCGTGGTCGACGACGCGGTGGTGGTGCTTGAGAACATCGTGCGTCATGTCGAGTCGGGCATGGATGCGCGCGAAGCCGCGCTTCGCGGCAGTGCGGAAGTCAGTTTCACGGTGATCTCGATGAGCCTGTCGCTGATCGCGGTGTTCCTGCCGATCCTGCTGATGCCGGGCATCGTGGGCCTGCTGTTCCATGAATTCGCCGTGACGCTGTCCATCGCGATCATGTTCTCGCTGGTGATCTCGCTCACCATCACGCCCACCATGGCGGCGTACGTCCTGGACAAGAACCGTGCCCTGCATTCGAAGGCACGCTGGGCCGTGTGGTACGAGGCGAAGTTCGAGCGCTTCAAACAGGCCTATTCACGCTCGCTGACCGCGGTGCTCGACCACGCGGCCCTGGTGGGCCTGTTGCTCATTGGCCTGATCGTATTAAACGTGGCGCTGATACGCCTGGTGCCCTCGACCTTCTTCCCCGAACAGGACAACGGCATCCTGCAGGGGCAGATCATCGCCGACCAGAGCATTTCCTTCCAGGCGATGGCACAGAAGCTCGCGCAGTTGCAGTCCATCGTCCAGAAGGATCCGGCCGTGGCGTCGGTGGCAGGCTTTACCGGCGGCCGCGCACAGAATACGGCCAATGTATTCATCGAGCTCAAACCCCTGGCCGAACGCGGCGTGAGCGCCACCGAGGTGGTCAACCGGTTGCGACCGAAGCTCAATGCGGTGTCCGGCGCGCGATTGTTCCTGCAGGCAGCGCAGGACCTGCACATCGGCGGCCGTTCCTCGGCGGCCGAATATCAATACACCCTCACCAGCGATGATCCGGAGGCCCTGTACACCTGGGTGCCGAAACTGGTCACCGCATTGAGCAAGGACCGGGGCCAGGTGCTGGACGTCAATTCCGACCTGCAGCAGAACGGCCTGCAGATCTATGTCAATGTCGACCGCGCCACCGCCGCGCGCTATGGCTTCGCGCCCAACCAGATCGACAGCGTGCTGTACGACGCCTTCGGCCAGCGCACGGTGTCGACCATCTACAACCCGCTCAACCAGTATTTCGTGGTGATGGAAGTGGCGCCGTCCTATTGGCAGTATCCGCAGATGCTCGACCGTATGCGCTTCAGCACGGCCGCGGGCAATGCCGCGGGTACGGCGCAGACGCAGATGTCGCAGGCGCTGGTCAAGGCACCGACTGCCACGACGGTGGTATCCACCGCCAAGTCGTCCGCATCGCCGGTCAATGCGCTCAATGCGAACGCCGAAGCCAACCAGCTCACCAACGCCATTTCCAACGCCAAGGGCGGCAGTTCCAGCGGCAGCGCCGACAGCACCTCGACCGAAACGCTGGTGCCGTTCCCGGCGCTGGCGTCCTACACCAGCAACCACACAGCCACGCAGGTCAGCCACCAGAGCGGGCTGGTGGCTGCGACGATTTCCTTCAACCTGCCAGCCGGCGGGTCGTTGAGCCAGGCATCGGCGACCCTCGACCAGGTATCGCAGGAGTTGCATCTGCCCGCATCGATCCATGGCTCTTTCGCTGGCGCTGCCCAGGCCTATTCGCAATCGATGTCGACCATGCCGTTGCTGGTGCTGGCCGCGCTTGCCGCCGTGTACCTGGTGCTTGGCATGCTGTACGAAAGCGCGGTGCATCCGGTGACCATCCTCTCCACGCTGCCTTCGGCCGGCATCGGCGCCACGCTGGCCTTGCTGATCTTCGGCACCCCGTTCTCGGTGATCGCGATGATCGGCATCATCCTGTTGATCGGCATCGTCAAGAAGAACGCCATCATGATGATCGACGTCGCCATCCGCCTGCAGCGCGACGAGCACATGGACGCACCACGCGCCATTCACGATGCCGCCGTGCTCCGCTTGCGGCCGATCATGATGACCACCGCGGCGGCGGTGCTCGGCGCGGTGCCACTGGCCGTGGGCCTGGGCCAGGGCGCGTCGCTGCGCCAGCCGCTGGGCATCACCGTCATGGGCGGCCTGGTGTTGAGCCAGGTATTCACCCTTTACACCACGCCGGTGATCTATCTCTACCTCGACCGCCTCCGCGCCAGGCTTGCCGCATGGTCGGGCGGCCTGCCGTGGAACCGGTCCGACGCGAGCGCACAGTCATGAACCAACCCCTGAAAATCCTTTCCGCCGCGCTGGCCGTGGTGCTTAGCGGCTGCATGGTGGGACCTGATTACCAGCGCCCGCAGGTGAAGATGCCCACGGCGTTCAAGGAACTGCCGGGCTGGACGCAGGCCGCGCCTGCTGCCGAGGCACCCAAGGGCGACTGGTGGACAGGCTTCCACGATCCGCTCATCGATCGCCTGGAGCCGATGGTTTCGGTATCCAACCAGACCGTGCGCGTGAACTACGCCAACTACCAGCAGGCGCTTGCCGAGGTGCAGGTAGCGCGCAGCGCGCTGTTCCCGACCCTGGGGGTTACCGGTTCCGCCACGCGGCAGCGCAACGGACGCGGCAATGCGGCGAGCACGTCCGCCAACTCAGGGTCGATCGGGAGCTCGGGTTCACTCGAAGGCAGCGCCAGCTGGGCACCGGACCTGTGGGGCCGCGTCCGCCGCGGCATCGAGGAAAACACGGCCTCCGCCCAGGCCAGCCAGGCAACCCTCGCCAACGCCACGCTGTCCGAGCAGACCGCCCTGGCCACGGCGATCATCGAGTTGCGCATCACCGACGCCAACGCCGACCTGCTGAAGAAAACCGTCGATGCCTATACGGAGTCGGCCCGGGTGGTCGGCAACCAGGGTGCCGCCGGTACCGCCGCGCCGTCGGACGTTATCACCGCGCGTACCCAGCTTGAGACAGCCCAGTCGAACCTGATCGCGCTGGGCGTGGCGCGCGCCCAGTTCGTCCACGCGATTGCGGTACTGGTGGGCATGAATCCGGAGGATCTGGATATTCCCCACGATGGCACGCTTCCGGCCATGCCCACGGTGCCTGCCGGCGTGCCGTCCACGCTGCTGCAGCGCCGTCCCGACGTCGCCATCGCCGAACGGCAGATGGCTGCTCAGAACGCCGCAATCGGCGTAGCCATCGCGGCCTACTACCCAAGTATCTCCCTGTCGGCAGCCGATGGCTTCTCGCAGTCGCCGCTCGCGGGACTGCTGCATGTGGCCAACCATGTGTGGTCGCTGGGCGCGGATGTCGATGAAACCCTCCTCGACGGCGGCGCACGCCATGGCCAGGTGGCCGCCGCACGGGCCGGCTACGAGGCATCGGTGGCCAACTATCGCGGCAGCGTGCTGACGGCGCTGCAGAACGTCGAGGACGACCTCTCCGGATTGCGCATCCTCGGCCAGCAGGCCCAGGTGCAATCGGCCGCGGTGAGCGACGCGGCCCAGGGCGCCGAAGTGGCCCTAAACGAGTACCGTGCCGGCACCGTGGATTACGCCACCGTGGCCGCCGCGCAGGCCACCTCCCTGGGCACGGCGCAGGACGCGCTAAGCCTGCGCCAGCAGCAACTGGTGGATACGGTGACCCTGATCGGCGACCTCGGCGGCGGATGGTCGGATGAGGAGCTCACGCCCCGGACCGCCGGACGGTAGTGCGGGGGCGATCTCACTGCCGGCTGCGACACCGCCAGAACCTGAACCTGCATTGCCGCATGGATGCCATACGCCGCGCGTAGCCTGAAGATTCCTGCAAATCCAATCGGGGCCGTGTATCATGGCGGCCCCTATTTATCTCTTTATCCGTAAAGAAGGATATATCGCCGCGATGAGCAGCTACCTCTTCACCTCCGAGTCGGTTTCCGAAGGCCACCCGGACAAGATCGCCGACCAGATTTCCGACGCCGTCCTCGATGCCATCATCGGGCAGGACCCGGCCGCTCGCGTTGCCTGCGAAACGCTGGTGAAGACAGGCGTGGCCATCGTCGCCGGTGAAATCACCACCAGCGCCTGGATCGACCTGGAAGCGCTCACCCGCAAGGTGATCCTGGACATCGGCTACAACAGCTCGGAAGTCGGCTTCGACGGCGAGACCTGCGGCGTGCTCAACCTGATCGGCAAGCAGTC
>Ga0307510_10007303_pt1 | contig 13160 bp, 7 predicted proteins | sample 12_EM_MG_FD_207224 | JGI IMG/M metagenome (GOLD analysis project Ga0307510, IMG submission 207224) | Populus trichocarpa ectomycorrhiza microbial communities from riparian zone in the Pacific Northwest, United States - 12_EM | ecosystem: Host-associated > Plants > Roots > Unclassified | place... | reverse complement strand
AAAATGGAAAGGCCATTCCCACAGCAGAAACAGTCCCCCAACAGAACGGTCCCATTTTTGCCAAACAAGCCCTTATCCATTCGAAAACCAATGATAAGCCGTTGAACCACACAGTCCCATGCTCAGCTTCTCAGTTTTCGTCCCTGTGAAACTAAGTTAAAAACCACATTAACCCCAAGAACGCTCCTGCTATCATGAGGGACAACCAACGTCTCCTTCGGTTTTCGACCGGACATCCCTGCGTTTTGTTTGCATCTCGCAAAGGGCTCCGAGAGAGGGGGGACCTAGCTCCCGATCGGAAGCTCCTTTTTAGGGCTCGCCAACCTTTAAAACGCATATCGTACTGTATCATACCATAAACGATACTCCCGGCCGCCAGGCGTAGTCCCTCAATCCGGCCCCTTCCGGCGGGGGAAATTAGCGGGCGGTCACTCTTCCTCACCCTCCCCCACCAATAACCATTGACAAACACATCTCCCCCCCCATCGATATTCTACCAATATGGCATCACGAGTCCTCGTACTTATATCTGGCAACGGCTCCAATCTCCAGGCGTTGATCGACGCCTCCAGAGCAAATCCTTCCACCCTCGATGCCTCGATAGTTCATGTTATCTCGAACAAAAAGGACGCCTACGGTCTAAAACGGGCGGCCGACGCCGGCATTTCATCAACATACCACAACCTTCTTGCCTACAGAAAGGAAAATCCGAACAATCCTCAAGAAGCCCGACGAGCTTACGACGTCGACCTTGCCAAGTTGATCCTGGCCCAGACCCCCGATTTGGTGGTCTGTGCTGGTTGGATGCACATCCTTTCTCCTGCAGCCCTCGACCCGCTAAAGGAGGCTGGCGTCGATATCATAAATCTCCACCCCGCCCTACCGGGACAATTCGATGGCGCAAACGCAATCGAGCGAGCTTACGAAGCGTTTCAGAGGGGGGAAATCACGAAGACTGGCATCATGATCCACTATGTTATCGCTGCCGTGGATAAGGGAACGCCGATCATCGTGAGGGAGATTGAGATGATTAAAGGGGAGAGCTTGGAGGATTTGGAGAATAGGATGCATGCTGTTGAGCATGTCGAGATTGTGAATGGTACAAGGATGGCGTTAGAGAAACGGGAAAAAAATAAGCAAACGAGCGAATAATAGAACCGGGTCCTGCTTTCTTTTTTCTGTTCAAAAATATTTTGTCCCATACCTCAGCATGAGAAACGCGAACTAGTATTGTTATTTTTCATTGCATTCCGCAATGCCAGAACCGGCTTTCTTGTGTTCAAAACGCCCCCCCCTACCTAAAGTCAAGCCTCCAGCCGACCAGAATAAACTTCGGTTATCCGTAGGACGTGTGGCAAATCCCTCCTAGCCTGTCTACTCGAGTACAAAGCGTCTAGAAGCTAGAAATTACGTATTGTGGGCGAACCCGCCCAAGCCTGTGGGGTTTTTGGGGGTCCAACGCTCCACAAGACCTGTCACCTGTCTCCGCCTTTACCGTAGGCTAACACCTACTCGACGAACCCCCGACAGGTATATACTTCTGCCAAACCAAATAATGTGGAAATTTGCAATCTAGCACAGTATCCCCCAACCCTGCTGAACTAAACAAATACCTCGGGCTATATCTTCACAACCAGAAGCGACCACTGGGGAAGCTTGAAAGCACGTGCCGGCGCGAGTGATATAATATGACGCTAAGCCGACAAGCTCAAAATGGAATCCCCCATGCCCACTAGCCTATCCCCTCTCCTCGTCCCACTCTTCAACAAAAAAGCGCTCGGAGCTAACTTGTCCCCTCCCCAACACCTCCCGAAATCTCAAAATCCCATCCCATGATGGGTCGTGCACAGGAATTCCACAAGCTAATTCTCGGGCCAAAACGTGAATTCCCGCCAGTGCGGAGGGAAACTGCTATCTGAACACCACCATCTAGCTGTTAGAAACTGCGAAACAAGTGGCTTTTCAAAAAGCATGCCTACACCCTAGGGCTCTCCCCTAAACCCTCTTGCTGAAGCCCTCACCCCTCACCCCTCAAGCCACCTCTCACCCCTCACCCCCCTCCCCGAGCACGGAATTCACGACGCTATCTAACCTAACCTCCGCTAGCTTGAAGACACTCCCTGCGCGGGTCCAGCACTTACCCAGCCTCCGCCCCACTGGCACAATCCATAGAGTGGAATGAAGAAACTACCCGGCCACGGCAGTAATCCTCAAGAAGCCGGCGGAAGCTCTCTCAGCAGCGTACTGGAAATCCGGCGGGAGAAGGAGGCGCTGGAAAGGAAGCGTCGGGAGGCGTTTTCTGCTAGTGTTAGACCCGCGGCGCACATCTTGGCCGACTGAAATCCTCGTCATCGGAGGGCGTGAAGTAGAATCCCCATGAGGGTGTGCGGGTTCTGGCTCTTGGGCACTAGGTGGAGGGGTAGGAAGGACGAGAGTGTGTGGGGGCGCTGTGGGAAGAGCTGAACAGGCTCTGCTCACTAAGAGGAGTATTATACTGCGGAACTTGGGGGTTCACACAGTTGGTGGGGAAGGTGAGGGTACTGGGGGAGTGGATCGGGAGGGCTGGCTGGAAGGCGCGGGAAGTTGGGGCTAACCTTGAGAAGGGGAGGAGTTGGGTTCGGCAGGTATTGGACTAGGGATACGAGGGGTTAAGGCTTTTGGTGGTGAGTTTTTTGGTCTTGGTGGGAGTGAACTGTCAATGATTCCTTAGTGCAATTATTGCGGTTTGCTCTATTATTTTTCTTCCCCGAGTTACTAGCTAGCTTGGAGGGGTTCAATCATTTGGGTCTGGCATGGACAGGGATTTTGAGTTTCCGTTTTATACTTTTTTTATGGGATGTTGGGTAACTTGGAGCAGAGCTGGTGTCAGCATATTTGACAGTACAGTGGCATTGCGGGCGTTTGGAAAAGCTGTACCTGGGGTATCCTTTTCTTCGTGGATAGAACTTAGTGACCAAAAGCTCGTGTCGTCTCCAGCAATAAACTGGGGGCGTTCCGAAAGGTGGATAGATTACCGGTTAGCTATGGTATAGGACGTGGTAGCTACTAAAACTTCAAGAGGAACCGAAGAGTTGAGCATTGGCTAAAGAAATTCATTAAATACAAGGAACCTCACAATTTCACATCACCGCCTAAACTTTTGACATCAACTTTTTTTATGGAAAAAACAAGTAGACGGAAAGAAACCCACAACTATGATTACAGAGAACAAGAATTCTGGCAACAAAACGAATAAGTCAAAGAGAAAAAAAGCCACTCCAGCGCAATAGTACAAATTCTGAATCAGAGACCCCAACCAACCATCAATCCATCCATCGTTTACCAAATCTACGGTATCCAAACCCCATCTACTCGAAATTATCACTACGATCCACCCAGATATCCTCCAACTCAGCAAAATTCTGGAAGTGCAGCGGCCGGTGGATGTCCGCGTAATACCCCACTGGGGTATCGATCTTGACATGATATGCCTTCTTCTCCGCCTCAGTGCTGAAGTTCGCACCAAGGAAGGAATAATTCCAAACACCGCTCTCGGGGACTAAGAAGAATCCCATAATCTTATCAGAGAGCAAGAGCTGGCATTTCTCGCCCATGTTGGACTGGAACCCTGGGGGCATGTCGTTTCCAAGATCTTTGTTCTGTGCACCCCATTCGTAGCCGGCAGGTGTGAGACCGTAGGCCGCGAGCGAGACCGATCCTGCTTTGAACGCGACAGTCATGGTGATGGTCTTTTTGTCCCACTCCTTGTGGGCTAACATGAGTCTTGCGTGCTGGGTCGTGTCAAAGGCATTCAGGTATGGCGTCTCGTTTGGTTGAGCCCAAGTATGAATCCAACCAAGCGGTTCCAATCCGTTCTCTTTCGTGAGGTAGTCGTGTTGGGGTAGATGGTGGGGAAGCTGGACTGTGTTTAGACTTCCGATCTGGGGGACCATGGCGATACACCTGATTTCTTTGACTTGATCATTGTCTGGCGGCGATGAACCATACACATAACCGGCTACTTGCATACGAAGATCGGCGATCATGATGAACCGTTTCAAGATGTTCTTCGGCATGATGTATGTGTACTGGCCATTATCCGATATATCATCAGATGAGATAAAGATCTGATTCGACCGAGTCCGAAGGTTGCTAGCGGCAATAGCTCTACTGCGCCATTCCGTCTTGGAGGCAAATGCCTGCTGCTCGTAATTGGAAGTTGTGGTAACAATCATTTCGTCTCCGTGAACATTCTGCGTTCTTGTAGTAACCGCAGTAAGCTGAGCTTGCTCTTGCTGCTGCTTCTCGAGTTCGGCAGCCTGTTGGCGTTGCATCGACGGCGCGCTTATCTCCATACCAAGAATGATGTCTCTCACTTCGCTGCTGGTCAGACTTGAGACATTGACATTATTCTTTTTCCCATAGTCATTGAGGATAAGATCTCTGAGCTGTGTTTCAACCTTAATCCAATCATCATCGGATAAAGTAGGCCAAATATGATGTTCTTGTGTGATGACTGTCTTATCTGGTCTCAATAATAGCTTGGTTTTATCTGGATTGACGTGTAAAGCCCTGAGGATCAAGATCAAACGTGAGAAAGCGGTATACGAGGATACCGTCTTAGTCCAATCGTCGTAAAGGTTGAACAGAACCATCTGCGGCTCCGTGGCACGCAGGATCATGTCACCCAACTTTTCAATCTTCATTGCAGCCTGGAATGGAAGCTGAAGTTCTGATGCTCGGATAGAAATGTTAGGGAAATCGAGAAGGTGCACCTCCAATGGATCCAACAATCCCTTTCTTGTCACAATGAGCTGTTTCGGCTGCTCCTCAACAGGGAGCGAACGAATGAGAGCGGCTACTTCCTCTGCCGTTTTCCATTTTGCCAACTGACCGAGACGCTTCTGACCAGCCCAGACTGAAGTGTGAATAATCTTCAGGAACAGCTGACCGGAGCGAGGGTTGAGGATGAAAATAGCTCCATTGATCGGCTTGGTAGTCAAATTACCCTCGAAAGTCTTGTGAACTGTAACACGATATGTGTTTGTATCGTCAATGAACAATTGGATCTGATTACTAAACAGCTCGGAATAGTTCTGTGAATTAAGGAATTCCTGATTGCTCTCGGAAGCATAAAGTTGCAGTCCCTTTCTGATTCGCTCGCGCAAGACATACAACGCGGGATTTGCCTTCATAATCTTGGCCATCGCCTGTTGGACAAGTTGTTTTAAGCCGGGGAACCATTGACCATAAGCGTCATAGAGATTATAGGCGAGATCGATAGCAATCATTACACCAGTCGGAGACGGATAGATGGAGAGAGAATCGGTAGTGTAATCGAGGAACTTAGCTCTCACATATCTGCTAACATCGTGACTGTCGTAATCTCCGTAGCGTAATTGGACGTCAATCCAGAATTTATTTGTAGCGTTTTGTTCAATAACATCTTTCTGGTCATGGAGCAAACTGGGGCGAGTGACGTTCCACTTGTAGGCAGCAAAAAGCAAGATGTCCGCACAGGAGCTGTTCATCTTGTACGACTTCCTGGGATGAATGGTCTCCTTCTGTACCGTTTCGATCCCGAGTGCCTCCAACTCTTGATCAAAAACTTGACAAAGATCCTGTACCAAGTGTCAGAATGCACTCTTCCATTAGACAAGACACAAAAACTTACCATGGTGACACTTTCGTGTATCTTCTGCCACAAATGGGCACGGAAGATCTGAATCAGGGATATCTTCAGGGTCGGAATTTTTCCGTGGAGGAAGATGCCAGTTAAATCCAATTGGACTTGAAAACCAATCTAAGAAAAATTAGCCTTTGAAGCCGAGCTATAGAGTATCGCCCTTGCAAACTCACATAAACGTTAGCCCGATTGATAGTTGGTGACCACCACAGAGTAAATCGACGATTTGGAATCTGATTAAGACCGGACCTCTGGGCGTTGGTAAGCTTCTTAAATTTCATCGACTCTTCGAAACCGGATGCTTTCTCCCAAAATAGCCCTTCCCAAGAGGGGAATGCCGTTGCCTTAAAGAGGGTGTGCTCAAGGATGGTCTCAACACCACCCAATGCTTGGATGACGTCTGTTCGGTATGCGTTGAGGTTCCAAAGTTTACCATCGTGGCGTTGAGACGTCCACCAAAATGGATTGGATCTCTAAAGTTACGATTAACACTTATACGACAAGCGGGGTATTCACAACGAGACATACCATCATGGAGTAAATTTTAAACTCGGTCCTAACTCTCCATCCTTTATCAAACGCCAAAGTACTCCGGTCCTTCTGGAATAAAGTATTGATTCTCGGAATACCCCTATCCCAAGAGTCCTCAAGATCTTCAAGCGTCAACCTTCGGTTTTGTTGATTGGCCTCAGCCCTCTTCTGTGCGTACTCAGACCACACACGAGCAGAATCAATGAACTCAGCTTCCCAAGGTTGAATGTATCGGAAGATATTCGGGATAAGCACATCATCATCATGTGTCATTCCACTCCGGAAGTGAGTGATACCAGCATCAGTCTGCTTACTCCACCTTCTATCACTTGTAGGAATCAAAATATGGCTTCCCGAAATCATTCCTAGACCGCCAAGTTCCTTAGGGGTGTAGAAGACAGCAGGCGGAAACCTCGAAGGCATTTTAGAATTGAGCCCGATCTTGACTCTAGTCTGTATCTTGGTCTCACATTTCACGATGGTATCTAGCAATGCCTCAGTGGAGATTGCAGCCTCGCGGTAGTAAGTAAATAAGGCAATAAGAGCAGAATTCCACTTGTTGGCGATCTTAGTAAAGGTGGTAGACCCAGAGCTCATAAGAATCTGACGGATACGGTTGTTGAATTTGGCAATATCATCTTCAGTAACCCTCAAGAAAGCATGGGCTGTCCTCTCCTTCGAATTGTTGTCCACCAACGACCAAACGGAATCCTTGACGGGGAACTCTTCATTTTGGTTACGGGCCTTTGGAAGAATTCTTACTTCAAATCCGGACATGGAGAAAAGGAGATTCGGGTTGTCCCGACTATAGACACTGGCAAATGTATCTTCCCACTCGATAGTAGTCACAGATCTGGGAAGGCGATTCTTCAGATCCCAGAATACAGCTCTGCCAAGGTTGACATCATGGCGCATCAACCTCATCCTTGAGTCCCTAGGCCAACACTTTTTGTTTCGGTAGCCGATGACATTCTCGAAATTCGGGTCGGGTTGCTCTGTCAAGAACCTTTGGATGAGGTCCCGAGCATCGTCGGCGGAGAACCGGAAAAAGACCCAAATTCGATCGACATATCTGGTGTAAAGCCGAATAGGATGTTTAGCCTCAGTTTCCAAGTCCTGGAATTGAAGGAATTCATTGGGCCTCTGCGGGGGTCCGGCAATCTCAGAAGCTCTCTCCAACCCCAAGATCAACAAGTCCAAAATCAGACCGTAGTACTGGAAAACAAAAGCGGAGAACTGAAGACCGCGAATCAATCCGTACATATTTGTATGGTTCATGTCCTTATAATTGAGGACGACATTGTTCTTGGCTGTGATGTAATCCGCAAGATTGTGATCCATGATCAAGCGGAGAAGACGATTAAGGAAAGTGATATCGATCTTCTCGTAAACTTTAGACAATTGGGTTTCAAGAAGAACATTGCATTCGCCATCAGCAGTCTCCCAAACGCTGTGAAGATTATTGATTCCCTGAGCCCATTTATAAACAAGTAAGGGCGGAACTTCAGAGTCGGAGGGTTTGATCCAGGCGGGGAAGAGGTGGCGTTGATCAGCTTGGTACCAAAGATACGCATCCAAGTAAGCATCTGTAATCTTTTCTATCGGCTCCACATCGTAAACTGGGTTGATGGTACTATAGTTATCGTTCATATCGATTCCGACCTCCTTAAACGCACGCCTAGTCAGGAGAGCGGTCTTTATCCTAGTGAGGGTGGTTCCAGGTGAATCGTAGGCCTGCTCAATCAAGGCTAACTCTTCTCTTTGACTTTGGTTAAGCCTGCCTTTGACCGAATATGCCTCTCTCAATCTTTCGAGCGCAAGGATCAGGATTTTCGTGTCATGCTTGTAGGAAACGCTAGGGAATGGAATGGGGGAAAACTTCCTAGCCTCCAACCAATGGACTGCGGCAGTGTAGATTGCGACTGCTTCTTCTGAGGAGACATATGGCCCATCCTTCATGTAATTGTGCTGTCTCTCTTGTTCGGCCTTCAACCAAAGACGTGTTAACCTCCCCAGATTCTTCTTAGCCACAGTTTTGTCGACAGTAGCACCTCTCCGGATGCGCTCCCTATTATAGTGGGCGACGCTTACCCACCAATCGGCCTTGCTCTTGACATATCGCAAAATAACGTTTTCAATTGGTGCGGGAAGACCGGGGACTTTCCATGGAATGTTGCTCTTCCAACATCTCCATGCTTCACTGAGATGCTGCAAAACAGTGTTGACCTTGTTCGACTTCATACCAGCCGGCATCATATCTGTGATGTCATGAATGACAGCTGCCCTCAATTCCAAATCGAAATGAGATTCCACCCTCTGCTTCGTAACAGTTTTGGCAACTCCTTTGCTGTGACGCCCTTCGAATTGTCTTGCCAGTAGGTTACCGAGCCATCTCTCCAATAATGGGAGAATACCTCGCATGAAGAAGAGCCATACCCTCCAAGCCGGTGCCCAAAATCCGCATCCAGGGCCTTTCCCGACAGGTCCCGAGTTAAAACGGTAGTAGATGAGATGCTTCAAATCCTTGCAAGCACGAATCTGGTGCATTAATTTGTACTTGTACCTGTACATACCCGTTAACTGCCCAACATGGTTGAATGCGTAAAGAATGCCGTCCGCTAATTGAAAGGCGTCAATATTTCCAAGCCGGTATTGCACTTGGGCATCAACGATAAGCTTGGTAAGGCGAAGGATCTCTCGCATAAGATGAAATGCATTCCCAAATCGAGACTTCTTGCGCTCTTTAGTAGTAAGAGTCTTCACCGGCTTAAGATTAAAGTTGTAATCCAAATGAAGATAGGTCAAGTTCTTCCTATGGATCAACAAATTCAGCATGTTGAACCCCTGTCTGCAAACCTGCAAACCCGCCTCTACCCAATCAATCGTGGTCGTCTGAAAAAATTTAGTCCCCTTCAGTGTCCGGAATAAGTCTTGTTTATTTTGCGCCTTGGGCGGCCTTGTGTGGAGGGCATTAAGCACATAGGTTTTCAATAGCTTTTGGTACGAGACCCGGACCTTTACAGGCTGGCCCTGCGGACAATGTTCAAGATACCACTGCTTTACCAATGGAACATCCTCCGCTCTGACGGTCTTGCCAGAACGGCGATCGAAAGGGTATGGGGCCCACCAGAGGGCGATGGCCGACGTTGTGTTCTCGGTATATAACGCCTCTTCCGCCATGAAAGGCTCAACTTCGTCTGGAAGCTCAAAATCATCCTCGTCGTTGCCGTAGCCAAAAACCTCATCCTCATGAGATACTGTGAGATTTGTCGGGGCTACTGAACGAGATGAAATAGGATTTATTACAGGGTCGAAGTAAAAGGCTGGAAGCTCGGGATCCTCAGCCCGAACGTAGGTAATCTGTGGGTAGTGATACCACGACAGGTGCACTGATCTAGGAAGCGAATTGTACAAGAATGGAAACGCCACTCGGTATTCGGTTCTGATGGGAGAACGGAAAATAATCCGGTCAATAGCATTAAACTCGCCAAAATCTTCGTCATTCGGGTCAATGTCCTTGTACAAAGGCTCGAATCGTGGTCCACCTGGTATCGCAACATTCAGGGCCTTTGCTGTGAAAAAACTCTTCCGATCAAACATGTAGAAATAATTTTTGTCGACAAGGTCGGACAGTAGCTGCTGAGACAGACGGTATAACGTAGCCATCTGCGGGAGGTCAAGATTCCACCTCTTATATCCGGGGCCATTAACATGTGGGGTGTCAAGCAGTGGCCTGTGGTCGTAAAACCATTCGATGACTGCAGCATCCTCATGTTCATCCAGCTCCATCTGAATTGGCTCTTGTGGCTCGACGTCTTCAATATTCTCACTCCAAGACCTAGAGAGCGACCCTATTAGAACCATTCCGATGTCAACAAGCCACAAGAAGAGTAAGAAAAATGAGGCAACTTACAACGGAGGTTCCTCGTCGTCAAACGGCGGGAAGCGCATTCTCTTGAAATGCCTGCGATCCGACTTTTCTCTTCTCATACACACCCACATCGTTGCCCACTGCGCGTGAAAGACCGGCTCGATAACGCGAGGAATCTCGTTGACTAAGGTCAAGCAACCATTGACATGGTATAGGACCTTAACTTCGCGAGCGCTCTCCCAAGGCATAGGCATATTCTCTAATAGCTTCAAGACGGCATGAGGCTAGAAACTCACGTTCAAATAAGCATGTGCAAGCACAGAAGAGTTACGCGTGATAGAGCAAAAACTCACCATAAACTTCAAAGCCCCCAAATATGCCCTCTTATCCGCAGAAAATTTCTTTTGGCTTACATCGCCAATATCCCTCACAATCTTTCTCAAATGCTCCGGAGGCATGTCAGCCTTATGAGTGTCGACAAATCCATTCTTCCTCTTCTCTCCGAACCTATTCTTCTGTATGCGCAGCCATTCCTTCTTTTTCTGATCAAACTTCGCCTGCTGCGGATCGGCCGGTGGTCTATATCCAGGTGGAGGGGGCTGAAGAGGAGCACCAGAACCAGAAACACCTTGCCAACCAGGAGGTGGTGGTGGCGGCAGAGAAGCCATGATTGCAATACCGACTGACAAACCTCTCCGTTCGACTCGAAATTATTATTCCTATACGATTGGATTGAGGGCGACTGTGAAGAAGGTAGAAGAGTTGGTAATGAAAGGAAAGACGTGATGGTGCGGCGACTGGGCAACAACGGAAAGCAAAGGAGAGAGGTGGATGACACGACGGAGACTTTGTGGAGAGAGCCCTCGCATAACGAATATATTTCACGTAATGTGATACTGCCAAGACATTTAGGATGTGAGCTCCCCAGAACAGTCACTAAGCAAAAGCTGGCGAAAAGAGCAATTTTTTATTTCTTTGGTTTACCATGTTTCTCGTCAGACCAACTACCTCCGGGCAGGGGAGATGGTCAATCTGACGAGAAAACAGCTATTATACGGTAAACCACTACGATAACTAAGATCCGTCCAACGGCCACAAAAAACCAAGCCCACCCACAAAGGCCCCTCGCCGAATTGACCAAGACAACAACACCCTAGTGGTCAAAACATATCTCTCTAAGTGTCAGACTGATAACAATATTCAAGAAACCCAACGAAGCATCCGACCACAAGAGAAGCCCAGCACAAAAACAAGCCCACACACTACCACCTTAAAAAATATTCGTTATCTTAATCCTAGTTAGCATACTCTCACGGTCACCTGGTAAGATATAGGTTGGGACGATATTGGTTTCTTTAGTGTTCTTTCTTTTGTTAGATGATTGCCATAAGGGATTTCTTTGGTAAAGTTTACAACAAATTGTATTGTTTTCTTTCTTATACAGATACCCTATTTCCTTGGTCCCTTACTACAGTATCTGGTATTTCTTTGACGACACTTGTACTTGAGAATATGATGTCTTCTATTCTGAGAACTAAGACCCACACCAAGAACTCCCAATTCCTAACCCTGATCTTCCATTATTAGATCAGCCTTGACCTGAGAATTTTGAGATAGTTATCTCCAAACTTTTACACTAAATGACTGTTATCACTTAGAAACCTTCTTGTCTATTGTGTACCTTGGTCTACATCCATAGTCAAGCTCTGGTTACACAGTCATACCCAGAGCTGAACTTTATAACTTTTATTTTCTTCAAAGGGGAATCCTTATCTATATCACTTTTGATGCATTGAATGGCCTGGTGAGGTTTCTTCACAAAGCTCTTCAACTGTTCAAGCTTCACCTTCTTCTCTCTCATCCCTTTCATGATCTTCACTACAAACTTAAAAGTAAAGGCTTGAATATAGTTGAATTTAGACTCTATGGCCAAATATTAGAAGTAGGCATATAGCGATCAAACACACTTCCTCGTTACCTTACCAGTTTTTGAGAACTTTTTGCTAGTCAACTATTGTGGTGTATTTAAAAACCAAATGCCTGACTCTTGTACATGTGTATCAGGAATAACAACTTACCAGTAAAGTTCCTGCTGGTTCCCTTCAACCTACTGGTAAAGTTTGTACTTTTTGCCTTCATGGAGGCAAGTCGTTTGACTTGAATATAATTCTATTAATTCATTAGTCCTGTAGAGTGGATGATACATACCAGACCTACTTGATATGCTAAGGGGAGGTTTCTGCTTGATGAGAGGGGGGTTGATGAAGGTGGTTTAAGAGAGGAGTAATAAAACAGATATTGGTCATGAGTAATGAAGATAAGGGTAGTAGGTTTAGTGAAAGAAATAGCGTCTTTAAAAGGAACCAAATAATGATGCGAAGGTGGTAGAGTCTACTACTCCTAATCTCTTGCAAACTCGCAACCTAGGGGCACATGAGAGAAGTACCTGACAGCAGAACAATAATTTCATGCTGAATGATAATCTTTTTCTTAAAGGATAATTTGAAACTCTACAATGAGCTTTTATAACTAGAATTTCATACTTATTGTCACAAATCGTGACTAAGCAAGGCAGAGTTCACATGACTAATACTTATTAGTCATAAGGTATGTGGGTTTTCACACTATGACGTCACTTGACTCATAGGTTTCACATGACTGCGCACTTGCAGGTCATTGTTATATGTTGATTGGTTAATGTTTCCATGACTCAGGATTGTGATGTCATGTGATGTAATGACTTTTGCACACGACTCATATTATGAGTAATGGGTTTCACGCATGTGACTCATTTGAGCACATGACCGGTTTTATGGGTTATGATTGGTTACTAACGGGATGTTGGGAAGTGACTCATACGAGTCAGCTGATGGATTTCGCGCTATGGCTCACTATGAGTCATAGAGGTTTATGTAAGCGCGAGGTGATGAGTCACCAGGGTTAGGGTTGTGGGAAGATGCCTATATAAGGTGCTTGGTTCCCACCAAGAGATAGGCCACGCTTCTCGCAAACTTCTTCCCCCCCCCTACATTTCACATACAATCTCAACTCTACCCCGCCTTGCGTCCGGATCAAACCCCTTTCCCACTTTTC
>Ga0307510_10007302_pt1 | contig 13161 bp, 14 predicted proteins | sample 12_EM_MG_FD_207224 | JGI IMG/M metagenome (GOLD analysis project Ga0307510, IMG submission 207224) | Populus trichocarpa ectomycorrhiza microbial communities from riparian zone in the Pacific Northwest, United States - 12_EM | ecosystem: Host-associated > Plants > Roots > Unclassified | place... | reverse complement strand
TAAGGTGATATAATGAAATAGGCTTTATAATTATGGTAACCAAGATTTGATTCTATAAGTTGGTTTATAAGACAGCTTATATTATCATTATAATTTGCCTTGGGATCATAAGCGCTAAGCGCTAAGCGCTTGATAATACCCCATATAACTACTTAAATTTATCATAACTGCTCGACTGGATTAATAAATAAAGTGGCTCTAATTTGGTTAAAATAGTCATAATAGAGACTGTCTATTATTGCGACATCTGTTGGCCGACGTATGTCTTTACACCTTATAACCCTGTCAGCGGGAAATATGCTTCGGCAATCCTCAAACCTTGGCACGGTAGTATAGACGTGCGCGCTTTTCGCCTATGCTAACAGACGGAAGATATATATTTTTTGCAAATCAAAAACGAGGACGGGCGACTCGGGCGAGACCTGGTGTACGCTTGCAGCGTGGCAACTTACAGCAGCACACAACCGGTTTTAGGGCAAATTCAGGGACGGGACCAGATCCAGCTCACGATCGGCGCACTCGAAATGTGTGATGCCATCACAACTTGGCCATAAGTTTGCTCTGGAGGTAAGTCCGGAGAAGTTACTATAAATGCACAACATAAGCACGTTTATCCCATTCCGTTCCGAACCGTCGAGTGAGCCTTCTCGCCCCGAGTCACCTCTCTGCCCCTTACCCACTGTATCCACATCAAAAAATAACTGAAAAAATATTTTCAAAAGTCAGCACTCGGGGCTTACTGGTATCCGCGTCTGAGCCGCCGGGACCGCCGTCGAAAAGCGTCTGTCGCTATTGCTACCCCGTGGCCTAGTAGTAACGCTGTGTATACAGTGCGGTCACTGTGCACACTCACGGGTGTAGCATATAAACAACAGTACGGGTACAGTGCTGCTACTGTATACTGTAATAGTCGTGAAGGGCCTATAACGTCGCAGTTACTGTAACCCCTTTTGTCGTGGGTTCTTTTTTCTTTCATTGAGCGCCACCATTTCCAGACGGGGTTGTCCGGTCCCGCTCAGTTTGCCGCACAAGTATTCGACGTTTCGACTACTGAGCTGGACATGGGACAGGCACAAGCGAATTGACGAGAGTAACAAGGAACGAGCCCGTGGGTGGGGAATTCAATTCAAAAGGTACGCTGTACACTTCGCCGCGGTGATAGACGAATATTTCGGGTAAATGGTTCAACGAGTTACAGCAGCAGACAATGCAGAACAAAATTTATTTGCGAAGTTCATTGGCGGTTTTCACTGGGTTGCTTGCTTCGGAGCCGAGATGAGCCGCGTTATGTTTATTTTTCTTCGTTTTATTCGGCCCGAGTCCTTTCGTTTCATTTCATTTCAAATTTGCTTTGCCGGAGCGCCTGCCGTAGGGCATATGCATGTGGGTGTGTGGATGAGGGGGACGGGGTTCACCTCAAACGCCCGAAAACGTGCTCGGGCGGTCGCGCTCATACACACAATCACGCTCGGCGCCACCAACGAAACATAGCAGCACCGCAGTTTCCCCACACAGCGCCAGCGTCCCTCAAAACACCTCACTATACCCATATAGAATGTGGGCTGCGGCCACGGACACGTTGCAAACGTAACCTGCGACTGGAACGGTAAACGGAGCAATTACTGGTAAGCTAGGTAACGGTGCGTGGGTTATGTGTTGTGTGTCCCTCGAGTTACATACAGTTTATGTACGACTTTTTGTGATGTGGCGCACCCATGTCTGATCCAAAGGCGAGCGGGTGGACCGGCGGTGATTGCGCCATCATGACGCACTTTGGACTGCTGTGTCGTGCCCGTGCAGCGGACCCCCAGACCGGTGGCCGTACACCGCAATATAATACAGCACAATATAATACAGCACAGCACTCGGGGAGTCACCGGGCCGGCGGATCTGAGGGCCGGGTGAACGCCGGACTCAAGTGGTGGGTGGTGGACTGGACGGGTCATTGATGCATTGATGCGTTGTTTAACCTGTTCTCATCTCATCATGCAATGCTGTTCCCTGGAGGCGACAGGACCTGGGGAGATTGAACCCTATTCTGAACTCAGTGATGACTCGTTGTTGCGCAAGGCCTGACCCGTGCCTGCCGAACGACTCACTCGCTTTGGTCCAGGGGGTATGTCAGGGTGGGGTGCACAAGTTTTTGTCATGTAGGTGGCGGTGGAGTGAACCAGCTTCTTTACGATTATGGCGCTGGGGTATCGTGATAGTGTCGTAAGCATCTACAGAGGCTAAGCAGTGAGGTGCGACGTACGACATTTTGTATTTGTGCTCGGGTGAATGTTGATTGTGTTGATTTTACAGCTCGTTGAGTCATAACACAGACAGACGATAAGAGTTTGAGATCCGCCCCCTCCTCTGCGCCCTCTGTCATCGATCAGAATCATCAGATCAAAACTCGTGGTTTGCGTTCTCGCGTCGTTCCAGTCCTGGCTTTCTCTCTTCTTCTTTCTCTTGTCCGACAAGCGGCGGATCTCCACTGATAGCGCCGCACGCAGTAGGGCAGGGTCGGATTTACGCGTTCGTTCCGTGAACTTGTTCCATTTACAGTGGCGTAGTTTTCTTCGTTCACGTTTTTCCGTTTTCTTTCCATTGATGGGGTCAGTGGAAGGAAGAAAGATCATCACGGTCATTCTGCTCTAGGCTCTATGGTATAATGCCATCTGTCATTGGTCACATTGTCTGATACGTTCATCTCCGAATACATACCGTATCCCACACCTCTCCGTCTAGGCGTTTCGAAAAACTTCGCGTGACACAAATCCGAGAAAAACGGACCATACGACTCATTCGAGTCGTCTTTTTTTTTTTTCGAAGCCGCAAGGGGAGAGAAATGGATCGTATGATCGAATTTATGGGAATACGTACCACGCACATTCTCTGTGTGTTTTGTCACTGTGGCCACTGAAAGAGGATGGTCAAGGGTGTAACCCGATTGTGAGGTTAGGTGTATTTTTTCAGGAATGTTCTCGAAGGCGCGACTGGTGACCGGCTCAACGGATTCGGGCTCTGTCAATGACAATCCAACTTTAGGAGTGCACATTCACCATGGCAGACGCTCTCAAGGCAGAGGGAAACAAAGCTTTCGCAGCAAAGGACTATGACCGTGCAATCGACCTTTTCTCAAAGGGTCTCGATCTCGATGAAAATAACTTCGTTCTCTGGTCAAACCGTAGCGCAGCCAAGGCCGGAAAACGCGATTGGGATGGCGCTCTCGCCGATGCAGAACAGGTACGTATGCCTCGTCGGTGCCTGTGACCTGCATTGTGAGCTGAGCTGCCTCTCTTCCCGCACAGTGCGTCAAGGTGAATCCCACCTGGGCAAAAGGATATGCGCGTAAGGGTGCCGCCCTGCATGGCCAGCGACGCTATGTCGAGGCCATCGAGACGTACGAGCTTGGCCTCAAGATCGAGGACAGCCCCGCGATACGCAAGGGCTTGGATGAAGTCAAGGCCGCTAAGCGTGCGTTGGACTTGTGGCCCTTGCGCCTTTCTCCATGGATCGTGACTCACATCCTTGCGACCATGCAGAGGCAGACGAACGCGGCGACGGAGCAGACGCCTTGGGCTTCGGCAATATGTTCAGCGATCCGGGCCTGTTCGCAAAGCTCGCTGCTAACCCCCGAACGGCGAAACACCTCGCTGACGCCAGCTTTATGCAAAAAGTATGCCCACTGCATTCCGAATCTCCTCCTCGCCCTCCTCATGCTTACACACACGTTGTCCAGCTCCAGCTCATACAACAGAATCCCCAACTGGCGCAGAGTCTGCTCAGCAGCGACCCGCGCATGATCGATGTCCTCGGGGCACTTATGGGCCTCGACATGCAGGGCTTCAGTCGGCCTGAAGGCTCGGATGAAGTTCCGCCTGGCGTATTCAAGTCCGCTGCGTCTCCGCCCTCTTCCCCTCCGCCATCTGCGAGACCCGCACCGGCCGCGTCGTCCTCCAAGGTGCACGAGCGAGAAGATGTCAAGATGGCGGAGGCCGAAGGAGCAGAGGCTGACAAGGAGGACAATGAAGATGCAGCTGCGAAGAAGGCTGCTGAGGCTGAGAAGAAGCTCGGTGCAGATGCTTACAAGAAGCGCGATTTTGCGGTAGCCATCACACATTTCAGCAAGGCTTGGGAAACATGGCCCAAGGACATCACATTCCTAACAAATCTTGCTGGTGAGTGTATTGGTCCGTAGCTCGGTGTGTGTATATTGGCTCAACTCGCATAGCGGCGTATTTCGAGCAAGGCGATTACGACCAGACAATTGAGACATGCCAGAAGGCAGTTGATGATGGCCGCGAGGTATGCCTACGTTTCCACCAGGCTCATGATGACCCTCACGTATTTCCTAGCTCCGCGCCGATTACACGCTCATTGCAAAAGCGTACGGGCGCATCGGCTCAGCCTACGTCAAGAAGGAAGACCTGGCAACCGCAATTCGCTTCTTTGAAAAGTCCCTTACCGAACACCGCACGCCAGACATCCTGAATAAGCTCAAGGATGCAGAGCGCGCCAAGGCGGCAGCGGACCGCGCTGTGTACATTGACCCAGCGCTATCGGCCGCCGCACGCGAGGAGGGCAATCGGTTGTTCAAGGAGGGCGACTTTGCCGGCGCAGTGAAGAGTTACACGGAGAGCATCAAGCGCGACCCAAACGACGCGCGTGGGTACAACAACCGCGCACTCGCATATACCAAGCTCGTTGCGCTACCCGAAGCACTCAAGGACGCAGAGGAGGCGATCCGCGTTGATCCTACTTTTGGTAAGCCTCGGGCTCCTCCCAAGGTTGCGATTATGTGGGACTAATTTTTGATCCTCATCAGTCAAGGCACACATCCGCAAGGCGACCGTGCTGTTTTCGCTGCGTGAGCACACCAAGGCACTCGAGGCACTCGACGTGGCGCGCGAGCAGGACGAGGCAGCGGGGTCAAAAAGTGTGCGCGAGATCCAGGAACTCTCGTATAAGATACAGAGCGCGAGCAGCGCGCAGCGCGCAAACGAGACTGAACAAGAGACGATGGAGCGCGCGATGCGGGACCCTGAAATTGCGGTGCGTCTCTCTCACATGAAGATTGTCCTTGTTGACTCATTACCGGTAACAGGGAATTATGACCGATCCTGTGATGCAAAGCATCTTGCAGCAGGCGCAGAGCAATCCGCAAGCATTACAGGACCACATGAAGAACCCGACAGTGCGGAATAAGATTATGAAGCTCATCAATGCAGGTATCATCCGGACGCGGTGAGGAGGGGCACGCGTGTAGATGAGAAGTGGGTTTGTACCAGCGAGAAAGGACAAGTTGGGTTGAGGAGTGCTGTCATTCACAAGTTTGTAGGAAATTCGCTTTTGCACGACATGAGCTTTTATTTTTTCCTTTGTGGTTACCATGACGCTTCATCCAGATTGCAGAAATATATAATCTAGTTTTACATTCACTACCGCGCGAACTTCACACCCAATTACCCGAAGACCATGTCCACCCCGCCGTGTCCGTGCGTTCAAAAACAGCCTGCGCGAGCGCGGCCTTGCGCTCGAGCTCCTCCACCTTCCCTTCGTCCCTCGCCCACCGCCACGCTCCGACGGCCGCATGCGCCTCCCGCAGATCGCTCATCCCTATCACAACGGGCATCCTTCCCGAAGTGAGTGCGACGTCTCCTAACAGCGCCGCGCGCACGGACCACGCAACAGCGACAGCCGCCACGTCATCGTCGCCACCCTCCTGTGCCTCCGCGACCGCTCTTGCAGCCTCTGTAGCGGCTGCGCGTACGGCGTCGGGAGCGGGATGCCACGCGGGGGGGACGCGGGGCGGCGGGACGAGGAGACCCATGCCGAGCGGGGACGCTGCGGTGACGAGCGCGACGCGGGCGCGGGTGCGCAATGCAGTGGCGAATGGGAGGAGCGTTGCGTTTTGAAGCGTCAGGTGGGCGTAGGTTTGTACTGCGTCTATGGGATGGCCCGTGCGGCCGAGGACGAGGAGCGCGGTGCGGAGGAGCGCGGGGAGGGGCAGGCCTAGATCGGTGTATTTTCGAATGGGTCGCGGTAAGTTTGTTTGGTGTCACAGACAGATGGAGTTGGGTGGAGTGAGAGGTGAAAGAAGAGAGGACGGACCGCATATCCCGACGTGGCGGATTAGACCCTCTGCTTGGAGCTCGCGCAGGGCCGAGATGGCCTCGAGCACGCGCTCGTCGTCGCCCGCAGTGCGGACATTGCCCTGGGCGCCTTTACCGCTGCCTGCGCGTCCTCTCGGGGCATCCGGGTCGCACGATTCTTTTTCCTCCGCAAGGCCATACGCCGCCGCCTCGGCACCCAGCGCGGGCGCATGGTTTCCCTGCGCGCGAGGTGCGACGCACGATGCGACGAACTCGATGTCGTGGGCGTAGACGACGTCGAGGTACTGCGTGTGCATGCGGCGGAGCGAGCGGCGGACGCTGCGACGGACTGCGTCGCGCGTGTAATCAAAGTCGGCGGCGGTTGGTCCGTAGCGTCCGACTTTGGTCAGGAGCTGGTAGGCGCTGCGCGGGAACTCGTGCGAGAGCGCTTGTAGGGCCGTGCCGAGCACGGTCTCTGAGTTGTCGTACCAAGGCGCGGTGTCGAAGGCGCGGATGCCGTACCTGTGTGTCGTGTGTACATGTTGTTATCGAACGTATCCGTTTTATATTCTTGTTTGAGAGGAGTGGTGGTAGAGCGCGCAAAACAAGGCTTACCGCAGAGCGAGCCGGATGGTGCGCAGTGGCACATCGGTGGACAAGTTGCTCTCCTCAGTGTAAAGGCTGGACCATGCCGCGGCTCCAAAAATCAGCTCAGGTAGATCGAATGGTTCGATATTTTCTTCCTGTAAATCACACAGCAGAACAGATCCCCTCCTAGTTCACTCTCGGGTTCGATATCAAACGAGACACGCATACCAGAAGTGGGCCAGGAGTTGGCTTGTCTTCTGGACCGTCAGGTATAGAATCGATTGGTGGGAAGGTAATGTCCTCGTCGGCAGAGTCGAGTCGTATTCCCATGTTTGGGGTCAGTGAGCTGGGTATCTCTTATCGAATGGAAAACTAGTAGTGAAACCTCGACAACGGGCTTGTCAAGAACCCAAGAACCAAGAAAGTGGTACAGGTTATTTTCCTCCAGGACCCTGAGTCGAAGTGAAACACTTCAGAGCAAAACTTACCAGGTGTAGCTTGTTCTGAATAAATCCGGTTAGTCGTCGATTGTCTTCTACACGTGCGTTAGCAAGGAAGGAGTGCGAGAACAGATGGAGATAAGATTAAAAGGTACGAATGCAAGCTTTTTTTATACATGATCGTGCGCCTAATAGGTGAGAAAAGCCATCCGACACCGAAAGCAGCGAGGGGAAGACGCCATATTGACGGGACCACTGTTATGGCGCGGTGCCAGTAACAAGCAATATAATATAAGTTATATTGGTCAGGAGATGGTAGAAAGTGCTCTATTATGGCGGCGGCGTAGTACGGTAGGGAATAAACAGTGTCTGTGAAGGGAGAGACCCTAGAAGGGGATAGTGGCGAGGGTTTAACCAATCGAAGGAAGAACCACATAGGAGAAGAAAATTATACATCTGATCTCAACTCAAACGATAGTCGGAGGCACATAGTACATGAGGACGGAGTGGCGTGTCGCGACAATGGGCGCCAGGGCGGTGTTGTCACGGTACTCCAGAATGGAGGCATGCCGTTTTCAAGCCTACCACGGACGTCCTCCCTACTGTATAGCCTTTCTATCTCGTGATAGTGAGGGGTGTCGGCGGGCCATACGAGATGGAGTAAAGATTGACGTGTCGGTACCTGTTAGTCTGCCTTAGAAATGTCCTTGTTCGCGGCGACTTGTATTTTCGGGCAAACATACACCCCTGGGTTTACCACTTGTAGTTTGTGGCAAAGCAATGTGATCGGGACCTTTTGATTCAAGGTGTAAGGTTCCTTGGACTGTAGTGTTGTGGATTCACGCCTCGATCGAATACAAATTCGATTCTACTCACCTTGTGCGTATCGCGTATACGGCGTATCTATCATCATCGCACTGGGGCCGCCTCCCCGATCATAGACGCTCCGCCTATGTCTGCAGATAGGAATCCTTTCTTCACCAGAGCTTCACTGGGAAAAACAGAACCTGAATAACTGGACCCCTTGACTTTTGTTATTCCTTTGGACTGGCAGCGGCTTTGCCATCCGCTATCTGACCAGATCGAATCACATTCCCCTGTGGTCGCTGGCTTCTAATGACATGCATACTCACACCCAGGTGATCGATGTCATTATGGCTTCAGTTGCCGATCGTATAGATAGGTCACCTTCCACGGACCAACCCGACTGTCGTCAGTATGATCTCTGGTGGCCATGGTCAGGGAATGAGATTGCCAATGCGGGAGCTACCCTATGCCAGTGCAATCGGGCAGTATTCTCGTGCCTCGTGTGGAGGCAAGAGACCATTTTAAAGTTCACCAACAGCGGCGGGTCTTTTGCTGCGCAACATGGGAAACGCGTGGGCCCCCTTGCTGTTAGATGAGTACGGGCAGGACAGAATTACCGTGTCAAGACCCGTCCTCTTATCAACGCAACATCTAAGATCTGTGAAACAGGGGAAGACTTCTTATTCCCAGAAGCACTAGAGAACTTTCACAAACCATCAATGACTATGGTATGGGTAACGCCCTTGTTCAGGACGCCTGGGATCAATTAAAGAATTGACCACATACTGTCGTCGCCCTCGTGTTCCTTCCGTCAGCCGCTCTTCTCTTTCACGTCTCTCGATCTGAGAACTTACGTGCTCGCGTGAAATCTGTAAAACAAGATGTGGTGTCGATCTGTGGCCACATAGAAGCTCGATCAGAATGCTGAAAGGGCTATGTGACTGAACCCAATCGAAGTTCTTGAGTGAGACACGCCTCAGAGTTCACATACCCTAGATCGCTGGCACGTTGCCACCGCTGTGAGGAAGTCATCGGCCTCACTTGCAGGTCGTGTATACACCGGTTTCAATCAAGCAGGGTCGGGCTGTTAAGGGGCTTGGTCGACACCAAAGTAAGTCGAGGTTCGCCTTCACCTCCCGTCTTGCGATCGTCACGGAGGACTCTGCGCGTGCGCCCCAGCACCGGGAGAGAATTTCCCCGTTGAGGATAAGCAGAACCCGAGCCATTTCTATAAAGCACAAACGTCTCAGGTTCATAGAGGTAGTTGGTTTCTGCGATCACCTCGAGGGATAGGTAAGGTAAATGATGATCCCACGCACGGGTGGCTCCCGTCACGTCTTCGGATACCGCGCAACGAAATCAAAGAAATAAGGAATGTTGTCATCTATATATGTGATAGACGGTCCCTACCGGCCATGATTGTTACGATACCGTTCGTTGTATAATTTCCGGGATAATGCACATGCCTGAACTGCCTTCCAGAACCTCAGCGATGTTTGGTCGCCCTGGTACGCCGCAGATTACGCGAGGGAAGCAATCTCTGAGTTCTGTTTGCGAACATTGCTGTATGCGCTGCATCAGATCGCAGCAAGCAAAATGGGTAAAATTGACCAGGGATGACGCCGCAGTGACGGCCGACCGTCGGTGACCAAATTCCCAATTTGGCACCGACGTAGCAGCAGAGCCTGAACTTGGGCAGGCGATGCAAGTTGAAGGAACCGATCCTTTCCCTCCAGGGGAAGAAATCCTTACGGCAGTACAGGTTACACAAAGTTTGGTGGGCAAGTTAGGCTTATCCTCTTGGGGAATAGTCTGTATTCATTCGGTCGTAGCACGCCATCAACCTAGTGCAATTAATCCCGATGACTTTGGCCATCAATTCTGCTAACTGGGTTGTCAATGCCGATGGCGATGCGAATATTAGTCCGCCACGCTGCAGCAGTTTATCCAGTCACACAGGAAAAGCGAGGCGCAGAAAGACGTTAGGGATAGACATTTAATGCCGATTCAAAGAGTACTGCGTTAGCGGACGGGTCATTAACCACGATGGGCCTCCCAAATTTAAAGCCTATCACGCGTCCAGCTGTACACATCGGATTATCAGCCGGACGTCATGCCAACGAATAGAAGCCACGAGACAAACCTCTTATCGAACTTCTGATTGACGGCCATCAACTTGACATTCTCATCCTGCTTCACATTGTTCCAGGGAGTGGGATTGGCCTTGGTCCAGACGACTACAGATATGGATTCAGCGTTTGAAAAATGAGGATGTGATACAAGAGTGAGGCTGTGCTCACCACTGGGTCCACGCGCGAGGTGGGTGAGGTACCACGTACAGCCGACCACTGTCGCACCTACGACGACGAAGCTACAGGAAAGGGGCATATGTCGGGGAATGCGTGGGGGGTACATGATGACAGCGCTCACATTGGAATGGCCTGAGATGGCAAGAATCAGCGTCGGTCGCCGAGATTTTTAGACGGGATTAGAAAGAAGGCGCATACCTCAACGGCCCACCAGTTCTTCATGAAAGATTTACGCACAGGTCCTGGCATTTCTAATAAAGACAAGTATGGGGTGGTGTTGTAGAGCGGGATAACTGTATGCTGCTTGCTTGCGGTGTTTTCGGTGGCGGCTGCTTGTCGGCCGAGAGCGTTCAACCTCGCTTGTTGCCGAACGGCTTTCTCACGTTATCAATTCCGATCCGGCTTGCTCCGAACCGCCAAAGGCCGGCCCGCCGGCGTGGCTGACTCCAAGTCTCCAACTCGTTTACAATCTCGACGTTGTGCTCGGACAGACCGCTTCGGATTCAAAATAATACAACTTAAAGTAAGTAGTCTATGCGATGACTCTACTATATCAACCGGAAAATCCCTTCTGTCTCAACCGGAAGGTTCACGTATCCCGCTCAGGCTAGTACACGTTGGGATCCCCCAAACTTTCTTAGACGCACCGCTTCGAGATAAAGTGCTCTCACAGTACGCCATATATTCAAGGATTGTCCGTCGGCGCAAAACTTGTGACATCCGCATTAGGCCTCCATCCATGATTTTGAGCGGAACCGGTTATCCTCGTTTGTCTTGGCATGAACTCAGGACTCAGAGCGTCCCTACCTCGTTACGTCCTCATAGTATGGTTTGCTCCCCATGAGCATGCTCGACAGGATCATGATGGTACCTTGGGTTTGTAAAGAGTGCGCTCACACTAGGAAACATCTCCTTGGAGATTTTTCCACACACAAAAGATAAAATACGGCAAGATGCTGTCACGAGTTGTGCATCCCATATCCGGAGTTCCCCGAGCCGGCGCTTATAGGCATCGCCCCTAGTGGCGAATAATTCGTGCGTGGATTTCCTGGTGACCCATCAAGAATTTTGCAGGCCCATAGAATGTCCCTCGTGATGCTTGAGGGTATGTCACCGTGTCAGGGGTGAGATAGTCCCCGCATGATGAAATTGCGCTTCCCTTACCAGAAGCTTGTGGGTCACCCAATTTAGACCGACGGCATCTCTAGCATTGCGCATTCTGCCACCGGGAAACGAGCTCCTACGAAGGCGGAGAGGTGTAAGGATCAAAGTCGACCAACTATCGGGGCGTGACTTAAGCCGGAGGTTCTGTCAAGGAAATAACTTGGCGCACAAGACCTAAGCGATCAATAAGTCTAGCGTCATGACGGAGACCGGCGTGCTAAAAATGTCTTTACGTTCCACCCGTCGCACAGGACCAGAAAGCACATGCAACAAGTGGGTCTCGAAAGGCTGTAGGGAGTGAAGTACCGACCTGCCAGCCCCACCTCTGAGTGCGGCGCTTCTTGCCTGTGCTGACAACAATTCCGAACACGGCGTTCATCTGGCTGTCGTGTTCGTCTCCATTCTTCGGGCTCCAAGCTCCAGCTCCAAAGGTATAATACCCCCCGGTCCTGTCAGCCTCTCTGGTCTAGGAGGAACGCCCTTCTTCTCCCAGCGCTACGGCCGCCAACTCCGATGCAGCAAAGCCGGCGGTTGTGATTGACTTCCTGTGACGGCGACAAGAATTAAAAAAACTCGCCGCTGCTAATGCCGCCCTCTCCCAGTCAGAACAGGAAAAGGAAAATGACATCAAATCGCGTAAGAGGCAACAGTAGCAGCGCGCGCTTTCCATACATGTCACAACCCCCGTCGTGCACGACGGACAAAACTTCTGCATCGCAGAAGTAAGATTAAAGAAGACCCTTCCTTATGCTTTACTTGCCTAGGCCCAGAGACGGCGATTTACGATACGATTGTGACAAGACGGAAAAAAAGTGAATTCGAGCGCGGACCCTAGCCCTGGTGACTTGGGACCTTCTTTTTGATCCTCACCCGTCGCTGGTCTGGTTCGACGTACGTGTACAGGAAAGCGCCAATGGGCTCTCAACTTCGGTTCGCAGAAGCGCTCCGTCGGCCGCCGGTAGAAAGAAGGGGTGGTGTTCTCTGTGGTTGTGGTGCGTTGCGGTCGGTCGGAGCCAGGGGTTCACTGGCAGTTGGGTATTGGGCAGGAAGCCCAGTTCCACCGCCGCCCCGAAAACATCGCTGACCTGGTCAAGCCTGGCAACTCAAGACCCCCTTGCGACCTGCAGTGCGTTCTACTGTAAGAGTTTCAGCCTTCGGGCATCAGCGTGTGCTCCACTACTACAGTTAGTAGTGTTGTGGGCCGCCTCTTTTCTATGGCACACTTTTTTAATTATATTCAAGTGACAGTGACTTGAAACCGATCGTGAAACTGGCAATAGGAGTGGTATTGATACGACGGCGTTTTGTGCCACTGCGGGATTTTAGGCAAGCCGTCTCTACTCAAAAAATTTTCCCTTAAGACGTGTACATTGACTGGGGCTTTTCTTCATCCATTTAATACATTCCACAACTGCCTTAGCCGTTTTTTTAAAAGGTCCGGCCATCTAATAGTGTGATATGCGGGTGGATAGACACCGAAATTGGCACAAAAGGTTTTTTTTGATTTTCTCATAGGGCAACCTTCGTATTTTGCTGGGCTATCTTACGGCTGTTCGAAATTATCAAAGGGCGACGAGCCGAAAACCACTGTGGACGTTCTGATTTGAATAACTACATAAATACAATGTGAGAATATGACGTGCTGTACGAACGCTACCTAGACCTAGTGTATGCTACACAACACTCGTAATGGAGAGCGATTATGGGCGCGGACTGAACTGAATAGATCATCCGCATCAGGATTTCTGACTGGTCAAGGAAGAATTGATAAAC
>Ga0307510_10007301_pt1 | contig 13163 bp, 8 predicted proteins | sample 12_EM_MG_FD_207224 | JGI IMG/M metagenome (GOLD analysis project Ga0307510, IMG submission 207224) | Populus trichocarpa ectomycorrhiza microbial communities from riparian zone in the Pacific Northwest, United States - 12_EM | ecosystem: Host-associated > Plants > Roots > Unclassified | place... | reverse complement strand
AATAGAAAAAAGGAATTTATTAATAGAAAAATTGGAAGGCAGGGCCGAGGTGTCCCCAGGACCCGATTATTCACACTTTTACATTTAAGTGTTTTTCAATTTTTTTTCTTCTATATTTTCGATTTTTTTAATGCTTTGATAAGGATTTTCACATAAAAAGTGACAATAATTAGTATGTAAAAAAATTCGTAAATATTGGATTAACCTTCCAAGATTCAATTAATGTTGTTACCGTTACCCTTTATCCAATGGTTACTAATCATCATAACCCTACACAGGAATAATCAAAGTTTTGGTTTCAAATTTATGTTATTTTAATAAAATGATATTGTTTTGAATAAAAATAAAAAAAATATTCTAAAATTAACTTGGTTAGGTATCACTCGTGCTTAGCCAGGTCATAGATTGATCTACTAGGTCATTAAAATTTAACTAAATCAATATTCAAACTGGTTTGAAAAAAACAACTCAAACTAGACTCGAGGTTAATGAATCACTAGATTGATAAGTGAAGCCGAACCGAATGTAATAACTATAATCTAAAACACCGAGCACCGCTCCTTATAACAAGTAAAATGGGGCAAAGAAAAAAAAAATGTTTAACCATGTCATGTCTTTAAATTTATTATAATAACTTCTCCAAGTTTGTTCATCTTTCCAGAGTAATTTTATATAGTTGTTTTGTCTAAATAAATATTAAAATAAATTTAAAAAATATTATTTCTAAATAAAAAACACTTTAAAAACATAATTGTTATTTCAATATCGAACACTAACTTCAAATCCATGAGTTACCCATGATACCGAGCCGAATTTTATAACTATTATTTTAGCACTTAGGTGGATATAATGTATGCAAAACCAACGTCATAACATCTACTAATCTATCCATCTACCACACACTAATTTAAAATTGATAATATATATATATATATATATATAGACAGCTGCAATTCAAGCTTGGCTTCTTCCACAACTTCCAAATAATCCAGTAAGAGAATCAGATATCTATATATATAATTATAGGATATATAGGGCAATAGGTAGCAGAAAATGTTTACAAGCAACAAAAACAGCTAGCTAGCCAAAAATATTTTTCAACGCCTATTATTTTTCTTGTCACGATCGATCCCTGCTTTTCATTTCCTCAATTATTTTCTTCATTTCAGTCTCGTGATGTCCACTGAGAATCAAAGGGCAAATCACTCATTAATTATCATTTATTCCTGCTCCGGAATACTTTACGATCCCGGGTTCTGCAGATAAAATTAAGGCATTAAAGTATTAATGTCTAGGTTATTATTTAAATACTTTTTTTTAAAAAAAAAAATATCCGGACTAGTTTACATGTATCTCGACTAATCCTACAAACCTTAAAGTTAATGACCATGCAAGCTTCTAGTGACCCTGAATTTTATGGAACTCGAACTAATAATTTTTAGAAAACAAATTCAGAACCTAACCGTTGAGTTACATCCTTCAAAGTTATTTAAACACTCTTAATTAAACCACTAGTATGGTTAACTTAATAATCACTCAATGCTCCAAATCCATCTTTACAATTATCTGTTTTGCGATAAAAATTTATTTTGATATTGGATATTCTTTTTTTTTTAACTTAATATAATGAAAATTGAGTCTATATTAAATGTTTTTGGATAATGTTCAACCGGAATTTCAAGGCTACTCGTTAACTTTTATATATCTTAAAGTATTAGTCCCATGGAAAAAAATAAATTATAACCATTGAATTTATGATATCTGTTATATCTTAAGATCAAAACACTCAATATACATGGGATTTCTTGAAGGATTTTGATGATAATACATTTGATATAATTAATTTTAATATAATTGGTCAAATATAATGGCTTGAAAGAACCTTGCATCATTTGCTTGGAAGTATGGTTGCGGTTGCTTTTCAAAGTGCTTGGAAGTATGGTTGCGGTTGCTTTTCAAAGTGTTTTTTGTACCTAGAATGTATCAAAATGATATTTTTTTTTATTTTTTAAAAATCATTTTTGAGATCAACGCATCAAAACGACCCAAAACATAAAAAATATTAATTTTTAGCAATTTTTTTTAAACATTTAAAAAACATGGTTTGCAGTACTGCAATCCTAAATATTTTATATATATAAAAAAGAGGCCTACTGAAAATAGATTTGATGTTGATAATATGGGTGATGAAACGAAGAAGATTTCACAATATAATTCACGTGTTGAGCTTGAATTTTCTTTCCCTTTCACAATAAAATATCAAAAGTAATTATTCTATATATCATAGTAGTTGGTGTTAAATCATACCATTGTTTGAATCAATGAACACCCCCCCCCTCATCATTGATAAATTCTATGATATTAAAGCTATAACTATTACTAAAGTTCTTAATTTTTTTTTTTGGAATTATATGTGATTTTTTCTTATTTATTTCTTTTTTTTTCGTGTTTATTTCTGATGTCGTGAATATTATTAATTATAATTTGGGTATCATAATTTTTTTTCCATCATTATCATTATCATCATGATTTTAGCAATTCTCATGCTTACATATATATAAACCATCTAGCAGGTGGTCCAGTAGTAAGAGTTTGGGATCAAGAGATTTACTTCTTTTATGATCTCAAGTTCGAGCCATGTGGTTGCTAATATAATAGCCACTGGAGGCTTACATGGTCGTTAACTTCAGGGCCCGTGAGATTAGTCGAGGTGTGCGCAAACTGGCCCGGACATCCATGTTAATTAAAAAAAAATAAAACCCTAAAAAACAATCTAATGTGTATTGTTCATCAAGGTACAAGGCTAAATTAACACAATCTGAACTCAATTAGGGCCTTTGAGTATCTTTGAACAAGTTCTAATCACTTGTGCTAAACCTTGTCAATTTTCATGTTCGAATTGAAATACTCATTAAGTCAGCGACCCCTTGAAGATGATGATGATCCTTCATTTGTGTTAGAGAAAAGAAAACATGTTTTAAATTTGTATTTTTCATTTTAAAAAAAGTTATACTGTAGTTTTCATGATCTTTTTGTTCTTATCCTTCGTTTTACTTTATAATACGATGCAATTAAATATGTTTTTAGGCTAAATATAAATTCAAAAGTTACTTAATTTTTATTATTAAAACTTGTATTTTCAAACTTTAACTACAAAAACTTAATTTGTTTTGAAGAACGTCCAAAATGGTGGGTTCAAATAATGAGTCTAGAGAGATTACGTATGTCCCAAGCAATTGATATTTTATGAAGAAACTTCGGGCACCGTAGGGCACAGGAAATCCGTCACATCATTTCCTCGAAAAGATCTGTGAGCCCTAAGAATGATGACAGTATGGCTAGCTTGTCAGGAACACCAAGTTCCCATCTGAAAGCAAGGTTTTGGAGGCTTATGCCCATTTCGAACGATACATATCTTTCAAACCTAGCTATGCAAGAATCTGAGATGATCATTTCAGTAAGTATGTGGATAGAATCAAGATTTACAGCATGAAAAGTCTCCTCCATTAACAACGCCCCAACAACTCTTTGCCAACCTTCTGTTGTTATCCCTGGAATCCTTCTCATTGCTTTGAACTGGTACATAAAACTCCATAGAAATCTTACTTTATTGAACTGGAAATGTGCAAACCAGTTGTGGTTTTGTTTTTTTTTACCTCCTGTGTGTCTTGTTTAGGGCTACATGGCATAATTATAGCTCTTAGGCTAAGTTTCACTTCAAAATTGTTTTAAATATTAACCTGCTCAAATCCAAATGACCCATTAACCCGTGACTTGATCGACCCGGTTGAACCCCGGTGAGAAAAAATATGGTCAAGTTTAAGGAACTTTTTTCAATTGAAACAACATATGAAATGATCAACTTTAGATTGACATGGTGATCAACTGAGTCTGAAAAACATGAAGTATTCTTCGTTTTATTTGCCATGATGGAGCTCCTTCATCTCAAAAGCACAACAGTGATAAAAACTGAACCGGTGGATAATACAAGTTAAGATAAATCATAGCGATTACTCTGGAAATCCATTGTAATCACATTAGTTTTTTCTTGTTTCTAGAATTAAATTGACCAATCTTGAGTCTAAACATTCAATTCAATGGCGTGATCGAGTTTCTTATGTGGCAGCCACAAGAGAAGAAAATACTTGGCAAAGATTTGTGTTGAATTGGTAGGATGAAAGATAAGATTCTACCTCCAAGGAGAGACTCCCATGTCTGATGGCAAGTACCCTGGAAGCTGGATTTTGGAGGTTCATTCCATAACTAGAATCTCATAGAGGAGAGCGGACCATGTCCCATAGTTACCTTATTTTGATAAGGATCAAGGTGCAATCCAAAGCAAAACCTGCACAAAACCTGGCCCAAAGGGGATGGCTTTGGATGGCGTTTTCCATTTGACAAAAAGCCTCCCCACTGCTCCTTGTGACAGAGGGCGTGCAATAGTGTCGCATTTGTGTAATGAGATTAAGATCTAAAGTTTCAGCTGCCACCCCATCATACCAGCTTATAATCAGCCTTCTCAATGGGGGCAACCATATAGATATGAGTTACTAACTCAAAAGGGGCTCGTACTTGAATATCAAAAGAGGAAAGCTCCCGCTAGTGCTTAGAATTTTCATATCCACCCTTTTTTCATTTGCTAATACTCATTACATTTGGAGTTCAAATGCCTCATTCAACCAAATTAGATTCAACACACAGCAGCAGAATACATCAGTCTGCACCAAGTTGTAAAACATGGGTAAACTGGAAACAAAAGAAAGATGAAGAACAAAAATAAATTGATCAAAACCGCATATTTTATAGTCTGAATGCTTGGCTGTATAACTGTAAGATAGTTAACTGACAAGAAAACCATCACCTACATCTGCTGCTGCCTATTGCTTGGCAGGAGTAGTTGAAACATCAAAACCAGGAGGGATGAAGACAACATCATCCCAAGTTGTAGCAGAACCCTCCTGCAAAATTTTATTTCTTGTCATTTTAGCCTCAGAATTTAAAATCTTCCGTGTTATATTTCCAGAAGATAGGCAAAAAGAATTGCTGTGACAGAAATGTGGATGAAATCATCCCAAATAAATGAGAAAGACTGTTATTGAAGCTCCTTTGTTCCTTGTATTCTATACGATCACCCACAGCTTAAAAATGAAAAATTAGTATCATGCCTGTTTTATTAGCTAAGTCAACATACCTTCATACACTTAATTATCTCTTCGAAAACAGCAACCTACAAAACAAAGTTGATAATACGAGTAAAAGCAGCTAAGAAAATGAACGATGCTAATAAAAGATGGCTAAGAAAGCAATACCTCGATATCCCCCTGCTTGAAGGCAGGATTTACTTTATGCTGCTCACGGGAAGCTCTTAAAAGTGATTTTTCTAAATCCTCCTAGAAAAACAACCAGGACAAGAAAAATGAATCCACTACATAATTAACCAGAATAGTAGTAAATAATAATAAGGTCATCTTCTTTACTAACCTTTCTAAAAAATACTGGACGATAGCTTCTGTTTTGACTTTTCAATACCAAACTCCTTGACTGAAAAGAAAATATTTAAATGATTCAAACTTTTATAGTCCAGAAATCTCTGAAAGAAATATGAAAGAAGGCTTATGTCCAATGACCAAAGGTAAGTTCAATGAAAAGAGAGAGAAAAAAAAGAAAGTAATCTTCTAACAAGCAATGGCGGAGGAAGAGCAAAAGCCAACTCATGGCAACTCCAAGGCTTGACCAAGCATTGACCAGATTCAAATCTACTAGGATAAAAAAAACTATATAGAAACAAAAGGAACAAAAAAGAAAAAATCGTGTCACAAAGAGTAAAGAGGGATATCAGGACAAGCAAATTACGATTTTTCAATTTTGCAAACCTCAACAGACCCATTTCCCAGTCTGAAAGTGAGGAAAACCTCTGTGGCAAATGGACACCAAACTCCAGAGGTGAAAGCCATTATTTATGTGATCATGCAAATGCCAATAGAATGCTCACACAACACTCTACGGGTATTCATTATTGTTACTCCATGGACTCATCAATCTCAAAATGAAACCTACTAACTGTGGCAAGTTGACAAACAAATGTACATTTCACCGACTAATTTAGTTCAATATCTTCAGTCTCAACTGAGGAAAACTGAAAGAAATGGCTAGCAAATATGATCATGTACTTGCTAGATTTTAATCAAGAAAGCTATAAAGTAAAGATAGGAAATATACTGGTACTGTTACCTTGCCATGAAAACATCAGATATTTACAGAACTAAGTTATCAGGCCCAGAGCAATCTACTTTACTTCGTCTAATTCTAACCATAAGAAACTAGTTGCAAGTAGTACAAGGATGAAGTTAGTTACTGGATTCTTACCCTATGAAGGATGCAATGCAGTTAATGCATGGCATGAGTTGTTCATTCCCAAAATTGATTCAGTTTCCTCAACAACAATTTATGGGACAAAAATGCTTCATTTATCATTTACTCGATATAATTATTCACTTGATCACAATCCCAAATTTTTTATGCAGCATCATAGTTATCCAAATAATCAATATATCAGAAGGAGAACACTTATGAGAAGACGGGTTATGTCCTTGGAACCTGGAAAACTGGAACCCCGGAGAAGCAATCATCAGATAAACCAGCTCGCTCTCTTTCCTACAACAAAATAAGCACAATACAATCAATAAGTACATTTACACAAACAGAGACCCCTCATTTATAAGAAAAATTAAAAGAGAAGAGTAAGTTGGTAATTATAGATTTCATGAATAGCACACACAGAAAAGAAGTGTTCAAATGAAGGTCTGTATGTTTTGCATATAACATTTTATAGAGAGAAAATTTTACAAAAAGATTTACATTGATAATATTTAAAGATATTTTTGCAAGCAATGACAAAAAGAATATAAGTTATGCTTCAAATTTGGTTATGATGGTCAACTGGGTAATAATACTCATGGTGGTGATTGTATGTTGGTAATAAGATGATGGTGGTGGAAGCAGAGAAGGTGGGCTATAGTAAAGATATAAATAACAAAGTGATAATAGTGGTAGTGGACTGATAATGGTGATAAGATGGTGGTGGTAGCAATACTGATAACATTGTGGTGGTTTGATGAGATAATGAAATGAAGTCTGCAATGGCAGTGGTGCGGTGGTGGTGGTGATGCTAGGAGAGATAGTGAGCTGATAGTTCTTTGTAAAATATTTCTCCATCTTCATGAGGTAAAATATTTACCCAAAATAAACTATGTTTTCAAGCTGTCTATTGAAGTAGTATCAGTTAACCGATTTTCATTCCTCACCAGACACTGAAAAATGCAAATATATAAATTCTTGCAAAATATTATATGAAAAACAAATGCACTCCGCAATTAAAGATCATATGATAACATGCTTTTATCCTTGGAAAAAATATCAGCATAAATAATGTGGATTATTAAATACTTTTGTTTGGTATGCACTTGCATGAATATAAAACATATGCATTGAGATTTGACAAGGAAGTACATCATCTTAAAGTGAGCACCTGGGAAAGATGATCCCAATTTGAAATTGTGGAATACTACACTTACTCCAAGTGTTCTATGGATAAACAAATTCAAGTTCATCAGACTGGCTAATTCTGCTAATTATAGCATGCTCCTATTAAATAAATATTTTAATGAACAAAATTATTAATTCAAATAAATCAATTATACCAAGTGGTTAAACCTAAATGGATCTTCAACTTCAGCTGATTAACTCTAGTTGCTTACAAGAAACAACACATGATTAAGTAAACTAATTTCTAAACTTTTTTCTCCTAGAATGCATAAAAAAAAAGCTGATTAACTCTAGTTGCTTACAGACATGCAAACATCCACAGGTTAAGATCAAGATGGTAGCAAAAGTGCTGAAATGCTGGAAATTAAGTTTTACAGCACATACTAGAGCTTTCTTCTCATTAAGCAAAATCCAAGCAGAAGTAAAGTGAACAAATTTTACAGAACACCCACCATAAGTGCATTCTTGACTTGTGAAGGTTCCGGTATCAACCTAAAGGCCACCCCATCAACTTTTAACTGAAAAACCTGCAAAAGCTCACAGAATTAGAAGGAAAGAAGAAGAAAAAACGACAAATTGAACAGAAGAGGCCAAAAAAACACAAAACAGAAGAAACCCACCTTGTTTAACGCAACAGGAACAACTTTAGAGCCGCCTTTTCTCATTCCAGGGTCCATGCTCTTCATTTGCTCAAGGAGTGCCTCTGCATCCTCCTGTTTGAAACAAAACAACCCAAGAGACTTCCCCGTTGAAAGCCCAGAAACCAACACGAATTCTTCATTGGAATTACTCAAAGCATACACAGGCACGCCAGCCAATCTCTCTTCAATGGTTTCAGTTGACATGGAAGTGCCTGGTTGAATAACGGGCTCGTGAGGAATTCGAGCCCACAATGGGTTCTTGGAGGACAAGGGAGAGTTGGGGTTGAGGCGTGAGATAAGAGTGTCGAGTGATTGTTTTGCGTGGGTTTGGAAGTTGGGATTGAAGAGAGGGAATTGGTGAGAGAGGTTTTGGAGAAATGTAGAGCAGTGGTCTTGGAGAGTGGTAAAGGCATGGTGGAGGTCAATTTGCGGGGATTGTTTGGATGCTGGGAAAATTTGTTGGTCGTTGGACTTAGGGAGGAAGTTCATGATTTTCTCTGGAGAATTTGAGAGAGGAGAGGGGAAAACAGGGAGGGTTTATGAAGGCAGAAATTTCAGAGAGATAGGGGGTTCTGCTGCTGGGTTTTAGGTGTGGTTGTCGTTTTTCTTTTTAAATTGTTTCTTTTTTGTTTTATCTAAAAATATTAAATTAATTTTTTTAGAAAAACTTTTTGTATAGTTTTAACATGAAAATTTTTTTTTTCTTTATAAAACATCATATACTTTTACTTGAAAAACATTAATATCAAACATACTTATATTATTGTGTTGTGGTTATGAACTAAATACAACTTCAAAAGTTGAATTTATTTTTAAAAAATATAATATAGTTTCTTTTTCAAATTACAATAATAAAATTATGAAAATATATTGATTTTATTTTAAATAATTTTATTTTAAATTAACCCGCATAAATCTCATGTAAGTTTAATCGATAACTCAAATTTAATCATCAATATTTAAAAGAATTTAAAATAAAATATTAGACTAGACCCCAAATTAATTAACCACAAACCAATATCATTTAGCTTAATAATTATGATTTTATATTCGATCATTTTTTGGACAAGCGAAGCCTAAAATTCTTGAAAAAAGTGATGTCAAATATTATGAAAAAGAATATACATATTCATTAAATTAGGGAGTCTCATTATTTGATGGGATGATTATTTTTGTTTTGTTTTGATTTTTATAAAAAAAATAATTAAACTGAATTTTTTTTAAAAAAAAATCGAAACCAAACTGACCGGTTTCAATTTGATTCGGCTCGGTTTTTTAGGAAAAAAATCGGTTTGACTTGGTTTTTTCCGGTTTGGCTCGGTTTTATTCCAGTTTTTTTCGGTTCGGTTTTTTCAGTTTCAGGTTTATAAAACAGAAATCGAATCAAACCGATCGGTCTTTTCAAAACTTTAATTGATTTAATTGGTTTTTTAACAAAAGCTTCGGATTTTTGGCTCAAGAAAACTGCCTTCATCGTATTATTTCACCATATTATTGTTTTGTGGGGGTGTTCTAGTTTGTTTTTAAAGAAAAAGAAGAGAGAAGCGAAGCCATGAAAATAAAAGATAGTCAGGAGATAACAAAGGTGTGTGGATATAGCGATTGGAACTCTTTTTGGGACTTCCAAAGTGTGTGTCGTGTCATGTCTGTGTTTTCATATGCTTTTTATATAGAGATGAAAGAATTCTTCTCTGGAGATAGGATCTTGGCCAGAAAGCCACCATAATATCGAACTGTGGATGTGCCGGACATGTGGTTTTCTCCGGAATTTGTTTGGGAAATAAGAGGTGCTGACTTTACAATTTCACCTGTTCACTAAGCTGCTGTAGGTTTCGTTCATCAATCGCATGGCATCTCAGACTGATTCCCAAGATTTACTCGCTCCGTATCAGACAGAAATCCAGAGGAATGTAGCACAGCAGCAGATATAGCTGAAATGTTTACTTCTCAAACAAGGAAGATGGACGTGACAGCTGAAAGATGATCATTATTTCAACAATCTTGTACACGAGCCCTTGTTGCTGCTAAGGTTTTTTTCTAGGCAGTGCGTGAATAGGCTATTCCAATTTCTTGTTTATAAGATGGCCTGTTGCCATGTTTGGCTGTTGCATAGCCCTGTGATGCTGCAAACATGATGCTTAGTCAATTTTTGAATCATTATTGATTGAATGCTTTCTGCTGTGCATTATTCTAAAAAAAAAAAAACTAGCTTTGAATTTTATTGAGTTAAGTGGAGTAAACCAAGAATGATTTTTTATTATTATTAATAAATGTGTGTTCGTTGGTATTGAAATATAATAATTTTTTTTTATAAATATATATTTTTAATGACGAATAGCTTATTGAACATTGTAACGAGAATATCTTTATATTAAAAGAAATAAAAGGGACACACATTTATTTCTTATTTATAAAAATATCTGCTTTCGCTTATAGTCAACTGTTTTGTCTTTCTTTGTATACTACTACACACATTCACACTTTCTTTCTCCAACTGGGAAAATGGATAGCCAAGACCCCAGAAAGAATCATACACATACACCAGGTTCCATTCTTGATTTTACCCTCTTGCTTTTCTGTTTTATTTATTTCCATGGATTTTCATTTTCTTTAGTATTAAATCTTGTGTCTTTTTTTGGGTTTCTTCAACTTTTCTGTGGAAAAGGATTTCTGGGTTGTGTTTTTTCTACTCACATTTTGTGGAAATTCACTTTCTTTGTTTATTTTGTGAAGTTGTCTTGGGGTGGTTGGTCCCTGTGGATGGTTGGTGATGTGGGTTTTTGCTGAAACTTGCAGGGCATGGGAGTCATGGAGTTCATGTGTGTCACAGATGTGGGTGGCCCTTTCCGAAACCACATCCAAGTGCAAGATGCAAGCGTGCACACAATAAGATATGTGGAACTCTTGAAGGATACAAGGTTGTTGACTCTGAGGAGACTTCCCTCTCGGCTCTTTCTGATGATGACAATGTTTCTGATGAAGAACCTGAAACCCCTAGTGAGAATTCTTGCTATAGAATTATGTTTTTTTTTCCCCATAAAACTTAGGAAGAGAATGGATTTACTGTTGTGGATGCTTGACTTCATTGTAGGGAGCCTTAGACTGCTCAAGGTTAAATTGAAATAAAGATTCGCACTTCCTCTCTGATCGGGAGAAGCATTGCATTTTTTTTCTTAACTAATACTGGTTAATTTGGCTGCGCAAGGTCCAAAAGGTTTGGAGAGAAGTAGTAACGAGAAGGGTAGTGGCGGAGTAGGGAACATATCAAATAGATCAGAAGACGAGGTCTTTAAGGATGCTGTTGCGGAATTTCCTGAAAGTGGATACAGTTCGGTGACGGGAGAGCATACTAGGGATGTTAAAGAACAGGAAATTGGCCTGGAGTTCAATAAAGCCACTGCTCAAACATCCAAGGATGGTTCGATTAATGGTAAGCTTTCAACGGGACCAGATAATTTATTGATTTGAGCTGTTTTTTCTGCATCTGAGTGTATAACATGATTGGTTTGTACTTGGATAGCTGCAATATTTAATGCTTGTCTGGAGGTGTCCTGTAATTTATTGTGACTCTCTCATGTAAAAGATGCTTCGATCTATTTTTTATTTATTTATTAAATATGCTTCATTTCATAATCCTGTAAGTTCATCACTGAGTGCATTCTCAAGTATGATGGAGTCATTTTAAGTGATGGGTAGGATTGGGTCAAATAAGCCACTAGGCATCCATGGAGCGTGCTATATGGTGGTAAGTAGAATTATTTATTAGGACATAAGACAAAAACCTCAATTGAGATCTTGGATTGATAGGTGGGGTACTTGAGAAATTTCAGTTGTGGCAAACACCTTTTGGATTCAAGAAATTTAGATATGACCATTGAGCTCATTGGTGGATCTTGTTTGACAAGCTTCGTTTCTAGCTTTTTGGCACAATCATGTGTCACTTGGAAGACTGGTTAACGAGAAGCCATAGGGGTTTTATAGTTGGATTGTATATATTTGGATTCCATCTGGTTTGCTGTGTGTAACTAATTTCTCTCAACTTTTGTTGTCATATTGTAACTTGGTTGTAAAGAGTTCTGATAGCACAGGATTTGAGTGGTTTGCCTAGGAAAACTAACAAGTTAAGGTGTGATTAAATTAAATAATGGAAGGGAATCAAATGGAGATATTTCTTTCTGAAAATTGTGTTTTTTCATGGAATATGTATACCTTCACGTGTAATTTAGGCATGTAAGAACTCTCTGGGGTGATTTTAATCTTATATCTTCACGTGTAACATGGTGCTGTGAGACATGCTTGTTTTAGCTTCATTTCACAGGGGAGGTAAATCATTTGTGCATGCATGTAGGACACAGGACAATATCTGTGGATTCCATTTGTTTTTTTTTAATTGAGTTAAAATAACTTCTGATGTGGGCTCGTTTTGGAAACTTTCTCTTGTACTCCACCATCGATATTTCTTACAAATTTTAATTTTTTGAACATCACTTCTGACCATAGATTTTCAAGACGATTCTGGGAAAACTCAAATCATCTTGTATTTCCTTGAATGTGAATAATTTTGTATTTACAGTGTGTTTTGAATATGATGCTTCAGTCATTAACTGTCCATATGACATTTATTTAAACCTACGGGTTTAGACGATTGTGAAACTCAATTATGATTTCTTGCTTTTACCCTTTCTTTTCCGAGGAAGGAAAATAATGAGATTCTGAGTGTATGTGCACGAGTAATTCCATGTGTGGATTAATTGATATCCTGCAGTCACTTAACAATGGACTCACTATACCCCCCTGCCAAAAACAAAGGGGGTAGACAGATTATTTGTGGATATAGGATTGTTAAAATGTATATCAGCGAGCATGTTGTCTATGTATGAAGATTGTTGCTTTATGAAATAATGCAGTTACCGGCCCACCTCCTAGCAATTCAGCCGACCCCATCCAAATGCAAAGTACTGAAGCTCCAGTATGCAA
>Ga0307510_10007300_pt1 | contig 13163 bp, 11 predicted proteins | sample 12_EM_MG_FD_207224 | JGI IMG/M metagenome (GOLD analysis project Ga0307510, IMG submission 207224) | Populus trichocarpa ectomycorrhiza microbial communities from riparian zone in the Pacific Northwest, United States - 12_EM | ecosystem: Host-associated > Plants > Roots > Unclassified | place... | reverse complement strand
CTCAAAGTTCTCATCAACTTCTTCTTCTTCATCATCTTTATTATTATCATTATTAATAGTATTATTGGTATTATTATTATTACTACTACTATTACTATTACTATTACTATTATTAGTATTACTACTATTATTATTATTATTATTATTATTGTTATTGTTATTGTTATTGTTATTGTTATTGTTATTGTTGTTGTATTATTGTTGCTTATAATTTATACAATTAACCTCCCTGTGGTTCGACCCCAGTCTTGCCAGGTTATTTATTACTTCGACACTCCTGCACTTGGGAGAAGACATCAATTTTTTGGTCGTGTCATTCATGAAGCTTATAAGGGTGGATTAATGAGATACTTTGATATTAGAAAGACTTTAAAAGTTTTGTATAGACACTTTTATTGGCCTAAGATGAAACGTGATGTGCAAAACATGTGTGATAGATGCATTACATGTAGACAAGTTAAGTCTAAAGTCTTATCACATGGTTTGTATACTCTTTTTGTCTGTACCTAAAAAAACCTCGGGTAAATATTTATATGGATTTTGTTTTAGGGTTACCTAGGTTAAAAAGGGGTTAAGATTCTATATTTATGGTATTAGATAGGTTTTATAAGATGATGCATTTCATATCATGTCATAAAATCGATGATGCAACCAGTATAACTAATTTATTCTTTAAAGAGATAGAATGACTTTATAGGGTTTCTAAGAGCATAATTTCATATCATGATGTTAAGTTTCTTAACTATTTTTGAAAGGTTTTGTAGGGAAAGTTGAGAACTAACTTATTATTTTTTACTACTTGTCATCCATAAATGGATGAGCAAATATAAGTAGTAAATAAAACTTTAACTACACTTTTGCATATTGTCATTTAAAAGAATTTTAAAAATTGAGAAGATTGTTTGTTATTCATGGAGTTTGCTTATAATCAAAATGTACATTTAACTATTGATTATCTATCATTTAAGATTATTTATGGTTTTAATTCATTAACTCTATTAGATTTGATTTTGTTACCTATCGAGGAAAGGCCTAGTGTAGATGATAGTAAAAAAACATAGGTGGTGAAGACACTCTATAAAAGTGTTCGACAACATATAGAAAATAAAAATGATCAAGATGCATCCAAAGCTAACAATGGGCATAAACACATTATTTTTTTAACTAGGGGATTGAGTTTGAGTGCATATACATTAACTCTATTAGATTTGATTTTGTTACCTATCGAGGAAAGGCCTAGTGTAGATGATAGTAAAAACACATAGGTGGTGAAGACACTCTATAAAAGTGTTCGACAACATATAGAAAATAAAAATGATCAATATGCATCCAAAGCTAACAATGGGCATAAACACATTATTTTTTTAACTAAGGGATTGAGTTTGAGTGCATATATGCAAAGAGATATTTCCAGCACATAAGAGATCTAAGTTGTAGTAAATAGAAGATAATCCATTCTAAATTCTAGAAATGATCAATTACAATACCTATAAAGTGGATCTTCCAGGCAAGTATGATGTTAATGATACTTTTAATGTTTCTGATATTTCTTCATTTAATGTAGGTGATGATTTAAAGTCAAATCCTTTTAAAGAGAGTGGGAATGATGTGAATTAGCCTATAACATAAAAGGACCATTAGAAGTTCTAGTTGAACCAGTTATGAAATCAAGATCCAAGAAGCTTAAGGAGGCATGCAATGGATTTATTTAGAATATTTAGGTTAAAGCAAGCTTCAAGGTTTCTAAAATTAATGACTAGACCTTAATTAGTTTGATCTATACGAAGAAAAAGGCTGGTCCTTGGGCTCGAAGGTTTTGACAACATTGAGTTGCAAATATATCCAAATTTGGCAACCTTGGTTTATTTAGTTTCCTTTAGTTTTGTGGATTTTGCACAAGAAAAGAATTCCTTATTTTTCATGGACAATTGAGGTGGAAGCTTAGTAATTAATTTGCAAGGATTCCATGATTTGCAAGGAAATTTAAAGTCGATAACCTGTGTTAATTAGCAAGGAGACAAATCAACAACTTCTCCTTTCCTTTTGTTTCAAGGACAACTAAGTTGACTACACTATTTGTTTAAATAAGGATGATTATTTTGGTCATTTTCTTGGGAATTTTAGAAGCTTTTAGTCTTTTGTTTCAGACTTGGGTTTGGTTTATTTATATACTTTGGGTTATATCTTTTTAATTGGGTTTTAATATCAGCCCATTACTCCATTAGGGTTTGACACTATAAATACTCTTTTGTAAGGATTACAATTTTGATTGTATTATTATTAATTTTTCCATAAGTTTTGTGTGATTATATGAGGATTACTCATACCTATTGGTTCTTTATTGAATTGTCTTGAATTTATCAAAGATCAATTAATTTTTGTGGCATTCTTTCTCATACTTCTAGTTCTTGATTCTTTACAATCGCTGGGTTGGAGTCTTCATTCCAATAACTTTAATGACTTGGTTTAAGTAATCATTGTGTCAAGTTTTCATAATCTTTAAATATAATTTGGTTTTCTTGAGTTGTTTAATTTTTGCGAGTGGATTCAAAAGTTCTTACCCTTCGGGTTTGCAATAATATGTATAAAATATACCTTAAACATGATCAATTATGTTGAAAGCATACTACCACCACCACCATCACCACTAATATCCCAAGGAAAACAAAAGTTATATGGAATCAAAGTTTTTAACTCAAAACCTTCAATTCAACAATTTGATATATTACTAAAGCGAGTTCAATCAAGAACTTAGTATGAAAATTACTCAACTACACAGAGAAAAAAAGCACACAATATGCGTCAATCTTATATTAAAATTCATCAATCCCAAAATAATATTAACAATTGGTTTATATTAGAAAACTAACCCTAATTTGATTTAATGGACCTAAACTTGATAAATAGACCTTAACACATTAAAAATCTAAAATTACTAAAATAATAAAATAAAACTTAACCCAAATAACTCTTAAATATTGCAGGCCTGTAATAAACTAAAAAGATAAACAAGTAGTTGCCCAACTAATTAAAACAAGTCTAAATTTAAATTTCATAATATACTGGCAGAATTGAAATCCAATTTCAAATGATAAGTTCTTACTCGTGTTGATGAATTAGGTCTACCATATGTTACTGTAAAAAAATTATTATGTAGCTCTAGTTATGGCCAACACAGTAGTGAAAGGTCAAAATTAGTAGATTTGAATCTTCTTATTCTAATCTTTATGTAATGTCTGAAAGCTTCTATACAAGCTTTTTTTTAACATAAATCAAATTAATCAAAGCTTATTTTTTATTATTTAATATCATCTCGAAGTTCATCTTAATTAATGTAACTTAAAAAATTCATTAATTAAATCATTGAATTTTTTTACTCTAAGTTTCATAACTGACCAAGTAGAAGTTCTAATGAATTTTTTGAAGCTAATATGATATCATAAAGATATGATGGATTACATGAGTAGGCAACTCTGAAATCAAGTCAGCACCGCAATCCATAACCTTTAAGTTTTTTCTACTTAGCTTCGTTTTACAACCAGCACCCTCATTAACCTGGTCAGAAATTTTTCTCTTCAATTTTCTCTTAAAATCTTGTTCTTCTGAGTTAGAGGCAATGAAGTCAGTGGACTTCTCTGCTATGGAGAGTTTCTTCTCTTTTCTACTCCGCATAATCTGAACGAGGACAATTTTATATGGTCATTAACAAGGCATTGATCAACATCGATTTACACCTAAATGCGAAGGAAATTCCCAGCAGCCACGAAACATGAGCAAACATTCAACATAGTATTCAGCAACTAGAAATCAGTATATAAAAAAGGAAAAGAAATTTCCCAGTAATGCTACAGAATTGCAGATTCCTTTAAAAAAAAGGGGGTTCCCTTGTCATTTCAAGAGTGACAAGTAGGTCCTGTAATTTACAGATCACACTATAGATAATAATTTGGCACAGAATTGAACAAACCAGACTGCAGATCATACACGATAAAAACAATAATATAAATGCATAATTAAAGTCAGTCATTCAGAATTATCTACGAGTCAGTTCTCTTTGGTTGCTGGGAACACGAGAAAAAAAAATGCAAACCCGATTCATCTTCAACCATGATTATAAAAAAAGAAAGAAAGAAAGAAAGGGAGCATTCATTCATGTGCATAAAATAATAAAATCTTACTAAATAAGGAAAAAATATTGAAGACGAAGAAGAAAAGAGAGGGTAAACAACCGTGAAAATCTTACTCACTTGGCAAGGGAGGAAGTTACCAAGCGATGGCACTTTTCCACACAGGTGGGTGGTGTACGTAAATAAAAATCAAAGACTGGAAGTGGGATGTTGAACTAAAGCCACATTGTCGGTGCCTTTCTTGTCCTAGATTTCTTCTTGAGAATAAATCATTTGCAATTCTTCAGATTCATCAAACTCAGTTTTACTCAAGGTAGATTCAAATTGATCGTAAACTAATTCTTCAATAAGATCTACTTCCTGTAAATCATTATCATCTCCAGGTTGCTTGCAAATATTGAAAATATTCATCTTTAATGTCATGTTTCCAAATGATAACTTCATCAGTCCATTCCTACAATTAATCAATGCATTAGAAGTTGCAAGAAACGGATGTCGTAAAATAACAGGAAATGAATTACATGCTTCAACAGGTTATGTGTCCAAGACAATAAAATCCACAGGATAAATGAATTTATCGACTTGTACTAACACATCTTCAATTATTCCTCTAGGCATTTTTACAGATCTATCAACAAGTAAAAGAGTTACAGAAATTGGTTTTAACTCGCTTAGATTGAGACTTTGAAAAACTGAATATGGAAGTAAATTCACACTAGCTCCAAGATCAAGTAAAGCTCTTTTAATTTTATGTTCTCCAATAAAGCAAGAAATTGTAGGACAACCAGGGTCTTTATATTTCCAAGCATTATTGTTTTGAAGAATAACACTTACTTGTTCGGCTAAAAAGGCTTTCTTTTTCACATTCATTTTTCTCTTCATGGTGTATAGATCTTTAAAAAATTTAGCATAAGAAGGTACCTGTTTAATAGCATCCAACAAAGGTATATTGATCCTTACCTGAAGTTTCAAAGATTTCAGAGTTGTGATTGACTTTCCTTTGTTTGGTAATGGCATGAGGAAATGGAAGTGCTGGTGGGGGATCAGTATTTTCTTTGCAATGTTCAGATTCAACCATTTCCTTACCCTCAAAGATTGACTCATCATCTTTCTCACAAGGCTCAAGAGTGAGTTTTTCAATAACCTTACCACTGTGAAGAGTGATGACTGATTTGACTTGATCCATGTGTTGGCTTTCAGAACTACTCGCACTTGAATTGTATTGCCTTTTGGGATTTTGCTGTGGTTGAGATGGAAACTTACCTTTCTCTTGAAAACTGAGAGCAGGTGTGAACTTTCCAAGAGTATCTTTAAAATCTGTCATGCTTTGAGCAAGTTGAGTGTTGATTGTCTCTTGCTTTTCAATGAATGCATGCAATGTTTCCTCAAGATTTCTTCTAGGAGGGGGAACATAAGAAGGTGTACATATCCATGAGAATTTTAGAAATTATGGTGTGCTTGAAACGGTGGCTGTGAAGTTTGTGCATTATTGTTATCACTCTTCCAACTGAAATTTGAGTGATTTCTCCAATTAGGGTTATACGTTTGTGAGTATGGATTTTGATTTGGCCTTTGAAAACTGTTTAAAGCATGGGCTTGTTCATGGAGGCATTCCTTGAAAGAAGGCAAAGTTGGACAGTCATTGGTTGAGTGTTTATTAATTTCACAGATTTAACACACAATGTCTTGAACAGATTTTAATTGACCACTTTTTTTCAATTCTAGTGCCTCGACTTTTCTAGCTAAAAATGCAAACTTGGCTTGGAGGTCATGATCTTCCCTAAAGTTGTACATACATCCACTAGATGTATAAGGTTGAGTTTTACCCGGTGCCTCATAAGTACCTGTAGTGTCCTAATTTTGAGCATTTTCAACTAACAAGTCTAGGTACTCTATTGCTTCATCATGGTCTTTATCTTCAAAAGTTCCATTGCACATCAATTCTATTGCTACCCAATTTTTGACCCATCTTTTTGTTAAGTTTTTGAAAAAAAATCCAAAAATAGCGAAAAACAAAGAAAATCCAAAAAAATATGTTTTTAATATATTTGCATCGTTTTTAGTATTTTCAGCATCGTCTCAAAAGAATTTAAATTTTCAAAGGTCTTTTGAACACGATCGAATTTTCACGCGTTATTTTTGAAATAATTGATTTTCCTCATTCAATTGATGTTGATATTGCTCGTTTTTTAAAAAATACAAAAAAAATAAAAAAATTTCAAAATTTACAAAAAAAAAAAGAAAAAAGAAAGTTGAGGGACCAATTTTGAGGACCAAGCAACATTTTACCTATAAATATAAGTCAAAAAAATTTCAGAGAGGAGGAGGGGGAGAAAAATTGATAGTGAAAAAAAAATATTGACAAAGGGGGAGCGGGGCCATTTTGGAGAGTAAAAAAAAAAGGGAAACCCTAAATCTATCTCTTCTCCAAGTCGCCGCTCCCCTTCATCACGATTTCCCTTCTTCTTGCCAGCCAAGAGCTTTGCTCCTTTCCCTGCACATAAGCCTCCCCTTCTCAGCACCAGCCTCTCCATCCCCACAGAACTAGTCATCTCCTTCCCTCATCAGAACCTCCCTCTCTCGGCCAAGACCTCCCCATTTCCCTCGGGGACCCGTCATCTTCCCCTGTGAACACATAGCCTCTCCCTCACAAACCCACACTAGCTCTCCATCACCCATAGCAGCTCCTGAACCTGCCTCCATCTCCCCCACGAGTTCACCTCTCTCAGCCCCCGAAACCAACACTCCCTTTGTTGCGGAGCTTCCTCTCTTAGCCGTTCTTCCCCCCCACTGTCTCCCATCTCCATTTTCGCCCTCAGCCAGCAGGTATTCCCTTCTTCAGCCTCTGTGCACACCGGCCTTGGCAGCAAACCACACCGACAGCTCCCTCCCACAATCACTAGATCTGCCAACAGAGCAGAAATCAAATGGACCGAGAGAAGGGGAGAACAGAGATGAAAAAAATTTGAAAAGGGCCGCCGCCGATGCAAATGAAAAGGGAAGAAGAAGCTGGCAGATCCGCCACCTGAAGAAGGGAAGAACAACGAACCAAAAAGAGAAGATAGAAAAGAGTAGATCAGAAAAAAGGAGAGAACTGGAAACCTTGCATTGTGTTTTTCTCCTTTTGCAGGTAATGATGGCTCTCACAGACAGCAGAGAAGGGAAGGGAAGAAGAAAGCAGGCCAGGTCCGCCCGTCTCAGGGCATTGTTAGCAGCAGCGCGTGAACCCATGCGCCGCCAGTGATGGCCGCGCGTGGAGTAGACGCGCCGCCACTGTTCTTGCGGTTCTAGAAGTGTTCCCTATAATTCCTAGATTTTTTGGGGTTTTATTTTGTAAATTTTAAATTGTTTAATGCACTTTTTGTTTAGTTTTGAATTTTTATAATTTGTAGCTTGCAAATATGGATGTAAAAACAGAAAAAAAAAAAATACAATGAAAGTGAATGTGTGGTTGTATTTTTTTTAATGGATGTTTTTTTTATGATAAAATTGCAAAGAATAAAGAAGAATTTAATATTTTGATTTGCTCACGGTTAATGATTATGAACTTACACGTAAGTTGTATTTCTAATATCCGATGAAAAGACAATTTTTAAAACTTCTTTATCACATCAAAGCCATGAAGCAGCTTACCTCAGGTAGGGTGCGTTAGGGGTGCTAATACTTTCCCTAACCAAAACCAGTCCCTTACCCGTGAATCTCTGACAAGACCAGTACATTTTGGGTTTCTTAGTAACCCTAAATTAAATACTAGGTGGCGACTCCCAATGAATCAAGCAAACATAAATGAAAAATCGCCAAACCGACGCCGCGCGGGTGACGTGCGACAGAATGGCGACTCCACTGGGGAAGGTACTGTTTTCGACATTATTGGACTAAGCTTTGTATTTTTGATGTGTTTAAGTTTTTTGCCTTTTGTCTTATTTTATTTTTTATTTTATTCATGCATTATATAGAATTGTCTCATGCATCACATGTTTTAATTTTTGAAAGCACACACAAGCTTCAGGTTAGGTGGGGGACTAGCAGCTTACCTTACGACTTTTAGTCAAGGTTTAAGTTTGTGTAAACCCCAACTCTTCGTTGAGTGCTTAGACTGGTAATAGTTGGTACACGTGCCTTCTCATTACCTACTGGGCCCCCATATTGCCTTCAAGAGGGTGATCACTAGGACAACGAGAGATCATTTTTAGAGACCAAGTAGTAAACCTACCTTTTATCTCACTTAAAAAGATTAGAACCTACCTTTAGGATGTATGCTCCGTATACATTGTTTTGCATCTGAGCAAGCCTTTCGTGAAGCATCTTGAATTCAGGACTTATGGGGGATATAATGGTCATTATTCAAGAAATTTCTATTGTAGAGTTTGAGCAAGAATAAAAATTCTTGTTTCATCATACAAGAGTTACGACCATATATCACCCCTCGAAGGGCGAGTTTATAGATTACATGTTCATACATTTATCATGCATGTACCGGGTTGAAAGGTAGGTTCCCCCCACATAAGCTGTGCTACACGTGATTGAAAAAAGATAATGGAAATGAAGAAAGATGTCAGATAGAGGCTCATTATCAAAATGAAGTTGATAGCATCAAATGTGAAGTAGCTAGACTCAGATCTGCTTGAACAAGTGTTGAGTATCAAATGGAAAGGGAATGTCTGCACAGTCTTCTGTGGGAACACTGCTTGTCCATGTCCAATTAAAGCTGCACCTCTCCTTTTCAGTCATGAACAACAGCAGCAATGCCTTCAGTCATCAACTAATGACAACCTTTGTTCTTGTTCAGTTGCACTGTTAATTGTTCATCGCCTCCACATCTTCTAATGGAACCAAATAACTACTAGCCTCTTGTGCATGGTGCATTAGTCTTCTTTATAGTTACCCCAACTATGAGCGCAATTCCAGTTCAGCAGCACAAGATGTTGATAAAAAAAAAAACATGATTAGACACTGAACTTCTATGTGGCAGAGCTCTCTCTATAGAGAGATTTGTTTGTGGATCTGCCAGTGGGGAATGCAAGAGGGGATGTAGTAGTTTCATACGCTATAAAACTTTCTCTCATCAGTTTGAACATCGAAACACTGTAGTAGGCAGAGGAGTCAGACCTGGTCTGAAAACATGAGCAGTCGTCGAACTTTAACGAGACAGAGCTCTCTCTGTAGAGATTTGTTTGTGGATCTGCCAGTGGGGAATGCAAGAGGAGATGTAGTAGTTTCATATGCTTTGAAACTTTCTCCCACCAGTGGCACCAGTAAAACATTGTAGTAGGCAGAAAAGTCAGACATGGTCTGAAAATATGAGCAGTCGTCGAACTTCAACATGGCAGAGCTCTCTCTACAAAAATTCATTTATGGCTCTGCAAGTTGGGAATGCAAGAGGGGATTTATTAATTGCATATGCTACAAATATTTCTCTCATCAGTTTCAGCACGAAGACACTGTAGGAGGTTGAAGAGCCAGACCTGGTCTGAAAAACATGAGTAGACATCAAACTTCAACATAGCAGAGCTCTCTCAGCAGGAATCTGTTTGTGGATCTGCAAGTGGGAAATCCAAGAAGGGATGCATTAGTTTCAGATCTTCTATAATTTTCTCCTACCAGTATCAACATTAACACGTAAAAGTAGGGAGAAAAGACAAACGTAGACTAAATAACATGAAGAAGACTGAAACTTCAATAGAGGAGAACTCCCTCTACAGGTGGCTGTTTACGGCACCGTCAGTAAGGAATCAAAGAGGAAATAGAAGAGTTTTAGATTCATCAGGTTCTCTTCCAGTTTTGACAATGTGTGATTCCACATGTTTTTGTTTTGTGCGCTGCCAGGATTACCTAGCTATTGAGAGGTTTCCAACAATCCTAAAACAACAACAACAACATTGGAAGATTGACATGAAGTTGTGTGGATTGCCAAAAAATATTGAACAAGCTATCAAGATGGGAAAAATTGAAGGTTCTGCCAAGGATTCCAGAACAATGATGAGAGATGAATCAAAAGAAGACTCTAACGGTGGGAAACCTTAATTATGTGGTCTAGCCAAGTCTCGCTGTATCATCGACTACTCCAATGTCTTTGCCAAAGATAGACATTCTTTTGCCATGTGAGTTTATTTACCAGCATATGCCAGATTCCAGACTTTTGCCTGACTCCGACAAATCCCATGCAACTACCATTTTCTAGGTGGTATAATCCAAACAAGAGATGTGATGTCATGGTCGGGTCCTTGGCCATTTCAATTAAACAGTTGCAAGAATTTCAAGAAGCGAGTCCGGAAGTTGGTGAGCAAGAGACGAGTGGAGTCTGTGAAGGAGGGTGTCATTGGCTATATTATCCCCCAAACATCTTCAGAATGACAAGTGATCAAAATTGCTTGGCAAAACACAGATATTGCTAGAAAAGCTGATTCAAGAATGGCGATGAATTGTCAATCATATTGTTATGGAATTTTTCCATTTTGCATTTTGTTTTGGGATCACTCCCATCCTTTAACGAAACATGTCTTGTTTTTTTCTCTTTGTTGTTTTGAAATCAACAGATGTTTAGCATTTCATTCTGACAAAATATTTTGATCAAACTCCAACATGCGATAAAGGTTAATCAATCCTAAAGATTAAAAGTGTTTTGATTACAGAAATGACATGATAAACAACAAGAGGTGACCGAACAAATTTTAAGCTCACACACAAAATTGAACCACACACCATATAACTAGGTTTAAACAGTATGCATAATGACATGTAGATTTTAGTAGTTATGGACTCGTGAATCATGATGCTTACAAGTCCCAACCTTTACACTAGATGAGGTCAAAATTTATCGGTTCTAACCGACCTTGCTTGAAATGAGAAAAGGCCATCTTTGATATCCCTTCACTTTCTAAAGATTATATCCCTTATAGTCCCATTTTGAGCTGGATAGAATATTCTTTTCATAAAAACCCTGACTAGGATCACACCCCACACTAGGGGCAGATGTAAATCCTGAGATAATCAAGGCTGGATTAAATTAAAGAAAATAAACTAAACTAAAAAGAAGTGGAGGCAAAACGAATACACTTAAAGAAAATAGGGCCTAAATACAAATAAGAATAATTATAGAGCATAAATATTACTCTTCTTACCAAAAACAAATCTGCAACTATCGTGAAGAAAGAAGAGAGGGAGTTTTGGTATCTATTTTTACAGATCAAGAGAGAAACACCAAATTTCAAGAACCTATCCAAGATTAAGGGTTATAGGTAAAAATAAACACTGGTGGGCAAGGGATTAACAAGAAAAATTGAACATGAAGAGAACAGGGGAGGGTCGGCTGTCATTAGAAAGAAAAGGAGGGATCGAGACCTTGATTCGTACTGGGTAAGAAATTCTAAACATGGTCTTATGAGTTGTTTTAAAGTTGATTATGAATTGATGTCTGGATATTAAATTATAGATTTGAGTTCTAAAACTCCAGATATAGTTAAAAATTTGAGGAGAGGTCAGATAGTAACAGTTCAAAAACGAGATAGTAATTGTTGGACAGTAATAGTCCAAGTGTTTGTTGATGAGCAATTTTGACTATCTTAGAGGCAGAACTGGGTTCTCCTTAAACATAGAACTTGTAGCCTCATGTCTTAGCTTTCCAACGAGACTAATCTCGCTTGAATCAGAGTTCTACAACTTCAAATATAGTTAAAAATATGAGGAGAGGTTAGATAGTAACAGTTCAAAAAGGAGACAGTAACAGTTGGACAGTAACATACTATGTGTTTGTTGATGAGCAATTTTGACTATCTTAGAGGCAGAACTGGGTTCTCCTTAAATCATAAAACTTGTAGCCTCATGTCTTAGCTTTCCAACGAGACTAATCTCGCTTGAATTCGAGTTCTATAACTTCAGATATAGTTAAAAATCTGAGGTCAGACAGTAACAGTTCAAAAACAAGATGGTAACAGTTGGACAGTGACAGTCCAAGTATAAAGAAAGGAATGATAACTGGGGTTGGACAAAGAACGACAATAATAATGGGTGAAATGAGAAAAACATAAAATATTAATAAATGACTGAAAGAAAGACTTATTGGTTGTTGATATGGTTATTATAAAACATATCCTTGAGTGAGGAAAATTTATGAGATAAACTTGTGATTTGTAGGAGGGACCATAGGCGTGGTGCAACAACAGCAACAGGGGAGCACAGGTAGAGCTTCTATTGCAGGTAGGTGAATTGCACCTTTACCTTCTAGTTAAATGCCATGATTTAGTATATATTATCGATGTGAAATGTGAATTACTGAATGTATGTGTACTCAAGGGGAAAGGTTGTTGTGTGAATTGCTAAGTGATGAAATTATCACTGACAAATGAAATAGGAGAAGTGTGATTTGAGGCGTAAACTAGCATACATTTAGTGTATGTTAGGATCCCGGGTAAGGAGATTGCCACGTTTGAACTAGCATACATTTAGTGTATGTTAGGATCCCAGGTAAGGGGATCACCATGTTTTGGCTAACATACATTTAGTGTATGTTAGGATCCCGGGGAAGGGGATCACCATGTATTGGCTAGCATACATTTAGTGTATGTTAGGATCCCGGGCAAGGGGATCACCATGTTTTGGCTACCATACATTTAGTGTATGTTAGGATCCCGGGGAAGGGGATCACCATGTATTGGCTAGTATACATTTAGTGTATGTTAGGATCTCGGGCAAGGGGATCACCATATATTGGCTAGCATACATTTAGTGTATGTTAGCATCTCGGGTAAGGGGATCACCTTACATCGACTCCTACAGGATGATGATGATGATGATACCAGTGAAAGGGGTATCAGTAATGTGTTAAACAAAGATAATCATGTTTGATCTTATAAAGTTTGGAATGAAGGTTAATAGTGAAAGAAGGAATAGTTATTAATAGTTGAATAAGGAAGAGATTCTAATAAAAACCAGAAAGGAGAAGTGAACAAAATATGAATGCATGTTACCCTGTTGAAATTGTTAGATATTCGTGTTGTTATATTTATGTGATATTCACCTTTCAATAATATGTATTTT
>Ga0307510_10007299_pt1 | contig 13164 bp, 19 predicted proteins | sample 12_EM_MG_FD_207224 | JGI IMG/M metagenome (GOLD analysis project Ga0307510, IMG submission 207224) | Populus trichocarpa ectomycorrhiza microbial communities from riparian zone in the Pacific Northwest, United States - 12_EM | ecosystem: Host-associated > Plants > Roots > Unclassified | place... | reverse complement strand
CTTGCCTTCCTCTCTAACCTCCTCACTTCGGCTTTCCCTGTGACAAGTTACAAAGCCAGTCCGCGAGTACAATTCGCTAGCGTGGCCCTTCCTGCAAGGGATTTTTGCTCTGGGGCGATGAAAATTCACATCCATGCGGTAGAGTGCGAGTAATGATGATCGTAATGGGTACTCGAGTAGCAACAGAAATAATACCCAGCTTGGCGATCCAATACCGATGCCGTGTGATTCCATCGCCAAAAGGATCCATCGCATTTTGGCTTTAAGTGGAGCCTTCGGCGTGTGATTTGATATCGGTAGCGCTAGTTCACGGTATTCCGAGTCTAGGACTGAGCACGAAAAACCCTTACGACAACGATTTTTATAAATCGAACATGTAACCATTTGGTTTGCTCACTTATATTTTTTTATCCCCACCGTGAACCCGTTCTGCAAACTTCCCCTTTCGAACACCCCCCATCTTCACACATGTTTTAACGGAGTAGAAATACTAGTAAGCACGAAGTTAAATAATTTCCTTCGGAAAATTTCTGCTGATCTTATTTTCTTTCATTGTTGCCGGAAATTAACTTTCCCCCCCACCTTTTTTTGTCAACGATCCTAACTTTTCCTCGCCTAGCACGTGTATGAGATGCGCCTTGCCTTGGTGCATGGCTTTTGTTGGGCTAATCTTGGTAATCCTTTGTTGCTGTGTGCCCCTTTATCCTTGATCATTACCCAATTCGTTCGCGGAACTTTCTAAAAAAACGTGTATTGAATCCAGTTCCTTCTTGACCCTTTTCGGGCGTTGCTGTTTTCTTTTCTTTTCTTTTCTTTCCCTTTCTTTTCTTCTTGCGAGGTGAATCGAAGGGTAAGAAACAACTCCTTCCAATCGATCCCTCCATTCTCACTTTTTCCATGACACGATCTCAAACAAACATCCTCGTGGACGGCCATCCGTGAATCTAACATCTCTTCTCGTTTGTTTGAGTATTTCATTTTCCTTTTTCCATCGCCTCATGCAGTTTCCCGCGTGAAAACTTCTTAACCACACACCGAGATCCTTGCCGCTGCTTCCGACCGACCTTCCCAATTCCCTGCTCGCCGCCCACGCGTGCACGGACTGGCTGCTTTCTTGGTTGGATTGGAAGGTGAAGTTTCTAGAGAAGTGCTTAGACTCGTGCAGTACGAGTACCGGTAAACTTGACACAAGTACCGTACTTGTCCCAGGCAAGAAGTACTCTTTTCCGGCGGATGGTTGCTTAGGAATATTCGACAAACATGCTCGAGCTGGGGAGCTGGTTCCAAATGCTATGCAGGTAAGAGGAGTTGTTTGAGAAGGAGATACCGGTAAAAGAAACAAGAGTAGTTATGCCATCCACCTACCCATCCATCTACGGTATCCATCCAACCACAATATGTCCAGTATGCGCGATAGATTAAATAGGGGATCAGGCTGTGCCTGAGAAACGCATGAAATAATTTCACTGTAAAATGGGAAAACCGTTGAGAGCTTGCTTTGGCTTGCCTTCTCCTACCTCACACAATTCCACCACTCCCTCCAACTTTTTTTGTTTTTTTCTACTCCTCTCTGTATTTTGCTTCTTTTGCCTCCTTTACCTATTTTTCAGCTTAGTTTGCTGACAGGTCGTTTCTTTCCTTTTTCTTTCTTTCTTTCTATCCAGTCGTAAGAGGTTTTTTTTTGGGTGTTGTTTTATTTCCTTTTCCTGCGATTGTTCGTCTGACTGCCGGTACTCGAGTACAGTATCGTGTCTGTAGCCGGGAGAAACAATAGAGTGCTGCACAAGCAGAAGGATCAGTGCTCGGTAGGTCACGGCAGGACGTTGGCTAGAACTAGGATCCGCTTCCTGCCTGGCATTCTTCCGGATCACCACCATACATGTCCCTTGTAAAGTAGGCCGTCTCGCGATACAGGGCCAAACAAGAATGGGAGAATCCACTACTGTAGGTAGAGAGAGCTTTTTGCCCAATTCCTTTATCCATGTCCTGTTATCTGCGAAGGAGGGTGAGGAGGTGGTCGTTTAGGGATGTGCTCCCCAACTTCACTGATCTTGAATCCCAACTCCACCTCGTTCACCAATCTTGAGGAAAGATTTGCTGTTTCTACGGCACGCTTGCTGCTCTCTCACCCCCTTCTAGACCGTCGACTCTCGAGCGAAGAGGAATAAAACGGAACAAAATAAAGATCTCTACTGCAACTGTTTTTTCCAACCACAGAATTGTGCTAAATGGGGGAATTCGCGATTGCAGTTTGTGGCTTGGGCCTGTCGGAGGGCGGGCTTGCTACAGCATACCGGTTCTGGAGATGTCAATTTCAGAGCTGGCTGTTTTCCCTTTTCCAGATCAAGTGGAAACCCCACTGCTGGCCCAGGAGGAAGGGCCAAATTTTAGCGGTGTCTGCGGCGGGGCGTGAGCAATTCTTTGGTTGGGTCGTCGGGTCACCAGCGCAGTTTTCCCATTCCTTCCTTCGGCAGCGATTCCGGGAATCCTGGACAGCAAAGTGAGGGGCGACCGCTAGGCTTGGAAGAGTAAACTTATGCCGATAACTGGTGCACAAGTAAACAATAGGAATAGGAAAATACAGGTTAGGGTACGGTAAGTAATGGTCGAATTTCTTGTTTTATCTGTTTCACTTTTCTTTTTTACCGGGGTCATTTAGGCCGAATATACCGGTAAAAAGGGAGGGAAGAAGGACACAAGCATTGCTCAAAAAATTGCATTTTTATTTTTATTTTTAAAAAATAAGGTCAACTCTTTTTTAGACAAGACGAGAGACGAGGCAAAGAGCCCCGCCTTAGGGTAGACGGGAGGCGTCAGTGGTAGCGTTAGTAGCGCGCGTTGTTCATGACGGAGCTCGCCACTCCTATTGTCGCGACCCACATCCCGAGACAAAGGGAACAGCGCCCAGAGGGACCAGGACCGGGGCTAGGACCGGGGCGCGAGTGTGGTGGTGCACCAGTAGAAACAGAAGCAGGAGCAGGACCCACCAACCCCTCTCCCCATTGGGAGCAGGACTAGCAGTGACAGTACCGGTAGTGCCGTAGCGATAGAACAAGGAAAGCAGAGGTAGCCATAGGAACAACAATGGGGATACCTGTAGGTAGGTACGATGGGGGTGGAGTAACTGAAGCAACAAGGAAGAGGCGGAGGAGAAGATGGAAGATTTCCGAGAAGAAACAGCAGCAGTGCAACTGACATTGGCATTACGAGCATCCCTTCATCCCCGTGTAAAACGGCGTAGGCGGGTAGAGGGAGAACGAGCAGTATCAGTAACAACTCGAATTACTCGTACAAGCCCACAAGCACTGCCGGCAGCAGTGGTGGTGGTGGGAACAGCAGCGCTAGTATATTGGCAACTGCAACAGCAACAGTTACCCAACCCCATCCACGCTCGTGCTCACTCCAAGGACAACCACCACTGAACCACACCACATTCAACAATCAGCTATCCTTCACTCTTCCTCTGCGCAGGGAGTTCCCGCCCTTTGCTGCTACTACTTCTACTCCTGCACCCCCCGCAAGTCGTCGCCATCGCCACGTGGTACTGATCGTTTATCTTCACTTCTCGACAAAAGCCCTCGCTTTCACTTCTAAGGCTTCCCTCGCTGCGTCGACCGTTGATTTCTGGAGCTCGCCCGCCCACCCACCAAAGCCATCACCAAAGTCATCACCAAAGCCATCACCACCAGACGTCCAAATCCAACCACAACCTCCACAATCACACCCACATAGGCCCAGAACAAACCCCTAACCCAACCCACAAACTCCACCATAAACGCGACCACTACTACTACTACTGTACAACTCCCTCCCTCCCATCTTCAGCTACCTCGACGAAACCCAGCCGCAATACCGAAACTTCTTTCACCTTTACAACATCCATTACCACTGCCATCGCTTGCTGCAGCCACCACCGCAGCAGCAGCGACCCCTTCCGTAATAATACTCTCACGACACTCCACCCATTCTCATTCCCCTCGATCCTCAGTCTTCTCACTTTCCAGTCTGTCGGGTAGTAACTACGCTCCTGCCCAGAGAAAGTCAAGGTCCACTTCTACCGAGTCGTTGCTCGACTCGAAAGAACAAAGTCTGCCCGCACTGGCAAAAATTACGAAGGTGATCCCACGCGGCGACGGATCTACCTGTAACGAAATCTCTAATCCTAAACAAAAAATGCATCAAACAAGTTCGCGGTTACTGCGTATGACTGGGGATGACCGCCCATACACTCGGGTAAGCTTTTGCCCCGATTAGTTTACTGATCACCTTTGCTCCCTGTTGTTTGTTTCCACTGGTTCTCTCTTCCACTTTAGCCCGAGTAGGCGCTTGCTATTTTCCTAGCCATTCAACTGACTGACACCAATGCTTTTGCTCCTGTAGGATTTCAAGGATCTTTTCTCTACCTTGATGGTTAGTTTGCCATTATGCTCTCACAGGGTACGCTTCAGGACCTATCCGTTCACTTTTACCTCCGAGGAGGCGATCAACAATCTCGGTTCGCTCAAGTTTTCTCAATCAAACCGAATGCCCGATCCGAAGGATCACACTCGGATTGTCACCACGACAACTACAACCACTTTTTCGATGGCTAAGGAAATGGCTCGCTCTGTTTGTCAGCGATTTATGGACGCTCGATTTATTGAGCTGGCTGACGGAAAATCTACCACCTATTTCCCTCCAAAGAGTTCTCTATGGCAATTAACACCGAAAGGGATTCATGTTTTGGAGAGATTCTGTCAGCGTAATGGTATACAACAAGACCATGTAATAAAGCTACTGCAGTCCCCGTACAACACCATGCGTTTAGTTATTTTGGAGAGGGATTCAGTAACGGATAGGCTGTCCCAGGACAAGACCACGACCGAAGTTATCTTTCGGCGGTTTGCTGGGGTTACTCCCAACGTCAAGGCTAACGTTTCAATCTCCGATTCGGATTCTGTATCGGAGTATCATGATGGCGTGACAGGCGTCAAGCTTGCCGAGAATCGTAAAATTCACGACAAGGTCATCAAGAATTCATTCACTGGCAAGTGTGCGGTGGATTGGTTGCTTGATTGTTGTACCACGGTAGAGCGGAGTGAGACTCATGAAATCCTCAACTTGTTCATACAACATGGATTGATCCAGTCTGTTCTTGAGGATAAGGCCTACATTCAGTCTAACCCAAAGGCAAAAGATTTTCAACCGACCAAAAATGCCATTTACGTTTTTACCGATAAAGGGAAGAGAGTATCGGGATGGATTGATGGCGACCGGTTGAGTTTGCAGAATGGGGATAGGGGAAGTGACGGAAACTCTGTACGAGGCACATCCAAAGGCAGGAGCCGGGAGGAAGGGTTTCCTAGGGGTAAGTATCCACCCCGCAAAAAGCGTGGGCACGCTCTGGAAGAGGATAAGTTGGGCTGATTGGTGATACAGATCAACGTGAGACCAACACTACCCGGCTGACCGCTATCCTTAACGATGCTGCTTTGAGGTTATTGTTCCGCGAATATCTTCGGGAAACTGTATGCGAGGAAAACTTGTCGTTCTGGCTGGATGTTGAGGATTTCAAACATGGTTTCCTTGTAATTGATAAATCGAAACCTGATGCTGTGAGGGAAACCTTAGCGGCTGCTTATGGTAGGTCAACCGATTTTTCTTGGTTACTTTTATTCTTTATGGTTTCTAGAAGATGAGTGTTATCGCGCACTTGATTTCTTCTAGTTCTCTTCAACTGGTTTACTCGGTAACTGCATAATAACTGCACAGTAACTCTATTTTCCCTATGGCTTTCATCTACGGAATCTGGACGCTAACCGAGTATTTTTCGTTGTCTAGGCCTTTACAACGCATTCCTTGCTCCAGGATCCCCATGCGAATTAAATATCGATCACACACTTCGACAAGACATGGCTTCCCGAATGACTCGAGCTGTTGCAAAGGACGACAATGCAATGTACTCCAGTTTGAGGGAGGTGGCCGCTCTTTTCGACCGAGCGCAGCAACAAGTGTTCAAACTGATGGCGGGAGTAAGCATTCTTGTGACTCCGTACTTGAAAGCGGTGGCTGACTCACTTTGGTTATATAGGATTCTGTTCCTAAATTTATCCGTACGCAGAAATATATCGAGGTCGCCGGCGATATTCTTGAGGACGAGAGGAACGGCCATTCGAGCATCGAGAGAAGCCAGAGCCGGAGATACAAGAACGGAACTGCATCATAGATGGGGTCATTTTCCTATAAATTGGATATCTGGACCGTCTTTCATCATGGGATTGGTTTGATGCTTAATATCATATTTTCTCGTTTCGACTGCTTTAGGCCGCTGGAGTTTTTTCTTAGCCTTGGTGATCAGCTTTCCTTCTTTTCTTTCAATCATTCCAGGGATTTTAGGGTCTTTTCAGGAGTTCTTGGGTCATCAGCATCATTGGTTATCGTGGTCCTCTTTTTCCTTGCTACCCGTTTGCTTGCTGGAATTTGGCGACTGTCCGCTGCTATCCGTCGCTACATACTGACGATCTATCATATCTCTCACAGCGCCTTAAGGGCCCTTCTTGCATCTTTGTTTATTTTTCCTTTTCAAAATGGTTTTATTCTCAGCCCCCTTTCTTTGCCTCATTACTCCCTGGATGAGCTTTGAAGGGTGCTGTTTCTAGCATTTATGAATATCGTACGTGCAGCCTCTTTGTATAGTTTATTTCCCCCTCTCGGTTTTTTTTGTTTATCGAAAGATTGATGGGTTGATTATGAGGCGACGAACTGATTAGGAGAGGGCCGGTGGTGGTGGGGACTATTTCATAATTTTCTATCTCTTATGTCAAAATTTTAAAATAGGGTAGGCTTTAATATAGAGGTTTTTCTTTTTCTTTCTCTTTTCTTTATAACTGATTTCTCTTTTCTCAAGCTACTTATTTTCTTTCTTTCTCCTAGTCATTTCCCCCTAATGTCATTTTCTGTAACTTATGTTTGTGAATTGGGGAGCGGGGGAGAGTTGTGATTGGGTTGCATTAAATTGTAGCTATTTGAGATCTTAGAAAATGGCAAGTGACAATTGGTGGAGTGTGATTGAGCCTTTTTTTCTTTTTTCTTTCTCCCCGTGCCCGCGAAACGACACCCAAGTTACAAATTTCCCAGTTAGTATACCGGAAAGGTAAGTACTGCACCGTCATAATGTTTACCGCTTTCGACCCGCGGTACGAGTACTCGTACTGGCGTTTCGGGAAACCCGTCTTTCATTGTAACTTCATACGGCCCAAGTACACTACTAGCGCTGCAATGGAGTGCCGTGGTGTACATTGCTGTCAACGTTCCGTATTCTAGACTATCGTGGGCAAAAGCCCGCCGAGCCTGGGTGATAATCCGTGAACGGTCTAGCACCGTATGCGGACGTCCCGACCCAGGTCGGTCGGCGATGGGCCGCCTTCGTCACCCCACGACACCTCCCCCCCTCCTATTCATCCATCGGGGTTGACAGCCCTCTTTCCTCAACGATATAATATCTTGATAGTTGTATCGCGCTCACCATCGTCGTCGTCATCATCATCATTGAATTCTCGGGCAACTAAAGTTGATTTCATATCAGGCGAGGTTTTCATTTGGGACGGTGGGGCGGCGATGGTCACTTGGATGGTATGATGGTCCGTTAGTTGATCTTTCTTTTCTTTTCTTTTTTCTTTTTTCTTTTTCTTTTTCTTACTATGATAGCTCACTGGTTTGGAATGTTGTGGGCAATAATTGAGATTATTTCTTCCCCCCCCCCCCCCGGTCATCTTCCCCTGCCGTACTTACTGTGGTGCTTCACCGGTTAGTATAAGCCTACCTACAGACATTACCTTCACCCCTTCCTCCGCATCGCCACCCCGGGAAGAGGGAGACCGGAGCAAGAGATGATAGATTGGTCTCACAGGGTCAACTCCCCCTCCCTCCCCTCCTTGCTTCACCTGTTGCCATGGATTTTTGCTCGCAGTACCGGGCATTGCGCTATCTAGATCTTCGCCCGGGAATCTGAGTTTCTTGGGTGGGGGGGTAAGTCATGCAGCGTGTATGATAAATGGGAGGTTTGCTGTGGCGTGCGGGGGTGCCCGCCTGGGCCAGGATCATGGCATATCACCCGAGAAGAGGCGCCAGGGGCGGTGGTTGGCCGCATGTAAGGTGGTTTGATGGATGGATGGATTAATCCTCAACTTCATCCTCCGAAACAGTCTGGCTAAACTGAGCTATCGCTGTAATGATGGATGGATGGGTGGGTGGACGGATGGGCGAACGGATATGGTAGGTAGGGGATTGGAAAATTTCGTTTTGAAGCCAGGAGTGAGTGAGTGAGTGAGGCCCCTTGCGAAGTGAAGGTGAGGAAGCTTGACATAGGGTTGCAGGCAAGTGAATGGGTTTGGCTGTATCGGTGGAGGAGGATGTGAGCTTTTGTTTTTCTCTTTCCCGTCGTGTCCCTTTCCCGTTCCTCACGTCGGAGGAGGGGGGAATGGGGAATATGAGTGACAATGATGCATTAGTCGGGGTTTCATTGGTGATTGTACTGGTGAGGGCGAAGGCAATGGCAGCGGCGGTGATGGTGATGGTGATGGTTGTGAAATGGTCGGGAGGGATGGGTATGTTTGTGGAGATTGTGGGGTACTTCTGCTCCTGCGTCTCTCTTGCTGTTAGGCTGTCACTGTATTGAATGGAGCCGAGGCCATCCTGCCTGGGTGACATGGCGATGGCAGTGATGGTTGACGGGGTGGAAGAGGAGGCGGGAGGAGGAGGGAAAACGTTGAGACACTGATCTTGTCGAGAAGGTTCGCGGAATCACTGGTCAGGGCGAGGCACGGCATAGCATACTGGCAGTGGCCTCATTGGACGACCGGGTCGTGTCCCAGATTTGGCTCCGGTCTACCAGATATCGTGTGTTTTTTCAGCTTGTCTCAATTGCCTTGTTTAGGTCGTTGTTGTCGCAATCTACGGGCCATGGTGTGTATCGAGTATAGCGTTTGCTATCTGAGACCTTTTTTTCCCCTCCTCCCGCGATTTTTTTCTTTTTCCCTTTTTTTCCCCGAATCATTCGGCAGGTGGTGGTCTAGGCCAGAGTACCGCAAGCTTGTCGCTCTGGTGAACCATTGGGGAGGTGTGTGAGTTAGCTAGAGCCACATTTACTGGCTGGGTGGTGGTGTTTCGCTATGATAGGCACACTATCGTATCACAACCAAAACGAAGTTTTCACTTCCCCCCCCGCCCTCTTTTCCCATTCTCAAGATGGGACGGGGGTGGTTGCTTATCGGGGAATGACTTTAGTCTTATTCTGCGGCATATCATTGGAAACAACTAACATGACTTGAGTCTGAGGAACCCCACCCCTTCCCCGCACTTGCGGTGTTGGTGGAACGTGTGGGTGAGAGGCTGGACCGTTCTATCAGGCTGTGCTCTCTCCCGCTTCCTTTCTTGCGTGCTGCCTGGAGAACTTGACGCATACCAATAACTTACTCGCATCTAAACATCATAATACCAGCACTATACTCGAGTGCCTTATCGTAATAAACGTGGCACATGGCCAGGACTGCCGGACTTACCATTGCCATTCCTCCATTAAACAAGTTCAGGAAATTGTGAAACATGGTGGAACCTAACCATGCATGTCCCTACCACGTTTATAGCTGACCTCTTTTCCCTTGTACTAGTACGAGAGAGGGGGGGTTCGTCTGCATCTCTGCAGAAGTTAATTTGATGCTCATCAGCGCCGGGCTGGGGATGACTATACCGGGAAAAGAGTTTGATGACCAAAAAAGGTGTGATCAACCGCAACGATTGGGCATGCGGTATTATGTGTGGTTGGCTTTCCTTCCTCGTAGACACATCCCTCCCTCCCTCTTTCTGTTCTTTTTTCTACCAACCAACTCATTCATATCGAGTTGTGCTCTCACTGGAGCATAATGTCACTTACTTGCTACCTACCGACCTGCCTACAGACGTAGCCCCCTTACCGTCCCCCCTCCTCCGGGTGGCACATGCTTGCTTTTTTTGTACGATAGCCTGAAGAGAGCGAGGGGGAGGGCTGGCAGAATATGCTCCCGGGTATTGAGTCTCGTGGAGTGTATTGAGAGGGACACCCGTATGCAGCAGCACTAGGCTGGGAAGCTTGTTACTTACATCGTCCTCCACACGTTTTTTCATTGTTCTCCCTAAATGGGGATTCGGAACGCATCCGGGGGGGCGCTGGGAGGTTGGGCTTGGTGCATGCACACACATATGGGGCAAATGCTCACCTCCCCCCCCTCTCCGATGCACTTCTCGTGTATTTTTTTCGAGAAATGCCTCGGGGCTGAGTACCCCCTTGGAGGAGGAGGAGGAGGGGAAGGAGGGGAAGGAGGGGAGGCATGGTTTGGCATTTCGCTATGCCGGTTTGAATTTCTTTATCAAACACCGAGTAGTACGATGTGTAATGTACTGGGATGGATATCGAGCTTCCGTGTGCGCATCCGTGTATGTGTCTGCATGGGCATCTCTGTGGCGGTAGAGGTGGAAGGGGGGGAGGAGTGGCATACAGTAACTGTCTAGCAAATGCACTAGACGATTTTTTTTTCCAGCCGTTTCTCGCTTTCCCTTCCATTAGCTTGCATGATGTGAGCAAGGGAGAGAAAGGGAACGAACCGAAACACCCCTGACAAAGCAGAAGCACGAGCAAGAAGCGACAACGAGGAAGGAAGGAAGGAGGGGCGAAAACGACCTCTCGACAGGAAGGAATGCCCCAAGACAGCCGCCAATAAACTTAACCTTAACCTGCATCACGCCCGAGATAGAGCCGTGTGGTGTCAGATATCGCATCTGCATTTCCTGCGATCCACTCAATCGAACACCACAATACAACACGAGCATTACCGGGAACAATGCACCACCTGGTACTCGGGGTAGGGGTGAAGTATTGGGACAAGTAGGGGTAGTAGAGGCCTAAGCATATACCTTGAAAGGAGTAATCAAAGAACCAAAAAGGTAAGAAAACTACTAACTAGAGTAATTCTGCTATCCCCCTGCTTGTCCCAATATTTCCCCCCTCACCCGAGTACTGGATAAATCCCTCCCTTCTCGGAAGAAGAAATGTTTTCGGCCTCTCACTTGAGAGTTCAGCTCCTCCCAGGATGATGTTGACGCACCGGCATCCGGCACTAGACCATACCCGACGTGCCGACCACCGGCCTACCTACCTATGAAAATACTTACCTGCTCACATACCTGCCGAGGCGCCAGTTCAGTACTGCGAAATTTCCTCCTACAATCATATTACCTCGGCTGGAACCCCCCATCTCCCTCCTCTTACCCTTTTCTGGTCACCGAGTAGGCATCATCCTGGCTCACTTATACACTTTATATTATTATAGCCAGGTACCTATAATATGAGGTTTGAAGTTTGAAATTTGAAAAGAAAAAAGGAAAAAAGAAAAATTAATTAATAGGGGGTTATTATTATCCCGCTAAAAGGCAGAAACCCTTTTTTGAGCGTGTAACGTCGGCGGGGAATTTCTACTCGGATGTTAACTTTTCGTCTTTTCTTTTTTCGTTTGGTCGTGTTGCGAGAGTCATCGATACTCACTCGCTAACAGCGGGATCATAGTTCTGTGGCTGAGCTGGGCGGGTAGGCGGACGGACGGATGGGTGGGAGGGGATGGAGACGTGGTACGGAGCTGGGGCTGGCGTCGATCTATTTTCTGGAGGTGTGGAGGGGGGAAGACAAAAATACTTCGGGTGCACGACGGTGGTTGGGATGTTGGTTGGATGGGTGGGTGGATGCTGTGGGGTGGTGCTTAAGGTGGGGGATTTTGGAGCTGGTAATTGAAGAGGGTGGTTCGTGGGTTGTTGTGGTGGTTGTGTTGAGATGGGTCGGCAACTGTGGTGAATGTTATCGTTGCTAACTGGTACTTTGCTGTACTCTGCGGTAGAGTACAGCACAGTACTAGTACAGTACAACACCTCGATTAAAGGCATTGTTATTATCACCTCCTCACTAAGGTGTGCTTTATGTTCATGCTTTGAATGATTGGCCGAGCCGAGCCTTTCTAGAGTGGCCGGCGCACCACATCTTATTTGAGACTGGCCGGCTTGTGGGGAAAATGCTCTTATTCGGTGGGCCTAGGCCATGTCAATCGATGAGCAACTAACGGCCACGAATTCGATAAGAACCCATGTGGGTCCAAACTCCCCTCTAGGAGGGTGTTCTTGGCTTAATTCTGAAATGGAAAAGAAAAAAGAACAGACCATATCTATGCTTTCGGCGATCCATAGAGTGGAGAATATATATATATATATCTAGCACGGAGTGGAGTTTCGATGGGAAAAGGGGGTTGGACTACCTTTTGCCACAGGACCAACTAACTATCCTTACTAAACCGGTTCTTATATTCAACGAATTCGGGAGGAATGTCTTGAGGTGAATGTTTCGATAAAACCTGATGGTTAAGGCTTGGGTGGCAGCGGTTGGGCTGACTTTTCTTTTCTTTTTTTATAAAAAAGAATCAATACCTGGCATACCGGTGTCTGGCTCTAGCATGGAGTTGGTGTCTGGGCCTAGCCGAAGATTAGAGTGACGAGTATTCCCTTAATTTCTTAACTCCAAAGACCGGCCGATGACCTCCGAGTCTTGTAGCCGGGTCTATAGCGTTGGGTTAACCGGGGGAGGGACCGGGTCTGGTTGGATTTGCCGGGAAATCTGGGGTTTGGATGGGTCGGGTCTTCTAGATGACAAACCCAAGACTTAGATGAATCTTAGGATCAGATGAGCTACGAAGGAGGGGTTTCTTCTAAACTCGGTACTATGGGGCGGACAGGTGGGCTTACGGATGGCGGACGTTTCAAAGGGCCCTAGTTCTTTTCATAGAGTGCGTGGATAGCAAGCTAGTTTAGCTAGTGGGAATCGCTGCCCGGGGATAGGCTTTATAAGAGGTTGCGGTTAGCTACTGGAGGAGAATATAACGACTGCAGTTACACTGGCAACTGAGAACGATTTCTCTATTGTGAATCGACTTTCTTTCTTTTCTTCTTAAACCCCGCGATTCCGCCACTCTTGCTCCTGAGCTTCCCGCTGTGCGAGCAGTGTTTGCCCTCCCGGTAGTGTTTCCCCCCTTCTTTGATCACGATGTTTTCCCTTTACTGTCACTTTGCTGAAGTGTTTTTTTTAAAAAAACGACTTTCCCGGACGGCGATTGC
>Ga0307510_10007298_pt1 | contig 13165 bp, 4 predicted proteins | sample 12_EM_MG_FD_207224 | JGI IMG/M metagenome (GOLD analysis project Ga0307510, IMG submission 207224) | Populus trichocarpa ectomycorrhiza microbial communities from riparian zone in the Pacific Northwest, United States - 12_EM | ecosystem: Host-associated > Plants > Roots > Unclassified | place... | reverse complement strand
CACAGGATCACTTATATCTTGATACGTCAAATTTGTTCTTTGTCCCAGCAAAGAAAATATGTTGCATCACGCAAAACACAAGTTCATTTCATAAATCCATGGCTGCTGAAAATTTCAGCTTCAAAAACCTTATATAATAGTTCAACTAGTAACCCTAATGGACCTCAAACTTGTGGGCTAATATTTACCAACTTACAACAAGCCCAAAGTATTTTAACTAAGCCCAAACATGAAGATAATAATAAAAATAACAAATCTGACACATAAACTAAAGTTGTTGCATCTAATCAAACAAACTAACTTAAAATAGATACTTTTCCTAGTTAAAATAATGTGATGAATGAAATTCCCATCCTAGAAACACTAGAGTCTTTGTTGCCACTGTTAGATATCAAAAATAAGCTAGGAAATTGATTGCTGAAGTTGCCTCCCCTTTAGTTTCCTTGTTTGTCTATGATTGTTAATTGTAGCTTTGAAGAATCCTCTCAAAACATGGAAACCTTTATTGCCTCCCTTTAACCCTCCTTGTAGGATTAGAAAACTCCCCAAAATAAGCTAACCAATCTGTCATTAAATATCACTATCCCTTCTTTCCTCATGTAGCTATAATGAACAGCTTGTTCTGATCTATATCACAATGCCTTTATGAACTCCGATTGAGCTAAAAGTTTACCCCAACATAGAATAATATTCCAAGAAACTCTGGGTACACTCTCATTTGCATCCAATGGTTTGATTGAGAATTATGATTATTGTCATAAAACTGGACAGTAGGCACAATTATGTTAGAATCTGAATTTTTTTGTTCAACCCTTTCTTTGATCGTATCATTAATGTTACGTACCTCTTGATTACATGGTCAGGCAACCCAAAATTAAGACGATACAGCTCTCGGAAAGCTAGGAAATTAGGTTTGATAGGAGTATGATACAATGAAAACTTATCCTAAGGCACCAACACTATTGGAATAAGAAACCCCGACCTAACGAATATGAATTTATGAATGAGAAGTATAAGGAAGATGCCACAGGATCACTTATATCTTGATACGTCAAATTTGTTCTTTGCCCCAGCAAAGAAAATGTGTTGCATCACGCAAAACACAAGTTCATTTCATAAATCCATGGCTGCTGAAAATTTCAGCTTCAAAAACCTTATATAATAGTTCAACTAGTAACCCTAATGGACCTTAAATTTGTGGGCTAATATTTACCAACTTACAACAAGCCCAAAGTATTTTAACTAAGCCCAAACATGAAGATAATAATAAAAATAACAAATCTGACACATAAACTAAAGTTGTTGAATCTAATCAAACAAACTAACTTAAAATAGATACTTTTCCTAGTTAAAATAATATGATGAATGAAATTCCCATCCTAGAAACACTAGAGTCTTTGTTGCCACTGTTAGATATCAAAAATAAGCTAGGAAATTGATTGTTGAAGTTGCCTCCCCTTTAGTTTCCTTGTTTGTCTATGATTGTTAATTGTAGCTTTGAAGAATCCTCTCAAAACATGAAAACCTTTATTGCCTCCCTTTAACCCTCCTTGTAGGATTAGAAAACTCCCCAAAATAAGCTAACCAATCTGTCATTAAATATCACTATCCCTTCTTTCCTCATGTAGCTGTAATGAACAGCTTGTTCTGATCTATATCACAATGCCTTCATGAACTCCGATTGAGCTAAAAGTTTACCCCAACATAGAATAATATTCCAAGAAACTCTGGGTACACTCTCATTTGCATCCAATGGTTTGATTGAGAATTATGATTGTTGTCATAAAACTGGACAGTAGGCACAATTACGTTAGAATCTGAATTTTTTTGTTCAACCCTTTCTTTGATCGTATCATTAATGTTACGGACCTCTTGATTACATGGTCAGGCAACCCAAAATTAAGACGATAAAGCTCCCGGAAAGCCATGAAATTAGGTTTGATAGGAGTATGACACTATGAAAACTTATCCCAATACACTAGCACTATTGAAATAAGAAACCCCGACCCAACGAATATGAATTTATGAATGAGAAGTATAAGGAAGATGCCACAGGATCAGTTATACCTTGATAAGTCAAATTTGTTCTTTGTCCGAGCAAAGAAAACGTGTTGCATCACGTAAAACACATGTTTATTTCATAAGTCCATGGCTGCTGAAAAATTCAGCTTCATAAACCTTATTTAATAATTTAACTAGTAACCCTAATAGACCCAAAACTTGTGGGCTAATATTTAGCCACTTACAATAAACCCAAAGTATGTTAACTAAGCTCAAACATGAAGATAATAATAAAAATAACAAATATAACACATTGGATGCACCTAATTAAACAAAATAACTCAAAATAGATAATTTTCCTAGTTTAAATAATGTGATGAATGAAATTCTCATCCAAGAAACACTAGAGTCTTTGTTGCCACCTTAAGATATCCAAATAAACTAGAAAATTAATTGTGGAAGTTGCATCCCTTTTAGTTTCCTTGTTTGTCTATGATAGTTAATTGTGGCTTTAAAGAATCATCTCAAACTATGGAAACCCTTATTGCCTTCCTTTAACCTTCCTTGTATTAGAAAACTCTATAAAATAAGTTAACCAATCTGTCATTAAATACCACCAACCCTTCTTTTCTTGTGTAGCTAGGATGAATAAGGAATCCTTGTAAGAAAATGATTTTAAAACATTACTAAATCCTTGGCAAACTTGGAAACTATGTTGCAACCCATTAAAGTTCCTTGTAGAACTAGGAATTTCCCATAAAAAGCTATCACATCCTTGAAGAAAAAAGATCCTTGCCAAATACGAAGTCTATGAGTCAAAAAGAAGTAAATAACAAAATTTGTGCAACCTATTATGACCTATATCGTAAGGCCTTTCTGAACTTCGATTGACCTAAAAATTTATACCAGCATAGAATAATATTCTAGGAAACTCTGGGTAAATTTTTGTCCTAATCAAACAATCGAATTGAGAATTATGATTGTTGTCATAAAACTAGACAACATGCATAATTACGCTATAATCCAAATTTCCATGTTCAACCTTTTCTTTGATTGTATCATTAATGATACAAACCTTTTGATCAAGTGGTCAAACAATCCATAATGAAGATGATACAACTCCTGGAAAGCCAAGAAATCAGGTTTGATAGAAGTGTGACACAATGGAAACCTGTCGCAAAGCACCAACACTATTGGAATAAGAAACCCCTACTCAACGTAAACTAATTTTCAAATGAGAAGTATTATCAGGACAATATGCGTACTCCCGAGTTGTAAAAAAATTCCATGTTTCTTTTCTGTTTTATTTATGGTTATCTTATATTCTCAAATAGAAATTATATGGGAGTGTTACATCACTCATATATGGAATAGAGGCAGTTATACTTTGGGAAGTAGAAATTTCATCTCTAAGGGTCCTTTTGGAATCAGAATTGAAAGAGACTGAATGAGAAAAGATACGATATGAGTAGTTAAACATGATCAACAAAAAAAGGCTAGCGACAATCTATCACTATCAATTGTACCAAAAAAGAATATAAAAAGTGCATAACAAAAAAGTTTGGCCAAGAGAGTTAAAAGAAGGCAATCTAGTATTGAGAAAGATTTTTCCATTATTGAATGAAGATCGTAGCAAAAAAGCACCGAACTATGAAGACTCTTATATGGTAAAAAAGACGTTCTCATGTAGAGCATTACTATTGGCCAATATGGATAGAAAGGATGTAATTAGGCCTATAAACTCAGATTCTGAAAAGAAATACTTTCTATATGATGTATCCATTCTCATTAATAAAGCTAAGTTTTGGCCAAGAATTCTCTTTGTGTATTCTTGCCTTTTTTATAATTAAACATGACAACCAATAAAACATGCATTGCAGCCTTGTATGATCTCCCAAGCTCAAACATTTGTCAAAAGTTTATTATGAAAAAAATGTCTTCCTTAATGACTACTTGGAAAATTGGACTGAACTGGTTTTGATTTTAGAAGAATTTGATGTTTGTTCAAAACAGTATTCAATATCTTGCTTGTAGGATGATGAAAGAATTAATCAAGCAATTCTCATTCAAAGGTGACCTACAAACCTCAAATACAATAAGTATTCAACCAAAAATCACAATTGACTTCACACGATGCCTCTTGAGCCATGTTTTAACTAAAAGCATAATTGCATGTAGTAGATTTACTAGTCAGGGATTCACAAAAACACAATCCTATGTAAAATTCCAAATCATTACATTAGACAAAGTCAAAGTTTATCGATTTTGTGCTTAAAATGAGGAAAAAACATCTTTGTTATTATTTCACATTCTAAAATTAATATATTCTTAGTGGTCTTCATTTGAGCCTGAATAAGTTTTCTTTCATAAGGATTGACTAGGATCACACCCCACATTAGAGGCATGTGAAAATTCAAAGATCAAAGACTGAGAAAATGCCATAAAAAATCCAAAAGCAAGAGAGCTTAAAAAACTTAAATGTTAGGGGACATGCCTAAACTAAGAAGAAAAAAATCTAAGCAAATAAGGATACCCCTCTAGAACAATAAAAAAGGGCAAGTCAAAGAAACATGGTAGAAGAAAAGAAATATGAAAGACATAATAAGTCAAGCAGCTAATAGTGTTTCTAAGTCTTTGAAACCCTAAAACACTCTTTGAGCTTTATGAATCCTTTTTTTCATAGAAAATAGTCATATCTTGCATTATATACCTTTAAAAGTTCATTCTAATAAGGTAAAGAAGAAATTTGGACCAATAAAAATTATTTTAAAAATGCAAAAGACTTCATGATAATAGTCGTAACATTATGAACTAGATACTCGATATTATTCATGGTAATAAAATTATTTGTCAAAAGAAGACAATTTTTTCTCAAAACCTTGAGTTTTTACTATAGTTTCTTGTTTTAAAATTGATAAAAAAAAAAAAAAAGGTCACCTCACCATATACTTTCACTCATTTTAATTTTCTCAACACAAGAAAACAAACCATTCATCTCCTAAAAACCCCAAAGAATCGCAAAATTCAAAAAGTAAGATATTTTAAACTCACATCAAAATAATATATGTTTTCAAAACTAGAAAGGATCAAGAGTCTAAAAGTCACTATGAATAGAGATTATCTCACTCAAACCAAACAAGAAAATAAAAAAGGCTTTTAAAAAACCATGTTTAGTTAAGTCACTGCCAAAAACATATTTTGAAAGGAATGGAAAAAATACAAGGAGGCAGTTTCAGCTATAAAAGCAGTTTAATCTACTCATGACAGTTAAAAAAAGACAAGGGAGCTACTTTGATTTAAACCCTTTTAGACGATTAGTGTTATGCACTTGGATGCACAAGATTGTCTCCTTAAATCAACCTACAAGCCATAAATTTTCATCCGATAAATGGGTCACTAAAGGCGTTGTAAAAGTTATGAAAAGACTTATATAGGCCGACTCAGGTAGATTTGAAGCAAAATGATCAAGATGGCTCAAGGGGTTGAAAAGAAGAGGGGGTTTATATTTCAATACAGGTGAAAAAAGCACACATAAACATTATATAATATTTTAGGAGTTTTACAAAGAAGATTCGTTGAAAACAGCCTGAAAGGTATAATAAATGTTAACCATCAAAAATCCAATCTGAGTTGATCCTAACATGACTAAAAGTCCAACATGGATAACCCAAAAAAATTAAAAGAAGGATCACCTCAGAATAAATCCAAAGCATCTCCTTAGAAAAATCCAAGACACCATTAAAAAAGCAACATCAATCAAAATCAATCATTTCACTCGTGAATAAAAATCCTAGATATTTTTCACATAACTGGCAAGTAGCCGAAATAACAATATCATTTTTAAAAACAAAGAGAAAACTCTTGATTTGTAAAATAATTGACTTTGAAAACATTTACAAGGATAACAACATCTTGATTTGTTAATATAAAAAATCCTTAGTGGATTTTTCTCCCAACCTGCGAAGGCTTTCACACCTTTTCTTTTCTTTACAAAATTACTTCTAAAGTTCTTTATAAGACTTTTTATAATAAGTATTGTAAAGAGGGGGCAACTATCATAACCCAATTTTAGATCCTTCAAATTTCTTTTATGTAAAAATATTTTCTCTGTTTGAAATATTCAAAAATGAAAAAAAGTCAAAAAAATAAAAAAAAATACTTAATTGTATAAATTAGAAGTTGAAGGGCCAAATAGCAAAGGTTGGGAACTCAATTACAATAATGAAGGGCCTAATTAAAGAAAAAAAATGATAATTTAGGAACAAATCGAAGAAAGATATTGAAGACTGAGGTGGACTTGCAAAATAATTAAGTTCAGGGACTTAATTGAACTTTTGATGGGCCTAATTGATTTAACCAAAATCTTAATCGAAAGCAAAATTAAGTTTAAAAGTCAATATTATCAAAATTTGAAAAATTAATTAAATTCAAAGACTTAACTAAATTTTTAATGGGTTTAATTGGCTTAGTTAATGATTTAATTGAAGGAAAATTAAGTCTGGAAGCCTAGTTCATGTCAAATAACAAGAACTAGAAGTTATAGGGACCAATTTTGAATCTTAATAAGTTAATTGGTCAATTCAGGGGCTTAATTGTGAATAAAAAAAAGTTTAAAGGCATTGGCTTGAGTGAAAAAATTCAAAACCAAGAACTAAGATGCAAAAGGCGCATACATTTAGGGACTTAAATTGTCTGAATTAAGGGTCAAATTGAAACAAATTAAAAGTTTAATGGCCGGGGACTAAATTGTACAATTTGAAAACCAATGATCAATTTATAAAAGGCGTTGAAATCTGAGGGTCCAAATAAAAAACGTCAAGGTTAAAATTGCAAATATTCTAAAAGTTTAAGGCTAATAGAAGATGCAATTGCAAGATTACGAAGATTAGGTACTTAAATTGAATTGGAAAAGGTTAGCCCTAATTGATTAACTAAACGGTGTTGTTTTATGAATAATGAGAATAAATGAAAAAAACAAAAGAAACGACATCGTTTTGGTTTTGCACCACCATTTATCATCTTTTTTTTAGTTGCCTTCTAATGAAAAATGAAGGAAGTGTGGTCCAGGTCACCATTCTAGACTCTTCTCCATTCTTTCCCTTCATGAAATTATGACCACAAGCTTCTCCAATCAACGAAACAAGTTTACTCTTCATGATCTAAACACTCTCATCCTCTTCCTTTACCTCCAAGACTTCCCAAATATCCCATCCAAACACATACTCAGTTGTCCCAACCTACAAGGATGTTTGAGTCCTTGCACTGCCAGCTAACAAATAGGATGGACAATTATCCTCTTGTGGATCAAATGACCAAAATCTCTTGCCCAACATCAAAGTAAATGATTCAACCAACTAGCCAGCTTTAGACCCTTCTCTTTTGGCTATAAAAATCCCTTAAAAAGGAAGAAAAGAAAAGAAAAGAAAAGGAAGGAGACAAGAGAAAGCGACTATTATCAACAAAACCCTTTCATCCTCTTAAACCTCCCATACAAACAAGACACCCCTTATATCTTTGAACCCCAAGCTATCATTCTGTTTTCATTTACCAAATTCCAAACCTTAACAACTCTTTAATCACTAGGAGGTCTAAACAATGAAGGGGTCATCAGACTAACATTTTATGTCATCTTGAATCCATGATTACCAGCAAAGATCCAATATGTTACCTATAAGAGAAACAACACCACGACATGATTAAGGTTTCTAGATTTTCTTTATTTTTCAAATCATTTTTGCTTACTGGTTTTCTGTTACATTGTGAGAGTATATATACAGAGATGCAAAATATCTATTTACAGGAATTCTATGATTCTAGCCTTTTGACATATTTGTTATTATGGCTTGATTTCTATAATTCTAACTCTTTGACAGATTGGCTATTATAGCTTGATTATCTCTTGTTGATGAGATGGTTGTAACCGAAAGACTGATGGCATGATCAGTGGCTAGATTCTTTACAGCTTGATTTTCTCTTACTGATGGAACAGTTGTCACCGAAGGAGCATGATCAGTGGCTGAATTCTTTACACGCCCCCTCAAGATGGGCTCACCATCGGTGATGTTGATCTTGGTTCGCAAATGGGTGAATCTTATGCGAGGTAGTGCTTTAGTCAGAAGATCTGCTAGTTGGTCGTGAGAGGATACATGATGAACCTGAAGAAGACCTTTTGTAACATAGTCACGTACAAAATACAAGTCAATAACAATGTATTTCATTCTGGAATGATGAACATGATTGTGGCTGAGTTGTGTGGCGCCCACATTATCATAGAGAATTTTAGGAATGTGTGGAACAACCAGGTTGAGTTCTCGAAATAATGAAGAGAGTTAACCAAGTTCTGATGTAGTGGTAGCTAAGGCTCTATATTATGTTTTTGTTAAGTAGCAAGTAACTGCACGCTGCTTCCTTGTGCTCCACGAGATTGGATTTGATCCTAGGAAAACAATGTAAGCACTGGTGGATATACAATCATCTACATTTCCTGCCCGGTCATCTACATCAGCATCTAAGTATGCTATAAGGGAAATTGATGAAGAATATCTAAGGTGAAGACCATGATACAAGGTGCCTTTTAGGTGACGAAGGAGTCGCTTGACAACAGACCAGTGAGAGTGGGTTAGTTTATGCATAAATTGTGCTAGGTGATTAATAGGTAAAGATATATCAGGTCGTGTAAGAGAGAGGTATTGAAGGGCACCAATGACACTCTTGAAAATGGTGGAATTAGTGGCAACAAACCCATCATGAAGTTGCAAAGTTTCTGATGTGAAAAGAGGTATGTGGGTTGGTTTAGCTCCATTAAGTTGGTAACGAGATAGTAGATCATAGATGTAGCTGTGTTAACTTAAAAATAAGCCTGTGTTGGTGGGGATCACCTCAACACCAAGGAAATAATGCAAGTTGCCGAGATCTTTGAGATTGAATTGATGCCCTAGGGATTGAATGATAGTATCTAGTTTAGTGGAGTTGTTTCCTGTGATTATAAGACCATCAACATAAACCAAACAATAAGCAATACTGCATTCACGATGATATATAAAGAGTGATGGATTTGCCTTAGATTGTGTGAAGCCAAGAGAGTGAAGTCCTTTGCTGAGAGTTTGATACCAGGCACGAGGTGCCTGTTTTAGGCCATATAAAGATTGGTGAAGTTTGTAGATGTAATGAGGTTTGTCAGCATCAATGAAGCCTTGTGGTTGTTGCATATAAACATCATCATCTAGGGTGCCATAAAGAAAAGCATTGTTTATATCAAGTTGTCGAAGTGGCCAGTTGTGGGATGTGTCTAGTGATAAGATGGTTCTGATGGTGGTAGGTTTGATGACAAGAGAGACGGTTTCATGATAATTAATCCCATATTGTTTGATGGAATCCTTTGGCCACTAACCTGACTTTGTACGTGGCTATTGAACCATTTGGATGCCTCTTAATTTTGAAAACCCACTTGCAGCCAATAGGATGAATGTGAGGAGAGGGTGAAATCAGTTCCCAAATACCATGTTTCACTAAGGCATTGAATTCTTCACTCATGGCATGCCTCCAGTGATGACTCTTTAGTGCTTCACGCATATTAGTCAGAGTAAGGGAGTCTGGTAAAGGATGTTTAGTAGCAATATAAAGCTTTTTTGATTTGTGAATGTGATTCATACCTCTAGTGATTATGGAATGAGTGTGTTGATCCAAGGAGGAACTCGGTTGAGGGGCTGTAATGGACAAGGATGTTGTTGGAGCAGTTGTATCCACAGATGGAGAGGAGATATCTGAAGATGAAGTTTATAGAGTAGGAGTGGCATTGGAAGTAGTAGTGATAACATTGGGATTAATGGTGGTGTGTAATGGCAGAGTAAGGGGGCCAGGGCTGAAAGTATTGTAATGGTTAATTGTGTTGTCTGATTGAGGCTTTGGTAAGGGAGATGTGGATGGAAATTATGCTTCATTGAAGGAGACATGTCAAGATATGTAGGTGCGATATGTTTGAGGATCTAAGCACAATTATGCACTTTGAGAGGTAGAACATCCCACAAAGATACATGGTTTTGATTATGGTTATGCTTTGTGAGAATTAAATGGTTTTATCCATGGGTAGCATAGGCAACCGAAGATCCTTATTATAATTTGGTGATTTGTTAAATAAGCGTTCAAAGGGGGATTTGTTATAGAGGATGGGTGTAGGAAGTCTGTTGATAAGGTAAACTATTGTTTGAAAGGAAAGACTAGAATTTTTGGGGTAGATTTGCTTGGGTAAGTAGTGTCATTCATGTTTCAACAATTTGATGATGTCAATGTTCAGAAATACCATTGTGCTGAGGAGTGTGTGAGGGAGTAGTGAGATGGCTGATGCCATGTTTATTTAGGTGAGGTTTTAAGATTATGTATTCACCACCATTGTTTGATTAAAGGTGTGTGATTTTAAACTTCAATTTCTTTTCAAGTAAAACATACAGCCGTGGAAAGATTATGGTAATATCGGATTTGAGAGTCATGGGAAAAAGCCAACAATAGCGTGTGTAATGGTCAATAAAGATGGCATTGTATTTAAAGCCTTTGTAGGAGGAAGTGAAAAGTTGAGGGGTGAGATTATAAGAAATGAAAAGATGTATAACTTATTTATAAGAAGAAAAAGATGTAGGGGCAAAAATAATACACTTAAAGGAAATGGGGCCTAAGTGCAAATGAGAGAAATTATGGAGTATAAATACTCCTCTCCTCACAAAAAATCTACATCAACCATAAGGAAAAGGGAGAGAGTTTTTGAATTTGTTCTTGCCAAATCAAGAGAGAAACACCAAAATTTCAAGAGCTCATCCAAGATTAAGGGTTTATTAGTAGAATAAACACTTATGGGCAAATGATTAACAAGAAAATTTGAACAAGGAGAGAAAAGGGAGGGCTGACTGTCATTAGAAAAGAGGGAATAAAAAATTTTCGACTAGTTGAAGATCGAAGCCTTGATTCTCACCAGGTAAAGAGTTCTAAACATAGTCCTATAAGTCGTTTCAAATTCGATTACGAATTGATGCTTTAATGTTGAATTCTGGATTAGGGTTATTAAACTTGAATTGGGGGAAATGTATCAATTGTTAGAATTGAGTTAATTCATGTGTTATATGTGATTGGGGGCATGAAATTATGAAGATTTATCAAAGAAAATGTATGGGTAACTAAGTACAGGGTAGTCGACCATATAAAGAGCAAAGAGGGAAAAGGGGGGAAATTGTGGTTCTTCTTATTAGATTTATGATAATAGGTTGTTTTTTTTATGTAGATGTGGAGTGTAAATGGAAACGTTGACGAATCTGTACAGATTCATCTCCTAACACTCAGAGAGAATTCGAGTAGAAGGATGAGGGAATTAGGATCTAGTTCCTCATAGAAATTGTAGTTTTGGATGTTGACTAACTAAGAAAATTAATATTGCTCGATTTGGAGCTATAGAATTCTAGTTATGGGTCACCAACCGAGATCGGGTTATGACACACCCTGTAATGCCGCATACTTTTATATGCATTTATAGTTATTTTCCTACGATTTGGTATGTAAAAATATGGTTAATTTTTTTTTATACAATTCTCATATAAAAGCCCACCAAAATTTCGGCAGAGTCTTCCTTATACCGGGAGGTCCCAAGTTATCGACATATACCCTGTTTACACTTCTAATATCTCACATCTAACTCAATCGTCCTAGGTCTCAAACCCCTAAACATCATCATCATTACAACCATAACATACATTGAACAACAAATATCGTTAGAGAGGAATAAATGAGATAAACACGCATACATGGAACATGATTATATGAATTTCAGAGTTAAGTTCATCTATTCAAGTTTAAACATCAATTATACAAATTAAGTTATATAAATGTTTTAATATTTCAAAACACAAGGATATACTCCCTAGAACTAGATAACAAAAAGTGAACAAAAGCTAGGATCTACTTCTATCGTGCATGCGATGGTCTTGAAATAAAATACATTTTATTGAAACATGAATATCACAATAAGTATAGTAACACAAATATTCAACAATTTAAAAAGACAAACATGTATTCATATTCTATTCACTTCTCCATATTTGTTTCCATTGGAACTCTTTCTCATTCAACTACTAAAACCATTTCATTTTTCATTTACAACTTCCATTCAAGATTCCTTAAGATTAGCCACAATTATTTCTGCCTAACTCATTGCCAATACTAATTTCACCAGTATCATCATCACCTCGTAGGCGTCAATGCATGGTGATCCCCTTACGCGGGACCCTAACATACACTAAATATATGCTAGTCGATGCATGGTGATCCCTTTACCTGGGATCCTAACATACACTAAATGTATGCTAGCCGATGCCCTATAGGCATCGATGCATGATGATCCCCTTACCTGGGATCCTAACATACACTAAATGTATGCTAGCCGATGCCCTATAGGCATCGATGCATGGTGATCCCCTTACCCGGGATCCTAACATACACTAAATGTATGCTAGTCCATGCCAATTTCACCCATTAATATTGTCATTCTTTGTCCGACCATAGTTATCATTATAAATTTCCATTTCGAACATAACTCATTTCTTTTGGAAGCTAAGATATAATATCACATGTTCCCCGAAGGGAAAGGACCCAAATTTTCACCTTTTAACGCGTCTAAATAGTCGTTTTAGGGACTTTTCAAATTTACCGGCAGGGGTCATTTCAAGCCAGCTTTATCTCGTTGGTAAGCTAAGACACGAAGCTACAAGTCCTCTGAAGAAAGGAGAACCCAGTTTTGTCCCTAAGACACTTAAAATTACTCATAAACAAACTAGACTTGTTGTCCTACAGGATATGTAAACCCCCGGTTATAATTTTTCTAGGTTATTAAAATATGAGAAATTTAACCGATAGTAAAATGGGTTAAATTAAATTAAAGTAACCTAAATCAAGAAAAATGGTGAAATTAATGAGGAGAGGTCGGAATACGACCCCTGCCGGCAGATTCAGAAAGTCCCTAAAGTGACTATTTAGACGCGTTAAAAGGTGAAAATTTGGGTCATTTCCCTTCAGGGAACATGTGATATTATATCTTAGCTTCCAAAAGAAATGAGTTATGTTCGAAATGGAAATTTATAATGATAACTATGGTCGGACAAAGAATGACAATATTAATGGGTGAAAT
>Ga0307510_10007296_pt1 | contig 13165 bp, 15 predicted proteins | sample 12_EM_MG_FD_207224 | JGI IMG/M metagenome (GOLD analysis project Ga0307510, IMG submission 207224) | Populus trichocarpa ectomycorrhiza microbial communities from riparian zone in the Pacific Northwest, United States - 12_EM | ecosystem: Host-associated > Plants > Roots > Unclassified | place... | reverse complement strand
AGGGTGGGGAAAGACAGGTACTTGTTCCTGAAAAAGCGACAACTCGGCGTTCATGTATGGTATTTCTGTAGTAATTCCGTAGCTGGGAGGGGTGGTCACAACTTCCCAGAATGGATGAGAGGATATATGCTGCGAGGGGCGGACAGGGACGGTAAGCCCAAGAGCGTACCTGAAATGCTCGGCGCTGAGCTGAATCCTGGAATGGACTACACAATGACGATGTGGGCGCAATTGTTGTGCTTGCTTGTTTTTACGCTGACAATCATCGCAGAGTTATGCACAGGGCAGTGTGGGACTTGGGGTGATGAACAAACAAAAGGACAAACATGTTGGTATACCATTAGTGTATGACGTACTGAGTACGTACGACTCGCACAGCGACCCAGGTTACTGCGTTTACTGACACGCTGGCCTCTGTTTAAGCTGTTTGATGTTGGTTGTACCAGTATTATCATTACATTATCAGGGGTCCTGGTGCTTGTCCAGTCCTACTGTCAGTAGTAGCCCTGATCTCTCCAATAGGCTGGCCACTCCTTCTCCTCCCCACATCTCTCCAGTGGAGGCCAAGCATTACTACAATGGACTGCCTTCTAAGCTGCACCTGATTGTTGGATGTGCAATCTGTCCATGAATTCAAAGTGGCAAAAGAGAGGCAATGCACATAAAATCCCTACTCCAGATTGATTTCCCCAGGCCAGGTAGCTCAGTGGTAGAGCACCTGGTATATATCCAGTAGGCCTGGGTTCAATCACCAGTCTGGCCATACTTTATTAGGCTGCAACACTGATTGCCTGCATAGGCACTCCATGGAACCTGCCCTGAGGCCACTGGCAACCAGCATACCTCTGAGCCAAGGAGCTCAGAATCCCAGGGCAACACAAGCTCCTCAATGTATGGGAGGACAATCTTGCCCTCAAAGTACACAACTTCCTGGATCAGAATCAGGTGAACTGGTCAAGTACCAATATCATCTGTATCGCCTACACTGGTGACCCTGGCGGAGGGGTTATCCTCTGGATTGGTGTTAGGCCTTGTCCTGTTCCCGTCTCCTATGACGTCGGCATCGACATGGCTCTCTGATGTATGCGGCTTCTACTTGACTACTGTATCACGGATGTTGAAGTCGAACTGCGTGAGTTGGACATCATCCAAATAGCCGGTTACCCCATGCTTCTTGAGCCCATCGACATTACCGACCCCACAGCAATCCTACGTGAGCCCTTCACTATCTCCCTTGGCATCACTATATGTGCCCAAAACATGCAGTGGGTTGAAGGGACTGCTGGGTTCTTCCTTGGTGTCCCCAGCATCAAAAAGCTTTTCTTGGTCACCGCCTGTCACATCCTCTTCCCTTGGTCTTGGTTTAAGAATGAACCCTTTGAGTGCACCAATGAGAGTCAGACCCGCCATGAAGTGCTAGTTCTCAGTGAAGCGACATTCCAGCGGCAGCTCATCTCTATTAGGAATGAGATCAACAACCAGGACATCATAGTCGCTGTCCAGGGGAGGCGTATAGAGGGGGTGCAGGGTCAGGAAGACGCTGTGTCTAAGGCAATACGTGAGGATGCTGAGCTTGAGGAGAAGAAAGTGGAGGCGAGGGTGGAGACCCTCACAGAATTCTACTGGATCCTCTCAGGCCGTTGGTCCACTGACAGGAGCCGTCTTCTGGGCCACGTTATCTATTCTCCCCCATCACTGTCAATGCTGGCACCGACCAGCAGCAGTACATGCTAGACATCACTGTCATCAAGGTTGGCTCCAAGAAGGTCAAACCCAACGACTTTCCCGGAAACTTCATCGACCTCAGAACCAAGTACACGTCTGTCAAGCTCACCCACAAGATGCAACCCACCCCAGGGAACCCTTGCAACTTCACCTACCTGGGAAACCACCTTTTCAAACTCTGGGGTACCATCCCAAAGGAGGAAATGCAAGAGCCAAAGATGTTGGACCGGAACGGCGGCGCCTGTATCACTGTCCTGAAGCAGGGTAGGAGTACAAACGTGACTGTGGGCGGGGCGACAACCTTCGTCTCCTACACTCACAAGTATTTCAACGAGAACGACATCACTGTATCCAAGGAGTGTGTGGTCATCCCCTTGGACAATCAATCTGGCGTTTTTTCCGCCAAAGGAGATTCTGGCTCTGTCGTAGTTGATGGCTTGGGATGAATTGCTGGTATGATCACCAGTGGTAGCGGGGCCACCAAGAACTCTGACGTGACATACGTCACACCGATCGACTTCATCATGGAGACAATCCACAAGCACAAGCCCCTTGCCAATGCCTACATCAGGTCCGCCTTGTCCACCTAGGCGAGGTGGTGAAGGGTGGAGCCCTCTCGTTTCTTCTCCTTCCTCACCCCTTGCTTCGTCTGCGACCTCTTCTCTTTCATCTCCCACGCTTGTTTATTTACGGGTTGGTTGTCGATGAAAACAGCAGCTTTGGCTGGTTTGACTTGTTCAGGTTCGTCTCGTTTCATTCTCATCCTCCGCTACACACACCAACAACCTTTGTCAACTTTTAGTCCGTTGGTGCAAGTATTTGACTAGCTCGTGACGATAGCCTTTTGTAACGAAATTGTACTATGAATCTATGCATAAATCCGTCTTACCTTGCGTGTGATGAACTGAAGTGCAGTATTTAAGTAAGAGTGCCGCTCCTCGTGCGATACGATTGAGGAAAGGTGTCAATAGTTGGTGACCTTTTTTGGTGAAGAGGGTGTTGGAGGAGGGGTGTCTGTTCGAAGATGAGAGCATCTGCTTTACCTTCTAAATGTTGGTGCTTCCCACTATTCCGTATGTCATGCTTGGTTGGTCTTCAGAAAACAAGCAAAATTAGTCTACGGCTCTACGACTCAATGCGGACTCATCCCCCTGATATTAGGGATAGTACTTACCTTCTGCCCTGGTACTCCTTGTGCGATGCCGAGGGCAGAGTGCCCAGTCCAGTTTATGGGTGGTGAACGACCAGTAACTGGATATCCTTGTAGCATAGAACCTTAGGACAGCCAAGGTAAGTCGTCTCGCGCTCTAGCAACTTTGTGGGCTCCTTGGCATATGCATCCGGAGGCGAGGCTTCTGGAGGCTTCCGGAATAACGGCAAGATGGCCTGGGAACCAAAGAGCTCTTCAGAAGATCCGTCCAGACGCATACTCTTGTCTCCGTCGGCAACCTCAACCAGCTGGCACCCCATATAGGATAGGACAAGATAGCAAGCTGCAATGTTTAGCCATTGGTATTCGCTGGGGAAGACACAGAAATCGTAGGTGATGTTGAAGGAGAGGATGGCCAACAAGTCGCTAGAGTCAGTGACGGTCTTTCCGTGTACGTTAGGCACCTGGATGTTACCTGGAGGTTAGAGGCATGGATCAAGACGTTGTTGTGGAACTGGAGAAGGTGTGAAGACTATTTTCTTGGAAGGGATTCTGGTGTGGGCTCATCCCTCATAGACCTCCTTGTTGACGTTGAGATCCTTGTACTGCCTGACCGTGATGGCATAAACTGCGATAAGGTCAGCGACAACTCCGATTTAGGTTCGCAATATCTGTCCAAAGTGTTAGTCAGCTGAAACTTTGATATAGGAACGGACGTCATTGACGTATGCCCTCCACTTCCGCAAAATGCCAGCAATGATAAACTTGGTGTTGTCGGCCCTGCCGGCTTGAGAAAGCGCACATTGGCAACCTGCTGGCAAAAGTTGGAATGTTGTTGAGCGGTCAATTGAACTCATTGACGCTGTTTTGGCTTTTGAGCTGCCTTCTTGGCAAAGTGGTCGATGAACTGCATGCAGTGGCTGGTGCCGGAGTCGGTCTAGGACTGGTTGGGCGCGAGTGCATCGAGATGCGGCCGCGCTCTGGAGGAAAATGAAGTAGGATGTGAAGGATGAGGTGATACAGGCACACGGAGTTGAAGCAGGTCGCTGGGAGAGGAAGGAGACTCGAAGGAATGGGAGGGACAACCCTCTATGGAGGCCAGGGAGACACCATTTATATGGCACGACTGCTGTTGATGGTTCTGAAGCTGAGTTGAGGGATCACGGTTCCGAGCCACCTCAGTACGTACTGTTGTTACTCATGAAGACTTCATCGTCGTTGTGGAGTGCATTTCCCATCATGTCAAGGTAGCTCAAAATTGGGTCTAGTCATGTGACTCGTGTCTCGCTTAACGTGGAAACGTGGAAAGTACATTTCAACACTTGCAAAAGGGACCTACTTCGTCACTCAGTGGCCTCTATTCTAGCCTGCTTTAAATTCCACTCTCGTCTACAACGATTCACCCTGAATCACCTCTGTTATGTCAAAAGGAAGAAAGGGTGCTGCCCATCGACGAAAAGGTGTGCGTCACGGACTGACTCACAGTGTCGAAGAGCATCGAGGTGAGCAAAAATCTGCAGCCTGATGGACAGCAGGTCCCTCTTGTGTGGATACTGAGTTGGGCGGTACAGACCAGCTATACCCACGGGGGACTATCAGCATACTCCCCGATCCTGTGCTTCTTAGTGTATTCAGTTTTTACTGCGATCGCAGCTACGATGCATGGTGTATGCTGGTGCACGTATGCCAACGATGGCGATATGTTGTGTTTGTTTCACCACGTCGCCTGGATCCGCAACTCCTTTGCACAAACACAAGACCGGTGAAGATGATGCTGGATATCTGGCCAGAGCTGCCTCTCGTCACACATACCCGTTTTGAGTCATCGCGATGGTTGGGTGCGGCTAACGTCATTGCTGCGTTCAAGCAACACAATCGCGTGTATTGTATCTTCATCGGCCATATTCCAAATTCGCTATGGAAAAAAATTGCGATGATGAAGAAGCCTTTCCCGGCACTGAAATTTCTGGATATTCGGTCTGATCATGACAACTCGCCAGTCCTCCCCGATTCGTTCTTAGGTGGATCTGCCCCACATCTGGAAGAGGTTACGCTGTGGAACATTCCATTTCCGGGATTACCGAAACTACTTTTCTCTACACGTGACCTTGTCTTTCTTGACATTGATCGTATTCCCCGTTCCGAATACCTCTCACCCGAGACGATTGTCACTTGCCTTTCCACGTTGACAAGGCTTGAAGAATTTCACCTTATGTTCCTCAGGCCAAGAGAGCAAGCCGACGTCCGCCTCCCCTCGCACGCGTTATCCTCCCCGCCCTTACCTACTTATGGTTCAGAGGGGAAAGTGACTACTTGGAGGACTTGGTGTCCCGAATTGATACCCCTTCACTTAACCACGCTCACATGAGATTCTTCAATCAGTTGGTATTTGACACTCCACTACTGGGCGACTTCATCAGTCGCACAGAAGCATTCATGGCACCACATCGAGCAGACATATCCTTTTCCGGTCTCTGTGTTCAAGCAGAGCTCTTTCGGCGAGATCAGCCTGGGAAGATTGATGACAGGATGCTAGCGTTGAACGTCCTATGCAGAGCATCAGACTGGCAGCTTTCGTCAATCGCCCAGGTCTATAGTTCGACCATTCGTTCTCTCCCCACTTTGAAACGACTCAGAATCTACAAGAATAATTATTCAGAACCACATGTACAATGGGAGGGTGACATGGAGCATGCCCAATGGCTGGAACTTCTACAACCGTTCACCTCTGTGAACGGACTGGTCCTATCCGAAAGTGTGGTCCCACTCCTCGCACCCACCCTTCAAGAACTCGCCAGGGAGAGGGTAACAGAAGTGTTACCCGCACTACACAATATTTTCTTACCGGAGCGGCAGCCATCGGGATCTGTCCAGGAAGCCATTGGGCAGTTCATCGCTGCGCGACGACTCTCTAATAGTCCTGTAACTGTCCGCGAGCAAGTCTATGGAGAGTTTTTGTAAAGGCATCGGGGATCCAGATCCGGTAATTGATCAGTGCTCCTTGTTTTCCATCTGATTGACGTTTTATCTGTCTATCGTGTCCTTTCTCCTCATACATGTTGTTCAATTTATTTGACACAGTTCCTGTGCTTTTGTTCGAGTCTGCCATCACTTTAAATATATCTAATCTCGTTTTATACTTTCTTAGGCCCAACCGCCCCGGATGGACTATGACTCTTGGTTTAACAGAGCAACTATCTATTCTGCGCCAGGTGTCTCATAGAGGTTATTTTGCCGTGATTTAAGAACTATTTGATGCTGGTCCCTAGTGCCCGGCTACTGCGAGCGAGGACACTGACCACTTAGCACGGATGTCCTTGTGCTCTACTGCAATGAGGAACCTTGCGAGGTATGAACTTAGCTTCTATTCGTACAGTCCCTCTACTGTGTGTTTAAGAGGCCGTTTATTAAGTGCGTCTACCAACGTTACCTCATCCTCAAAACATTGCGGGATTTTCAAGTCCCCACAAAATCGAACAACCCGGGCATGCCCATCCTAATCTGTTCATCCTTCGTGCGCTTGCTTGCTTGCTCGCCCACCTCCCACGACAACCATGACGTTATGTAAAAAAAAAATGAATATTATATTTCGACGCATACGCCCCATAGATAAACGACAGTTTATCGTTTATCACGGGTCCCAAACCTGGCTGATCTGCTAGGTCTGAGATGCGCCCCAGAATATACAAACCCCTGAATGGATGAACAGGGAGATATGCGTAGAATTAAAAAAGGGCCAAAAGGCCATCAAGGATACAATTTCTCGCGTGGCTCGACCTCGATTGAGTTGCATCAGATACTCATTAGGTACTCGTTATGTTGAAAAGGCGGTGGCAAGAGTGAGAGAGAGGGGATGTGAAAACATGCGGTGGATGAGACTGCTGGTACAAGATAAGGAATAAATCGAGAAACAAAGAATATCGACAAAGGTTGGCGGGGAATTGTATGGAAAGCAAAGCAAGCTATGAGGAGAGGGGGACTTGAGCGCCTGGTTCGCCGGCAGTGTTTATTTGCGTATCCCATAAGCCTCCTGCCAAGTGGCAGTCAGTTGGCCGATCAACCGTATTTGGAGATAGCAGCGAATAAAAGCTGTACCTGAATCTCAGAATCGTACTTCTGCGCGATCTTCTTCCGCTGGAGCTTCTGCGCCGCAGTAACGAGTCCGCTCTCTGGTGTCCACTCGTCAGCCGTGAGCACGACTCCCTGGAGCATCTCGATGCCCTTGAAGCCGCCCTTCTTCCCGGCCGCGTTGCACTCCTTAAGCACAAGCGCACTGACCTTCGGTTTCGCACACAGATCCGCGAGTGAAGTATGTGGCTCTTCCTCAGGGAGCGCTGCACGCAGGTGTCCCTCACGTGGTATAACGATCGCAATGGGTTGTGTTGCATCTGGGGTTGCATGAACGCAGAGATTTGACACAAGGTTGCATGACTTGTACGTTGACTCGAGGCGCTCGAGGGCAATATACTCCCCACCCTGGAGCTTAATAAGATTCTTAATGCTGTACGAGAAACACTCCTTCAATCCAGGACTATGGATGAGAGTCGCAGGGGGCTTACCGATCAATCACGGTCAAGGTTCCGTCATTATTCCACTGGCCGACGTCACCGGTGCGCAACCACCCGTCTTTCGTAAAAATAGTCTCGTCATTGTTGAGGTCATCGCGCTTGAAGTAGCCGCTGATGACCGATGGTCCCCGAACGAGGATTTCACCTTGGGGTGGGTCGTTGGTCGAGAGGTACCCGGCCTCGGGTACATCGAGGAACTTGATTTCTACGGATGGAGCAGGGAGACCCACAGCACCATACTGAATGATATCTGGTGGAAGGACGGCGCACATGGCGCTCGTCTCTGTCATACCGTAACCTAAGCGCATTCGTCAGTTCAAGCCCAAGAGTTGGCAGATTTGTAAAGATAGAGATGATGGACGTACCTTGAAAAATCGTGACTAGGGCAAGGTTCAAGAATTCCTGCGTCTCACGGGACAAGGCAGCACCACCCGACAACCCCAAGCGCAGACGGCCACCCGTCGCCTGCCGGATCTTAGCAAATACGATCAAGTCAACAATGTTCTTCAACACGGGTATGTTTGCCTTCTTGACCGCCATAGCGCCGTTGAACATACTCTTTCGAATGGCACCGGCATTGTTGACCTGAGCAAGGATGCCCTTGCGGATAAGTTCCCAAATGGCGGGTACGCCTACCATGATCGTGGGTCGGAAAGCCTTGATATCACCTTGGCAGTTTCGCACCGACTGGTCCGTTAGTGTCTTAACACGGCCATACCCACAGCACCCGCCGACGAAGAGGAAGCAGAGCTCGACTACGTATTCGAAGATATGCGCGAGGGGGAGGAAGGCGAGGAGTGTGTCGTCCAACTTGAGATGATGGCCAACCATGGAGAGAACAGAGCCAACTGCCGCGACGAGGTTAGAATGCTTCAGGACAACACCCTTGGGCGGGCCTGTGGAGCCAGACGTGTACATGATGCAAGCCACGTCGTCGCCGGAAGGGGTGCGGCTTTCCGCCAGTTCGAGTGGTTGCTGACGGCCGAGTTCGCGTAAAGCATCGAGTGAGTGTATAGCCAGGCCCTCACGTGCGGCTTTGATCTTGGATAAAACCGACTCTGGGGGTTGGCCATCGTAGATTACCACTCGGAGCGATGGGACTTCCCCAATTACCTTCGCCAAGACGGGTAATAGGTCGGCATTGGTGAAGACGCCGACGCAATCGGGCTCATTGAGCGAGTGCTGGAGGCCTGACTCGCCGAGAGTATCGTAAGCAGTAGCAATCGTCGTCGATATGCTTGCGCAAGCGTGTGCAACGAATTGCCAGGATGGACTGAAAACGGAACAGCGTTGTTAGTAGGGCGCTCAAGAATCCATGAAATATGGTGGCTGCGGTAAAAATTCCACGTATAGGCTCCCCTCAGTAAATTTGGCGGGAAACTACCAAGGACAATACACGGTATGAGGGCCAAAGTCCACAAGCCGGGACTGGGGTCCCCAGGTGAAAATGCACAGGCCCAACGGGCCCACCGGTTGGGCCAGCGCCCGATGCGCCATACATACGCTGGCTCGAGTAAGCCGTGACGATGACCGATATGGTCATTGGGGCTGAGTGAGGCTTCAAGAGTAATAGCCTAACTGGGCCAGGCACATCGGCGCACGCCAGAATGCGGAGTCACGCCAGGTCATCAATGTATGGACCCATTCCATAGTTCGGCTAAAACCGTGCACCATGCAATGCAAGGAGACATACAAGGAAGTGAACAAGAAAGAGAGAAATGGAAAGGAGAAGCCGACGACGAAAATGATGATGGCGAGTGGGAAAGTGAGAGAAGAGATCGAAGGGGCAGGCGGAGGGGGATTGGAAGGGGGGGTGTGCACTTACCCCGTCTGCGCGTAGATGTTGAATACATCATTCTTCTGCAAATCGAGCTTGAGGAGGCCACGGGACACCTCGGACACGATGGATTTGAGCTCAGCGAAAGAAATGTACTTGTAGTCGGACAGGTGGAAGTACTTCCACGTCTTGGTCTCCTTTACCTCCTGGCCGCCGATGGTCTTCGTCACCTCCTTCTGCTCCTCGATAATGTCGATGATGTCACGGTACCCATACGCATGGCGGTATCCGTGGGTGCGGCTGGCGTAGAGGAGAACGTCGTTAACGGTGTTGATGCCCTCCGTGGGGGAGGTGACGAATCGGTCTTGCGTCTTCTCTAGTCGACGAACACGGGACTCGCCTGGCGGTGCGGGTGGGCCAATCTCAACGGAACCCCTTCCCCAGGATTCGTGAGGACGGTGGTGATAAGCATAGTTTGCCATTGAGAGCAAGTTGAAGGAGATGTGGGGATGCTGGTGGTTAGTGGAAAGGAGGGATCCTTGGGGTTTGTCTCGTGACTGTATCGGGATCTGTCCAGGAAACTATTGGACAGTTCATCTCAGCGCGGCAACTCGCTAGTCGTCCTGTAGCTGTCCGCGGGCAATGCTTTGGAGAGTTCGGATGAATGCATCGGGGATCCGGTGATTGACAAGTGCTCCTTACTCTTCATCCTATTGGTGCTCGGTGTCATGTATGCATCGCTTGCCGTTATCCTTACACATGTTTTTCTGGAGTTGAAACAAGACGCCTAGTAGCCGGGCCCCATACCGACCGTAGAAAATCCGGAGTCACCTTACTGGTAAGTGCTCCGAGTAATGAACAATGTGGGCTGACCGGACACACACGGACCGTAAGACCGACGCGCGTCTCGGATTACCATATACGGACTGAAGTCCTTCATGTCGCTGTCGCAAAACGTATTGGCCTCGGAAATGGGCACCGCGAGCCGCTCCGCTGATTCTCTGAGCTTGAATCCGTCTTCTGTGTGCACTGCTGACTACGTGTCGTCCTTCCGTATACCCGCCTAGCCCAACATGTTCGCCCGTACACGCCCCGCCTCCAGCCCTTCGTCTCCCACCCTTGTTGCCACACGATCGACACTTTCCCTCTAACAGAACAAGACTTGCCCCTCATCGCGCCCCAATCTTCCCGAACCGAGGTCTCGCGGATTGCCCAAGACCGTCGGCCGACGTCACAACCACGCGCCGCATCGAAAAGCCCGCTGCTCCATGTAGCAGACAGTCGCACACGGCCCCTTGCAAGTCGGGCCTCGGTATGACCATGACCATGTCATTAGTTGGAAAGGGTTTTACTGTCTTTAGGATCATTCAGGACTCTTTTCGTACGGTTTCTATCTCCTTTCGATTGCGCTCGCTGTCGCATACTTCTCAACGATTCAGTAAAATTTCTACATTTCGGACACCGCTGCGCATCGTCTACGTCGCCGTGCGGGTCTGTCCCCGGCCCGTATCTCATTCGTTCTGGCTTTCTTTCCATCTCGACCCATCTAACGCGTAGGATACTTGTCTTATCGCCCGGCTCTCGTATAAAACCCCCCGCGCCTGGCCTCATCAAAGGCAGGCATCTGCAGCCCACTTTCTCCATCTTCCTTTGTTTTGCATACTTTTTGCTATTGCGTGACCGACTGGCGACGAACCGAGCCTGCCGTACAGTCAATCACCTTGTGGTCTCGTGCACTTTCATGATTTTATTTCGACGTTCTTCTTTCGCCTCAGCCGAACCGCCCTACACCTCGCCACCGCCGACCGTTTTGCGCTTCGCCATCTCCACAAGACCGCTCGCTACCCCCTCGCACCTCTCGCACTACCTCCGCCTTACGCCGCCCTCTCTCGCGCGTTCTCGCTTGTTCGGGATCGCGGCCTCTTCTCCTCTAGAATTACTCCCGAACTCACTTGCTAGGTCACTCCGACCCAGCTCCCTACAAAGGCAGCCACTAGGGCTAAGTGATCCCATCTGAGAACAAGGGAGAAGAGAGGCAGAAGGGGGAAGGGAAGGGAGAAAAAAAGAGAATAGTTCAACTTACTGCAGTTGTGCTGGTGTAGCACATGTAAGGCCGCACAATCGACTTCAGAGGAAAGGAGATTGGAAGCAAGGGAGGAGAGGATGAGTGAGGGCTTTGAGACGTGTAGAGGGCTTTGAGGCAACATCAAAGGGGATCCATTGCATACTACTTAGTGTTTACAAGGAGTAGCAGGGACTACAGTAGTCTAAAGGTATAGAATAGAGGGATAGTAGGCTGCACAGCGACATGAAACAAAATAAATCCAAAACGAAATAGAGAGCATAACCACAAGGAGGATCAGGATGGGATGAGGTCAAGTACACTCTGATTCATGCACGGCGCGGACGCTCACCTTACACTGGTGAGCATTCTGACACAGGTTGCTCCGCCGCAAATGGCCCCGGGGATCGACGTTCCATCGGTAATCGGTGCCATCTGCCTGCGCCGATCCTAGACAAGATGAGAGCACGTCCGGCGAGTCTCCGATTTTCTCTAACTCGCTCTCGTCTCATCGTCGTAGTCCATACCCACGCACCTTGCCTCGCCGCCGACTTCGCTTCCCATTGACACGCTTTGCTCCGAAGTGATCGATAGCCGATTACTCCCTGAGCGCTTTTTTGGGAGAACATGGAGCCTGTCTTCCAAGAAGCACAGACTATGTGCGCTGACCGTTTGCGCCAACTGACTAGCTGCCATCGCATGACTTTTCCCTTTGGCATCGACCCCACACAAGGTAAAGCTCTAACTCACCTTCCTCGTATGGCGTCCGCGAATGTCGCGGCTCGCCCGACAGGTCGAGGTCATTCATGTGCTAGTAGGTCACATTATCCCAAGATCTCCCGATTTGGTCCCTTGATCCATCCGCGAACAACCCACGAGTAGCCGTGACTCGGCCTTGATGTGGGAGCCTAGGGGGGCTGCATGAAGAATGAACGGAAACTAATTGTCAGTGTGGGGGTAGTAGTGGTATATATGTAGGGCTGGTAGAACAGATTGGAATGCTGGCTAGAGGTTGGCGGGTCAGGCTATGATTTCTGCCCTGAGTTCCCCACTGACGAGAATGCCAAGGACCATCTATGCGCGCAGGACGCGAAGAAAATGCCGAAAATGACTTTCGGACCACTGTTACAGAGCGCACGAAGGGGTTGCGCCTACATCATCCGGGCCTCCAGGCGGAGGCATGATGCTCAGTTGTATCGCGGTACTTGTTGGTGCTTGTCTAATTGAGGGGAGGGAGCTTGGAAACAAGGGCAGCATTAGGGCCGAACACCTCGAGGATGTGGCAGACATGACGCAGTCACGCAGAAGCCGAAAAGACAGAAGACAACCAACATATACCGAGACGTCCGATCGATTGGAACTGGTATGCGACTGATATCGTCTTCTTTGTTCTAGTGGGACCGAGAAATGCGTATGGACGATCACGAGGTTGTCGGGGGGCGAGCTGAACAGGTAAGTTTAAATTGAAGGGTGGACTAGGCAGCCGGGGGGCGTACGACGACGAAAGATTGTGCGAAATGGATAATTGGGGACAGGAAACGGGGAAAGGGCTGAGATAAACCAAGACGTACTCCGTAAAAGTGTTCTCCTCTCACCGAGTCAATATCACCCACGTCCGTAAGGGATGCATCCCTCGGTTTGGCGTCTTAAACCTCGAAGAATGACGCGCCTCCGCTCGTGGAGTAAGCAGTGTTGGGGTGACCCTTTTGAAACAAGGAGAGAAGAAAGAAAGAGTAGGTGACAGACATGACACCTTGTATTAAGTGAGGATCAGATGCCGCAGATGTCGTGTTACCACAAAAGTGGGACGTACTGGTATTGTAGGGTCATATCCCAACCCTGGTGGTCCCGGATGGGCCGGTGAGCTGTAATAGCCACAATGG
>Ga0307510_10007295_pt1 | contig 13167 bp, 10 predicted proteins | sample 12_EM_MG_FD_207224 | JGI IMG/M metagenome (GOLD analysis project Ga0307510, IMG submission 207224) | Populus trichocarpa ectomycorrhiza microbial communities from riparian zone in the Pacific Northwest, United States - 12_EM | ecosystem: Host-associated > Plants > Roots > Unclassified | place... | reverse complement strand
CTGCGGTACATCACCAACAAGCCGAAAGTGGATCGGATCGAGGGCCAGGCCGACGTTGGCTATGCATGGACCTGGTACGGTGCTCCCAGTCGCAATGCTGACGCCGTCATCAATGTACCGATCATGGAGAACAAGATCGCGGCACGCGCATTAATTTATGACGAGAAGCGCGGTGGGTACATCAACAACATTCCTTCGACCTTCGCGCGCTCCGATTCGGATGCCGGCATTCATTACGCGTATGCCGACGGCAAAGTGCCTATCAACAGTATGGCGATCAATAACTTCGGCATCGCACGACGGGACTTCAACCCCGTCACCCACAAGGGCGCCCGTTTGCAGACGCTCTATCAGGCCAACGAGGATTGGAGCGCGCTGCTGTCGCTTTCCTATCAGAATATGGAGGCAGATGGCGTATTCGCGGAAATGGCCGCCAACTCAGCCGGTGAGCCGCAACCTGACCTGTCCGTGCAACAGTTCAATGCCTCGTACCTGAAGGACCGCTTCGAGGATGCGACACTGACGATTCAGGGCCGAATCAACGCTCTGAAAGTGCTGTATGCGGGCGGATACCTGGTGCGAACCGTAGAACAGCAGCAAGACTACACACAATATGCGCGGGGCCTGTATGCTGACTACTATCAGTGCGCCAATCCAACCGCCGCCTCGGGCTCGCCCGACCCGGCTGCCGCGCAATGCTTTACGCCGAGCGCCACCTGGCACGACCGCGCTCACAACACCCACCTGAGCCATGAGCTGCGGGTCTCAACTCCCGAGCATTGGCGACTGCGCGCCGTGGGCGGCCTCTTCTATGAAGACTTTCGGATCCAGGACCAGACTGACTGGTACTATCTTACGGCCATCCCCTACTTCAATCCCATCGCGCCACCCACCGGATACTGGCTGTTGAATGGCAAGGTCGTATGCACGTGTCAGCCGGAACCAGGAGCCATCCTCATGGACGGTCATCCGGCGACGACGAACAATCCGAACACGCGCCCTGCCGGCGACTCCTTCTTCAACGATTTCACGCGCAAGTACACGCAGAGAGCCGCCTATCTATCGGCCGATTTCGAAGTGATTCCGAAAACGCTGACGCTGACGGCAGGTACCCGGTATTTCGATATTCATGACTCGCTGGTAGGCACATCCGTCGGCAGTTTCGGCTGCCAGACCATTTTCAATCCAGCGGCGCCCAATCCGTGTGTAAACCGGGACACAGCCAACATCGATGCCGAGGGGCTGCACCCGACGAATGCGGGCTTCACCAGCCGTGTCAATCTGACCTGGAGAGTCAACGACGACTCGCTCGTGTACTACACGTGGTCGCAGGGCTTCCGGCCCGGTAGCTTCAACCGGCCGCTCACCACCCCTCTTGGCTCACCACTCGCGGTCCCGTTGAATCCGCAGAGTTACCAGGCGGAAGCGGCTGCTCACGGCGGCTGGCAGCCATCACGAATCATCTCGCCCGACCACCTGGTCAACAACGAGGTCGGGTGGAAAACGCAATGGCTGGGAGGAACGCTGCAATGGGATGGCGCGGTATACCAGGAAAACTGGAGCAATGTGCAGTCGCCGGTTGCCGATCCTGGGATCACACCGCCCGCCATGTTGAATGGCGGCACGTACCGCGTACGAGGCACGGAATCAACTTTCCGGGCTCGTGTCTGGACGGGGCTTCTTTTCGAGACAGGCGGCAGCTTCAATCGAAACAGGCTGGTGCGCGAAGCCGCTCTCTATTGGGCCGATGGCACCCGGATCGACTTCAGTAAGCTACGGACCTCCGACGGGGGTGCAGTTGGCAATCCGACGGGCACGTTGGGAGCCGAGTTGGCGGCGGCGCCCGTATTCCAGGGATATGCGCGCCTGCGCTATGAGTATCCCTGGTTGACCTATCGTGCGTTTGCCCAGTTCGGGGCCACGCATCAGTCGCAATCGCTGGCCTCGACCGACCAGCTCTCCAAAGATCTGCAGGGCAACTCGATAGCGTATGTATTGCCCGAATTCACAACGTACGACGCGGCTCTCGGAGTGCGCCGTGACGCATGGCAGGCTCAGGTCTTTGGAGCGAACCTGTCGGATACACGCGCACAGTTGTATGCCAATTACCATCAGGCGTACAAAGCTGCCACGGTGAGCCGGCCTCGGACAGTCGGTTTACGTGTCAGCTTCAGGTTCTGATGCTCCCATCGCTTGGACACAACCATAAACTTCGCCGCATACGACGCGCGCTTTTAATTGCAATCACCTGAGATATTGGACAGTCCCATCGCAGATAGCCTATCGCGAAGCGGCAAGACCGCGTCGCTATCTGTAATTCAACTGTCATTTTATCTGGACGCATGTCCCAAGGAAGATCACCATGCAGCGTCGTGAACTCTCGAAGGTACTGTTGGCATCTGCCGCCGGTTCCGCTATGCTCGCTCGAAACGCGGAAGCACAGACATGCACGGCCCCGTGTTACGCACGTACAGCGGCGGAAATAGCAGCCGGAGTTACACCAACAAATCTCAACTACCCGCCGCTTTATGTGGACCGTTATGGAACGAACACCACGCCCGGAACAACGTCGATGCGTGCCGCGTTTCAGAGCGCGATCAACGTCATGCGTAAAGGTGGTGGCGTCGTCAGTTGGGGAATTACTGCGCCCTATTTGATAGACGGAACTCTCGACTGTACCTTCTCGACCAGTGCCAATCAATTCGGGCTCGTATTCCGTGACGAAGGACCCACGTCACAGGATACGCCGTCGATCATTCTGAAGCACACCGGCTACGGCTTCGATCTCACCGGGTGCGACGCATATACATTCTACGACTGCAATATCACTACCGATCCTACGACGTTTCCGCAGGTTTGCTTCTTTCAGGCGCGCGCCAACGTCGCGGGCAACAACAGCCAGCTACCCCGGATCTACAACACCAAGGTACAGGGGAAATTCAGCCGGGCCATCCAATATAACTACGGCTCCGAAGACGGCGTCTACGTTGGCAACTATTGGACCAATGCCTACACCGGTGCTGGCAAAGTCGTTGTCCTCACAGCCATGAACATATTCGGTCTCACCTCGACCTTTGCCACCATCCGTACGGGCTCGCAGTCGTGCATCGATCATCAGTACCTCGGAGGTCAATATGCAATTCTTTCGTCCGACCCCGCGGCGGATGTTTTCTATTTCGACGACTGCGAACATGTCAAGATATTCGGACCCTGGGTCGACTGTGGTACCGCGGCGGGCACCGGTGGCCGCTCAATCATCTATGTAGACATGACAAATGGGGCGGCCTCCCACATTCACCTGAGCGGAGTTCAGAGCGAAAACCTGATTACGCAGAATGCCTATGGGATTCTGTTCTCGAATGCAGCCGGTATCCCGTCCCAGTGGCGCATCGATGACTGTTATTTTCCGGCAGCGACCAATGCCATCTTTGCGCCGGCCAGTGTCACTCTCGACAGCTTTGTCATTACTCAATTGAAGCAGTCTGCGGGCACCGGTATCGCCTGCACAAACATGCAAAACTCAGATCTGATCCCTGGCTCGGTCCCAGTTACAATCTCAGGTACCTCCACCAGCAACTTCATTGCCGGCGGCAACGGAGTCACCACCGGAACGCGGGTGAGAACGGTCATCATAGATAAGCTCACAGGAGCTGTTCACGCTACGGCCTTTCTCACTCCGTAGTGGGATAGGGTCGTGTCGAGCGCGTGCGGCCGCAGTGGCGTGTAGTCACTACTAACGCATCTGCGTTTTGCGTTTGGTACCCGCTGGGAAGCTGACCCAGCGGGTACACGCGCGCCAAGAAGAGGCCCGCCGCGCGGGCGGCGTCCAGCCAATCAACGCGGATGCTTACGTTGGCGGCTCGCTTCGCGACGGATCGATATGCCGGGTCTGCGATAGACTTCTTCCTCATGACGCACATCGTATAATGACCCGGACGCCGGCGGAGTCGATCAGGATGAGTAAGCTGGAATTCCGCGACACGCACGTGTCGGATATCGAGTCGCTGTTTGAAGTGCGAGCACGGACGCGACAAAACCCGTTGTCGCGGCAGGAGCTATCCCAACTCGGAATCACACCTCAATCGACCGCCGCCGCTCTGAACAGTGGCGACACCATTAGCGTGGTGTGCGTCGATCATCGTCGCGTGGTGGGCTTCTGTACCGGCGATGTGCAGACCGGGGAGATCCTCGTGCTTGCAGTGTTGCCGGCCTACGAAGGCCGCGGAATTGGGAAACGACTTCTCAATCAGGTGGTCGAGCGCGTGCTCAGCGGCGGCGCGAGCCGAGTGTGGTTGGCCGCCGCGGCCGACCCGTTGGTGCGCGCGCACGGTTTCTACCGCGCGTTGGGTTGGCGTCCGACCGGAGATAAAGCAGCCAATGGCGATGAAATTCTGGAGCTATAAAAGCACGTTGTCCGGCGGCGGCGCTTCAAATCCCGGCGGGTCAAAACAGCGTGCCACTCTTCCAATGTCCGAGTTGCTCACTGCTCTCGATTCGAGCGCCCCACGCCATCCAGCACGGACTGTTTGTTGAATCTCGTCAATGATCGCGTTGGCCGACTGTCGCGTCAGCTCGAAGAGGTTTGCTCGCGACAGAAGATTCTCTCTGATCGCGAGAGCACCATAATCTCCAATCACCAGCGCCAAATAGCGCTTTTGAGTGGTCCCGGGCTTCGGGGCAAGATCGAATGCCGGTGATAGCCGGTAATGGGGACCCTCCGCGACCAACGCATGATTGCGCTCGTGGTCATCGGTTATCGAAGTCAGCGCATTGAAAGCTATCCTCCGAAAAAGCTGCCGCCGGTCCGGCTCGCCCGTCACAGTCCATCTGGACAGCTCGCGCGCCAAACGGGGGTAAGATCCAGAGTAGGAAAATTGTGCGAGCGCCTCATCCGCCTCAAAGACGGTACCAGCGCTGACCATCCGGTGTCTCAGTATCCCCGCTTGCGTAACCGTACGATCAAAGCGTTTGACGAGAAGGACGTCCTCGTTGTGTACGGTTGCGACATCGTGCTCAGGGACTTCGATGTCACATCGACCGGCAAGATCCAGCATAGCTGCTTCGACACGCACTTCGTTGAACCGGTCGCTTTGACGGTTCAACTTGGCCAGCCATATGGTGCGGCCTTTCTCAACCGTGAATTTAGGCCGCGCGCCCCCAACACTCGTACCCGCGCCAAATATCATGGCGACCTGTTGTTCCGCGCTCGTCAGGGGTTTGTCCGCATCGAGCTTTTGAATGGCCTCTACATAGACTGTGTTCTCGACATTGGCCCATTGAACCACGGGTTTTTCCTGTATCGGCTCCGTCGGTGCGCGTCCGAATGCCAATGCCCCCATTCGGTCTGCGGTAGGTAACCAAAGATAATCGAACAGTGTCTGAAACTGACTCCCGTACAGTTTCGTTGCGACGTGCCGCCCCCAATCATCGGGGATGGCGTCGCGGAACACTCCGAAGAACCCCTGGTTCAGGGTGGTTCTGAACAGGTGCTCCCTGAGCGGCAGCGCGACGGGATCCAATGGAAGAGCAGCCGCGTTAGCCAGGTAGGATTTTCCGTAGACAAACTCCCCTACAGCCGCTGATCCGGCTGCATGCAACTCGAATCGACCCGCGATGGTCGGCTTTGTCTGACCGGGTAGATAGATGAAAACAAATGCAGAATCCGTCATCGGACTTCGGTTGATCAGAATTCGTTGCGCAATTGCTGACGCAACCGTACTCGCTTGTCGGCAGGAGAATAGGAAAGTGCCTGCCCATCCTTGTCGAGCCCGGGATCGGCAACCAACTCGAGCTCCTGCAACAGCCCGAGCGCCCAGAGCGCCGACACATAGGCACCGATTTCCGTTGTAAATGAACCCTGCTCGATCGCAGCTACCGTGGCGCGAGTTCGCCCGATCTGGCGAGCCAGGTCCTCCTGGCGCAGCTTACGACGAAGCCGCGCGATCCTGATCCGCGAACCCAACCGCACTAGTGACTGAATCGCGGCATCTTCTGGAACAGCATGGTCTACCATGCTTTTTCTAATACACTTTATCGGCGTTAATGTCAACTAAAACGTGCATGGTCCACGATAGTTCGCTCTGGCGTGAAAGCGACGCAACGTAGCGCGCCGAGTCAACAACCCGTAAAAACGGGCTCGCGCTTTTCAACAAACGCTCGTATCCCCTCCCGCCGGTCGCTCGTGCCGACGAGCGGATTGTATGCCTCGATCGCATACTGCAGCCCGTGATGCAGGTCCATCTGCATGCCGACACGGATGGCCTTCTTCGCTTGGCGTACCGCAAGGGGCGCGTTGGCGGCGATCCGCTCGGCCGCCGCGAGGCCTTCCTGGAACAGTTGCGATGGGGAAACAACACGATTGACCAGGCCCCACTCCTGCGCTTCCTGGGCACTGAAGGGCGTGGCTGAACAAATCAACTCGATGGCTCGGCGCGTACCGACCGCGCGCGGCAACGTCTGAGTACCGCCGGCACCGGGAATGATGCCGAGCCGCGTCTCGGTCAGAGCAAGTCGGGCAGTCGAGGCTGCGTAGGCGAAGTCCGATGCAAGGACCAACTCACAGCCACCCCCATAAGCGGCCCCGTTTACGAGGGCGATGACCGGAATCGGGCACTCGAGAGTCAGAACGATCGCACGCTCCATGTACACGTGTTGTTGGGACCAAGCCTCATCCGACATCCCATTGCGCTCTTTCAGATCCCCACCGGCGCAGAATGCCTTGTCCCCGGCCCCGGTCAGGATCAGGCAGCGCAATGCACCGGGGTCCGCGGTGAGGTGCGTAAAGAATTCGAGCAATTCGCGCACCATCGCCGTGTTGATTGCATTCGCGACCTGCGGCCGGTTCAGGGTAAGTACGCCGACGTGGGCGCTGGGCCGCGCGAATGTAAGCGTGGTGGCTGGCGGGATCATGGCATCAGCTCGACCGAAGCTCTCATTTGTCCATCAGGCTCAGCAACATGTCCCGCGTTGCATCGACTCCCGCGCGCGTGGCTTCACCGGCCTTTTTTGCGTTGTGCCGTTTCAGCGCCGCAAACAGCTTCTCCCGGTGATTCTCGACTGAAAAACCCTTCGGACGCGACTTGGAGAGCAGGTTGAGAACGAGACCACTGCGCATCCACACACTCTGAATCAGATCGAGCAGCACCGGTCGACGCGCCGCCTGGTAAACGGCGAACTGAAACTCTTCGGTCAGCGCGTGCTGCTGCTCCTTGTCGAGTCCCTTCATTGTGAGCTTTCCCCACAGCACCTCGAGCTGCTGCAACTCATCTTCGGTGATGTTCTCGGCCGCGTGCTCAGCTCCGAGGCCTTCCAACACTGAGCGCAACTCGTAGATCTCGATCAACAGCTCGCGCGTGATGACGGGTACGAAGGGTGTCCCATTGACACTGTCCACCGAGAGCACATTCTGAGCTACCAGGCGTGCCAACGCTTCTCGTACGGGTGTCGTGCTGATGCCGAAGGCCTTGGCGAGCGTCCGGGTGGGCAGACTCTCCCCCGGCTGAAATGCACCCCGCTGCAGCGCCTCGCGGATCCTCTGGTAGGCGATTTCCTGGAGGGACGTGTAACCGATCTGCTCGAGTTGTGCCAAGGCGCCGCCTCAATATCCGTGCTGTTGGGAATAGTATCGCAAGATCGTCGCCACCCTGTCGCGTCAAATATGATGCAGCAGAATTGCTAATCGGCGTAGCCGAGGTCTCCCCGCTGCGCACTCTTTCCACCCCGTAGTTGCTTCAGCAGCCGTCCGACATCCGCCAGGTACTCATCAACTACGTCCGCCACGAGTGGATCGACGATCAACTGCACCATCGGCGGCTTCTGGGTCCCCATACAGGGCCACCCCGCTTCCGTCAGAGCGCCCACGAGGGCTTCAGCGGGTACGTCCGCGGACTCGAATAGCAACAAGCACAGATCCGTATCCCACGGCTTCATTCCAAGCGCTTTCAAACCCTCGATGAGTCGCTGCTTTGTTTCCATCGTGCGGCGGGCATAGTCCAGATAGCCTGCCTCGCCCAAGAAGTGAAACGCTGCCCAGGTTGCTGCAATCGCCCCGCCGGGCCGCGAACCGACCATTCCTTCCGTCAGATACGTCGCACTCGGCCAGTCGCTCGCGGCAACATTGTGATACTTCAGCAGCTCCGGCGAAGCAAACGCGATCGTCGATGCGGGCTTGGGCGCGTATGCGTACTTATGCAGATCCGCGGAAATCGACGTCACACCCGGGACTCTGAAGTCCCAGGCCGGCACTGAGTAGCCGAGGCGTTCCACGAATGGAGCAATATAGCCACCAACGCAGGCGTCAACGTGTACCCACAGGTTCCGCTGTTGGCCGAGCGCTGCAATCTCAGTGATCGGGTCGATCTTGCCGTAGGGCCAGGAGGGGGCCGAGCCTGCCAGCGCAATAGTGTTCGGGCCGATTGCCGCCGCCATCGCACGCACGTCGGCACGATAATCCTCTGCGACCGGAACGCGAGTCAGCTTCAGCCCGAGGTAATGGCAAGCCTTGGAAATGGTCGCGTGCGCCGAGAACGGGGCGATAACCTCCGGCTCTTTGATATGCGGATATTCAGCCCTCGCCCACTCGCGTGCCGCGTGGAACCCACAAAACAGGCTCTCGCTGCCTCCCGATGTCAGATTGACGCGTACGTCCGGCTTTCCGCCCGACAGCAGGCTCGCGGCGATGTCGCGAAGTTGATCTTCCATCTGACGCAACCCGGGAAGGAAACGCCGCAACAATGCGTTCTGGAAGAAGTAGACGCGGTACGCCTCTTCCAGCACCCCTTGCAGCTCATGCGAGCCCATCATGCAGTACGCGGTCATCTGTCCACGAGCAAACACAGGGTCGCCGGCGCGATGTGCCTCAACGCGCCGGATAACCTCTGCAGCAGGCAGCCCGAGCTTGGGCAAAGTGTAAGTCATGATCGGTTCCCCAGGATTGAATTGCTGATGTGGACCGGAGGCAACTGCGCGCGCCAGGGGTGCGCCTCTTCGATCTGCGCGGCCAGGCCGAAGAGTGTGGCCTCATCCCCGAAGCGCCCGACAATCTGAACCCCAACGGGGCGGCCGTCGTGCGTGCGCAGGCACGGTATCGAGGCAGCAGGTTGCCCCGTTACGTTGAAAACACCAGCGAAAGGCGAGTAGCTATCGCCGGCGAACTTTTCCCAGAACGCGTCGAGATTGTCTTCAGGCTGGCCCAGCCAGCCGATATCCGCTGGTGGCCGAACCAACATCGGCGTGATCAGAATATCGTAGTGTTCGAAGAAGTTTCCGCTAGTACGCTGCAGAGTTGCGAACGTGTCGAGTGCTCTGCAGTAATCGATCGCCCTCAGCTCTCGCCCCTCGACGTAGGACAGCCAGGTCAGGGGCTCGAGATTGCTCTGCGACGGCGCACGCTTCGCAGCGCGCGCGGCCGCCTCGATGCCAGCCGCGAAGCTCGACGAGCCGGCCGCCCGGATTGCCCACGAGTACGCGTCCCAGTCGATCTGCGGAGTCGCGTTCTCTACAACATGACCCAGATCGGCGCACGTTGCTGCAAAGTGTCGCACGCTCCGGGCGCAATCAGGATGAACATCCTTGCCCGTAAATGTTCGCTCCATCAATGCTACTCGCAGGGACCGATGGGGTCCTGCCAACTCTTCGATGTAGGGGCGCTTCGGCGGTGGCGCCCAATGGGGAGCACCCACATCCGGTCCGTGAACCGCATCCAACAGGGCCGCGGAGTCGCGCACCGACCTGGACACGATAAACTCCACCCCGCGGCCACCAGAGATCTCGCCAGCGACCGGCCCGGCCGGTGTGCGCTGGCGCGTTGGCTTCAGTCCAAACAACCCACAATTCGCCGCAGGAATGCGGATCGAGCCGAGGCCGTCGTTCGCGTGTGCCACGGCGACAATTCCCGCCGCAACCGCCGCCGCCGCTCCGCCGCTCGAACCTCCAGGCGTTGCCAAAGCACTCCACGGGTTCTTCGTCACACCTGTGAGAGCCGCTTCCGTCGTGATCTGCGCACCGAACTCCGGAGTGGTCGTTTTGCCAATACTGATCAATCCGGCACGCTCGAAGCGCTCGGCCAGATTCGAGCTGTAGCTCGAGACGTACCCCTGCATCAGCCGGCTGCCACATTCGTAGGGGGTGCCTTTCATCTGGGCACCGACATCCTTGAGCAGGAACGGCACACCCGCAAATGGCGCATCCGGCGCAACACTTGCGACCGCCTCGCGCGCGCGGTCCGCGAGATCGTGGCAAATGGCGTTGAGTGCAGGATTGAGCTGCGCGCTTGCTTCGATCGCACTTTCCACCAGCTCCCGGCCGCTGACCGCACCGCTACGCACGAGAGCCGCCTGACCGAGCCCGTCGTATTGCCAATAGTCGTGAATCATCAATAGGACCTTTCCATACCCAACACATGCTGCGCCACGTGCGACAGGATCAGGTTGGTTGACACAGGAGCCACCTGATAAACGCGACACTCACGCCATTTGCGCTCAATATCGTACTCCCGTGAGAAGGCGAAACCGCCGAACGTCTGCACCGCGGCCTCGGCCGCGCGCCAGCAGGCCTCCGATGCCAGAAGCTTCGCCAGGTTCGCATCCGATCCGCAAGCCTGACCGTCATCGAACAGAGCGGCGGCACGGCGCGCCATCATGTCGGCTGCCTCCAGCTCCGCATGAGCACGTGCCAGTGGGAATTGGATACCCTGATTGCGACCGATTGGCCGATCGAACACAACGCGCTCGTTGGCGTAGCGCACGGCGGCATTGACGAAAAATCGGCCGTCTCCGACTGCCTCGGAAGCGACCAGGGTCCGCTCCGCGTTGAGACCGTCCAGGATGTAGCTGAAGCCTCGCCCCTCATCGCCTATGAGATTGCTGGCAGGCACCTGCAGGCCGTCGAAGAAGATCTCTGTCGTGTTGTGATTGAACATCGCCTGCAGCGGGCGAATCTCCAGCCCGCGACCGATGTTGGAGCGAATGTCGACGAGGAACACCGACAGGCCATCCGTCCGTTTCCGGCACTGCTCAACCGGAGTCGTCCGCGCAAGCAACAGCAGCAGATCGGAGTGCAAAGCGCGCGAAGTCCACACCTTCTGACCGGTTACGATGTAATGGTCCCCGTCACGAACAGCGCGAGTTTTCAGGCGAGTGGTGTCGGAGCCGGTCGTAGGCTCTGTTACGCCGAACGCTTGCAACCGCAGGCGGCCTGCTGCGATCTGCGGCAGGAGCTCGCGCTTCTGCGCTTCTGATCCGTGCCGCAGAAGTGTTCCCATGATGTACATCTGCGCATGACCCTGAGAAGCGCTGCAGCCGTGCTGGTTGATCGTTTCGAGTATCACCGCGGCGGCGCGCAGCGGCAGGCCACCTCCACCGAAATCTTCCGGAATCAGGGCGGCCAGAAAACCGGCTTCGGTCAACTCATCTATGAATTTCGTAGGGTAGCCGTGTTCATCCTCCAGGGCGCGCCAGTAGCTGCCCGGAAAGCGGGCGCAGATTCGAGCGACCGCCTCGCGCAACTCAGGCCAGTCCACTCCCAACGCAACCGCCGTTGTCATTTCAAACTCTCGCAACGCTGACAGGCCGCTTCGGCCGCACGGACAAACCCTGCCGGCACTCCCACCTGGGCGATGTGCCCGAACAGAGGCACGTCCGGCAGACACCGGGCGACGAAAGCGCGCAATTCCAAAAGCTGATCCAGGTCGACTCCGGTATCGAGACCCATCGCCTCCAGCATGAAAATCAGATCCTCGGTCGCAATGTTGCCTGTGGCGCCTGGTGAGTTGGGACACCCGCCGAGCCCGCCAATGGACGAGTCGAAGGCACGCACACCGGCGTCGAGCGCAGCGAGAACGTTTGCAACACCCGTGCCGCGAGTGTCGTGAAAATGGGCCGCCAAAGGCAGACCTCCCAGGTCCTGCACCAGCGCCCGGAATATCCTGCGCACCCGGGCCGGGTCACCCTGTCCTGCCGTGTCCGCGAGAGAGATCTCGTCGGCACCGGCATCCAGTGCGGAAGCCGCAGTGTCACGAACATCGCTATCAGGCACGATCCCCTGGAAGGGACACCCGAAGGCAACAGACACTCCAACCTGGATGATCGCGCGGTAGCCTTGCACTGCGTACTGATTACGCAGGTGCACGATCTGCCGCAGCTCATTGAGACTCTCAGATTTCGTTCGCCGCAGATTGGCCTGACTGAAACGTTCAGTCGCTGAGACGATGCACACCAGCTTGGGAATTCCCGCCTCCAGCGCGCGTTGCGCCCCACGCAGATTCGGCACGAGCGCCGCCGCTACGAGGTTCCGGCTGCCGACAGCATGCGCCGCGACTTCATGTGCATCCCGAAACTGGGGAATGTATTTCTCAGGTACAAAAGAACAGATCTCGAGCTCGCGCAACCCGGCGGTGTTGCAACGGTCGATCCACTCTCGCTTTTCATGGGTAGGCACAAACGTGCGGATGATCTGCAGCCCATCGCGCAAACTCACTTCCCGAACCAGAACATCCGCTGTCATGGGGGCAAGACCTCGCGCGTATGCTCACCGAGCCGCGGCGCTTGCCTGTGGAAGGCCGACCGCTCGCCGTCGAAACGTATCGGCAGGCCAACCGTTGTCAGGCCTAGCCGTGGAACGTGTTGTAGTATTTCGAGTGCCGCGGTCTGCTCATCGGCCAATACCGCGGACGGTTTTCTCAAAGGTGCATTGGGGATGCCCTTCGCGTCGAGGCGCTCACGCCATCGCGATGTCGGCATTGCACGAAAAATCTCCTGCAACTTCGCCGACAACAGCGAGCGGTTGCGAACCCGCGCCGGATTGGTGGCGAAGCGTTCGTCGCGGATCCAGTTCTCCTGACCCACGAGCACACAGAGCTTCGCGAACAACGAATCGTTGCCGGCCGCGACCATGAGGTGCCCATCAGCCGTCGCGAACATTTCATAGGGGACTATCTGGGGAGCTCCTGACCCATGCCGCTGCGGATCCACGCCCCCCGCAGAGAATTCCGCAACGTGTGCCCCCATCCAGGCGAGAGCGGTTTCGTAGAGCGACGTGAGGACCACGCCGCCACTTCCCGTTCGCGTGCGCTCTGTCAGCGCCGCAAGGATACCAATAACTGACCACATACCCGCGCCGATGTCGACAATCGATACGCCGACACGAACAGCCGGCCGCCCCTCTTCGCCA